>Ga0255360_1000120_pt1 | contig 22578 bp, 12 predicted proteins | sample GFST50metaG_FD_186004 | JGI IMG/M metagenome (GOLD analysis project Ga0255360, IMG submission 186004) | Peat soil microbial communities from Stordalen Mire, Sweden - G.F.S.T50 | ecosystem: Environmental > Terrestrial > Soil > Wetlands > Peat | place: Sweden: Norrbotten County, Stordalen Mire... | reverse complement strand
TTTTACAAGTAGGTGGTACAATTAATAGATTTGTGATTACAACTTTCTTATCAATGCCTTCAATACGGAAAACAGGTGGACTAGGAGGGGATACTGTGGAAACTTTAACAACTAATTCTTGCTTTTCGCCCCAGCCAACGATTACAGGCACTTGAAGAAGTTTTTTTTGTGGATTACAACTGAGAATCTCTTTATTATCCATATAGTTTAACACTCCTTTAAAGGTGTATATTTTTGTTAACATAGGCCAATTAAGACATATGTTAAGTAGTCAATGTCTCGGTATAGTATATTATATATTTTAATGCAATTAGGTGTTACTAACTTTGTATGTCAAAAAAAATTAGCAAAAAAATTATTTTTATGCTAATATAAGTATAATGTGTTATATTTCAGGAATTTTTGTTATAATTAAGTATATCCAATATAAAACATTGTCATATTTTAAAGGAGAATAAGGTTGAAAGAAATGCTTTCATCACGTTTTGTGCATTCAACGAAAGGAATGATTATAAATATGAAGAAAAGTACAATTTGCATATTTGGTATTATGATGATTTTATTATGCATAGTTGTTTATCGCATGGGAAATATTGATTTTCAAGAAAAGGCAACAATAACACCTGTAAATAGTGGTTGGCAGTATAGAATAGGTGATTCTTCTGTGAATAAAAATGGTAACCTTCTATGGTTTTATGATAATAATAAAGATTTATGGAAAGAATTTAGTGTTCCTGGACAGCCTAATATTAAAAATAGTAATGGCTATGTTTGGGATAGAGTTAAATTGCCTAAACATAACTATAGGGATCCAAGCATATATTTTTATACCTATAATCAAGACTTTGAAGTATTTATAGATGGGAAAAAAATATATAGCTTTGGTAAGCTTAATAATAAAAAATTACAAGGATCGTTTTGGCATACAATAGAACTTCCGTATAATTATGGAGGGAAGTATATATACATAAGAATGCATTCTATAGATAAATCTGCTCTTGGTGAGATAAGAAATTTTGAAATAGGTTCAAAAGCTGATGAAATTATGAATGTAATTATGAAAGATTTTCTAAACTTTACTATGGCATTATTGTTTGTGCTGGTAGGAATTGGCTCGCTTTTGGTTTTTATTATCACAAGAGGAAAGAAAATGTTTGTTTACTGTAGCTTATCTTGCATATGTGCGGGAACATGGCTTATATCAGGGGGGAACATAAAACAAATATTTATTTATGCTCCTGAATTTTGGGGATATATAAAAATAATATCTGGATACTTAATACCAATAACTTTTTGTTTATTTATAAATGAATTACTTGAAAAAAAAATTTATAAAATACGTAACATTATAGTGGGTTTTTATTTGTTGCTTCTAGTTGTAAGTTTGTTAGGCGATTTTCTTAATGTTATGTCCATAAGTGCTACCTTACCTGTATATTATTTTTCATTTGCTTTGAGTATGGCAATAGTTATTATATTTATTATAAAGCACTATTTTGATTGGGGATTTGAAGTTAAGTTACTCACATTAGGATTATGCATACTCTGCTCCTTGGGAATTGTGGATATTTTAAATTGGAATTTTAATCCTAGACATGCAGAAACATACTTAACTAAATGGGGAATGATAATATTCTTATTTAGTCTTTGTGTGGTTGCAAATTTGCATTATGTAAAGGCTAAGGATGAGGCAATTGAATACGAAAGGAAGCTTAGACACAAAGAAAAAATATTAATTGAAAGCCAGCAGCAGGTTGAATTTTTTGCAAACATATCTCATGAACTTAGGACGCCATTAAACATTATAATAAGTACGCTTCAATTGTTAAGTCTTTATATTAAGGATGGGTCTATTAAGATTAGTGGTAAAAATCCTACAAAATATTTTGATGTTATGAAACAAAATTGTTTTAGACTTTTAAAACTTGTTAACAACTTGATTGATATAAATAAAATAGATTGCGGATATTTAATAGCAGATTTTCAAAACAGAGATATAGTTTCAGTAGTGGAGGATATAACGCAGTCTACTGCAAATTATATAAAAAGTAAAGGAATAAGCATAATATTTGAGACTGATGTAGAGGAAAAAGAAATGGCTTGCGATATTGAAAAGATTGAAAGAATAATGCTTAATTTATTATCCAATGCAGTAAAATTTTCAAAAGAGGGAGGGGAAATTTGTGTAGAAATACACGATGAAGACACTGAAGTGGTAATTACAGTAGCTGATACTGGTATAGGTATAATGGATGATAAACTTGATGATATATTTAAGCGTTTTGTTCAAGTTGATAAATCATTTACAAGAAATCATGAAGGAAGTGGGATTGGTCTTTCTTTAGTAAAAGAACTTGTAGAAATGCATAGGGGAAATATAACTGTAGAAAGTGAATATGGACGGGGAAGCAAATTTATGATAACTCTCCCAGTAAAAGAAGTTATGGATGATATTTCAAATAAAGAAACGGAAATTGTAGCCATACATGAGGAAAAAATTAATATTGAATTTTCTGATATATAGGCAAAAAATAATAAGTTAGCCGGAAAGCTAACTTAGGCATATCCAAAAAAATATACTAGAATCTTTGACTTGTTATTTTTTTGAATATGCCTTATTATTTTTTTTACAGTTTAAATTTTTCAGTCATTAATGTTAATTGTTCAGCGAGTTCTGCTTGAACTTGAGAGGACTTTGATACTTCCTCCATAGCTAATGAGGTTTCTTGTATACTTGCTTGAATTTCTTCAGTACCAGCAGAACTATGTTCGGCAGAGTCAGAAACGGTTTGAATTGCAAAGTTTACCTGTGAAATAGAATCTGACATTAATTTTAATGTGGAGTATAGTTTACTGGACATATCGTATATATAATCTGCATCCTTATCATACTGTACTCCTGTTTCTACAAGTAATTGATAGTCAGCTAAAACTGTTTTGTCTATGAAGTGTAGTAGTTCATTAGCATTCAGAGAAAGATTATTAAAAGCATTTTGAACTTGAACTATCACATTTTGAATATTTGATACGTTTGTAGCAGATTGTTCAGCTAGCTTTCCTACTTCTTCAGCAACAACTGCAAAGCCTCTACCATGTTCACCGGCTCTTGAAGCTTCAATTGCTGCATTTAGAGCAAGTAAATTAGTTTGAGCTGCAATTTCAGATATGGATTCGGCCATAGCTTTAATTTCACCAACAACTTTTCCTTCTTCAATAGCTGAAAGTATTTTACTGTTTTTGTCTTTATAAGTATTCAATGTAAAGTCACAAGCCTTAGTGCCTCTGTTTTTAATTGAAGTAGCACGTTCTTTTATAATTTTTGATGAATTACTGCCTTCATTAGCCTTCTCAGATAAATCATTAATATTTGAAGCAATCCCTGCTATAGTTGCAGTAACATCATTAGCAGTGGCACTTAGTTCCTGTGTACTTTTACTTATATCAGAAGAAGCTTCAACAATAGTCTCAACCTTAGAAAAAACTTCTTCAGAAGTTGCAGACAATTCTTCGCTTGCGGCACTCATATTAGTTGTGCTTTCAACTAGATGTTCAATAACTATCCTTATATTATTTGAGGAAGTATTTAATGCATTTGAAAGATGCCCTATCTCATCTTTAGAAGATATTTTAACTTGTGCAGTCAAATCCCCTTCACCTAAAGCTTTTGCAAAGTTTAATAAACTTTTTAATTGAGAAGAAAGCATGTTAGATATAAATAGCCCAAGTGCAATAGCAACAAAGAAGCCTAAAATATTAATTATTAGGGTGATTATAAATGAGCTTTTGTATGTAGCATTACTTTGAGTATATGCATTGTATGCCTCAGAATTACTTGCTTTTAGTAGTTTACTAAAATCATTATACAAATTTGTTCTTACTGAAGTTAACAGTGAATAATTATTTTGAGCTTCAGTGAAATTATTATTATTTGCATAATTAATAATTGAAGAATAGCTAGTTTTATATGTATTCAAATCCTCTTCTAATTTAGAGAATGTTGTTTTTTCTTCAGAAGATAATAAATTTTTTCCGTAGTCATTAGCTAAATCATCATCTGTATTAGACAATTTATCAATTTCAGCTTCTAATCCTTTGTTTTGATCATTTTGATTTTCTTGATATACAATTTTCAATATGTCAGATCTTATATCTGCTACATTGGCTCGTATAGTGTAAAGTTTACTGTTGCATTGGAGATTGTTGTTATACATAGAAGATATATTAGAATTTAAAATATTCATATTACGAATCCCAATAGCACCCACAATACCAATAAAAATAGCTACAAGTATAAATGATAATAATAATTTTTGGAAAATTTTCAAGTTTCTAAACCATGACATTTAAACAACTCCTTAGTATATTAATTTTTTCTTTTGTATAAGGCATATTCAAAAAAATAACTAGTCAGTATGCTTGTCTATTTTGCGCCATGCGACGCCTTCCGAACCCTTAGATAGCCCACTATCTGCGGAACCTACCTCCTTGCCTGACACAAAATATCCGTCGCATCTTTGACTTGTTATTTTTTTATATGCCTAACTTAAATAAGAATGTTAATTCAATTAATATTCTTATTTAAACTGCATTGTACTAGTATAAACAAAAAAATAATTAAAAGCTAATACCATAATATATAACATTTTATATTATTAAGTAGAAAAAATGTTATATTACAACAAAAAAATCATTAAAATCTAAATTATCTAAACATAAATAATCAAAAATTACAAATTTCTTAAAATTAATCAATTTAGGCATATTCAAAAAAACAAGTCAGTAAACTAGTATCTTTTGATTGTTATTTTCTTTCATATGATTAGTATATTTTTCAATTTAGTAAAGTACAAACAATCTCAATCTACATATTATATAATGTGAAATTTGGGAGAGTGATTAGTATGATTACTATTAGTTTGTGTATGATAGTCAAAAACGAGGAAGATGTAATAGAAAGATGTCTAAAATCTGTAAAAGATATTGCTGACGAAATAATAATAGTGGACACAGGATCAAATGATAGGACTAAGGAGATTTGCAGAAGTTTTACAGATAAAATATTTAATTTTAGATGGAATAATAATTTTTCGAATGCAAGGAACTATTCGTTTTCTAAGGCTACAAAAGAATATATTTTATGGTTAGATGCAGATGATGTTATTCTTGAGGAGGATATAGAAAAATTAAAAAAATTAAAAACCGAGTTAAATAGAGAAGTTGATGTTGTAATGATGAAATATAATGTTGGGTTTGATAATAATGGGAGTGTTACGCTTTCTTATTTCAGAGAGCGTTTGCTAAAAAGAAGATGTGAATTTGAATGGAAAGAACCTGTGCATGAATATTTAGAAATAAAGGGCGACATTATAAACTCCGATATTTGTATAACACATAAAAAGGAACATGTTTATGTGTCAGACAGAAATTTATTAATATATAAAAAAATTTTAAACAAAGGCAAAGAGTTATCACCTAGAGGAACTTTTTATTATGCTAGAGAACTATATTATAATGAAAAATACGATAGTGCCATAAAATATTTTAGAAAATTTCTAGAAACTAGAAAGGGATGGGTTGAGGATAATATAAATGCATGTTTTAACCTTTCTAAATGTTATGATTATAGAAATGATAGAAAAAACATGTTAAAAATATTGATGAAAAGCTTTGAATACGACAGTCCACGAGCAGAAATTTGTTGTGAACTTGGATATTTCTATTTTAAAGAAAAGGATTATAATAAGGCAATTTTTTGGTACGAATTAGCAACTCAAATAAAAAAACCAGAAAATAGCTGGGGATTTATATCACATGATTATTTTGGATACTTGCCTAATATACAGCTAACAGTATGTTATGACAGAATTGGGAATATAGAGGAGGCCATTAGACACAATAATAAAGCAGGAGAATTTAAACCTAATGATGAAGCAGTAAATTATAACAAAAGGTATTTTGAAAAAGTTTTAGGCATAGGACACAAAATAGACTAGAATATGCCTAATACTGATTAGTTATTTTTGAGTATGCCTTATGACTTAGGAATATGAAAAAAAGAAAAACAGCAATAAAACTTTCAAAGTAAGAAGGCTTTATTGCTGTTCAATTTTATCCGATGACTAGCCGCTCTAATACTACCATCTTCTTCAAGTGGGAGTAAAGAGCGGCTACGTCCCTGGATAACGATTTCTAAGAATCAGATGGGGTCAAAAACAAAACCCCACCTGATTCCAAGAACTCTGTTTATTATCCTAATCTTTCTATAACAATAGATGCACTTACTACTATCTCACTGCTAAAAGCAGGAGTATTATTTAAAGTAATATTAGAATCTATATTTCTAAGAGTAAGAATACTACCAGAAGTTAAATGAGCAATTACTTGACCACTGAAGGTTTGACTTCCGGATGCTATACCAAAATTAGATCCATTTATCAAACTATCACCTGATCCTGAATTAACATATAAAGCTAATGCAGCGGTACTTTGTTGTACATATATTTCCCAAGTAATAAGATAATCACCAGTTTGATTGATATTGATATCTGATGTGCCTGGTAAATGTGATACAAATCCTAAAGGTGAAATAACACCATTATTACCAAAGGTAACTGGATCATTTAAGCTTAAAGTTTGAGAAGTAGTGTCGAAAAAGTTAGCATATCCTAAAAGCCCGCCCGTAGCCCCAGTGGCACCCGTAGCCCCAGTGGCACCAGTAGCACCAGTAGCGCCGGTAGCACCAGTAGCACCGGTAGCGCCAGTAACGCCCGTAGCCCCAGTAACGCCGGTAGCCCCAGTGGCACCAGTAGCCCCATTAATACCAGTAGCGCCAGTAGCGCCGGTAGCACCTGTAGAACCAGTAGTCCCATTAACACCAGTAGCGCCGGTAGCACCTGTAGAACCAGTGGCACCATTAATACCAGTAGCGCCGGTAGCACCTGTAGAACCAGTAGCCCCATTAACACCAGTAGCGCCGGTAGCACCTGTAGAACCAGTAGCCCCATTAACACCAGTAGCGCCGGTAGCACCTGTAGAACCAGTGGCACCATTAATACCAGTAGCGCCAGTAGCACCTGTAGAGCCAGTGGCACCATTAATACCAGTAGCGCCGGTGGCACCTGTAGAACCAGTAGCCCCAGTAATACCAGTAGCGCCAGTAGCACCTGTAGAACCAGTGGCACCATTAATACCGGTAGCGCCGGTGGCACCTGTAGCACCAGTAGCCCCATTAACACCAGTAGCGCCAGTAGCACCTGTAGAACCAGTGGCACCATTAATACCGGTAGCGCCAGTAGCACCTGTAGCACCAGTAGCCCCAGTAATACCAGTAGCACCAGTAGCACCTGTAGAGCCAGTGGCCCCAGTAATACCAGTAGCGCCAGTAGCACCTGTAGAGCCAGTGGCACCATTAATGCCAGTAGCGCCGGTAGCACCTGTAGAACCAGTGGCACCATTAATACCGGTAGCGCCAGTAGCACCTGTAGCACCAGTAGCCCCAGTAATACCAGTAGCACCTGTAGCACCTGTAGAGCCAGTGGCACCATTAATACCAGTAGCACCGGTGGCACCTGTAGAACCAGTAGCCCCAGTAATACCAGTAGAGCCAGTAGCCCCGGTAGCGCCAGTGGCACCAGTAGGACCAGCAATGCCAGCAGCCCCAGTAGAGCCAGTAGCCCCGGTAGCGCCAGTGGCACCAGTAGCCCCAGTGGCACCAGTAGCCCCGGTAGCGCCAGTAGCCCCAGTAACCCCAGTAGGGCCAGCAATGCCAGCAGCCCCGGTAGCGCCAGTAGGACCAGTAGCGCCAGTAGGACCAGTAGGGCCAGTAGGGCCAGTAGGACCAGCAGAGCCAGTACGTCCGGTAGAGCCAGTAGCGCCGGTAGGACCGGTAGGGCCAGTAGCGCCAGTAGGGCCAGTAGGCCCGGTAGCGCCGGTACGTCCGGTAGAACCAGTAGCCCCAGTAGAACCAGTAGGGCCAGTAGGCCCGGTAGCTCCGGTACGTCCCATACAACCAGTAGGACCAGTAGGACCTGTAGGGCCGGTGCGTCCAGTACAACCAGTAGAACCAGTAGGATGACAGTTTGTGTCCACATCTAAATCATAGCATTCTTCCAAAATACTTTTATTTATATCGGTTGTTTTATTGTGGATATATTTGGAATAGCTGCTATGATTTTTAATCTTGTTTCTATTTCTATGATTCTTTTTCTTTATTTTTATATTAATGTGCATATATCTTCCTCCTTAGTCTAATTTGCTCATATAATGCCAGCTACAAGGCTCTCTCTTAGGACTAAAACATCAAGTGATTAACACTTTCTACTTTTACAAGAGTCAAACGGGCTGCTTAGTGCTGGACTTTGGTTCAACTAATACTCAGATGAGGTCAAAACCAAAACCCCACCTGAGTGCAAGTTTCACTTTATTATATGAATTAGATAAAGGACAGTTGCATTTATATGTATAAACTAATTGAAAGTTGAAAATTGAAAGTTGAAAGTTATTGAGGATTTTTCTCCGTTACACTACGAAAAATCTATAATTAAGGAATCTTCAATAATTTTTAGTTTTTCTGAACATGGTGAAGAAAAGCATCCTTAACTTTCAACTTTCCACTCTCAATTTTCAACTTAACTATAAATGGCTTGTATCATTTATAAAGTCAATTATAGGTGAAAACTCATCATTAAATATAAGTTTAGTTATTGAAGTGTTTCCAATGTGAAGTTTGTGGTACATTGTCATTGGTAAATCAAAAATGCCTATTAATGCAGCTTTAATTATTCCGCCATGTGCAACTAAGGCTATTTTTTTACCACGATGTGCATGTGCAATTTGTAACACTGCATTTGCACCTCTTATTGATGCATTCAGAAGGCTTCCTTCTCCACCACAGATCGGAGCGTCACCTTTATCCGTTCTCCATAAGTCAAATTCATTAGAATATAAATTTTTAATCTCGGTTACAGTAAGACCTTCCCACTCACCGAAATTAATTTCTTTAATAGATTCGCATATGATAGGCGTTAAATTTGAATTTTCAGCCAATATTTCTGCCGTTTTAAAAGCACGTTTTAGAGGGCTAGTATATACGTAATCAAAATATCCATACAATCTTTTTGATAAATATTCAGCTTGAACTAAGCCATTTTCTGACAAAGCAATGTCTTTGGTACCTTGGAATTTTCCAAGCTTGTTCCATTCAGTTTCTCCATGTCTAATTAAATAAATTATTGTACTCATATAACTCTCCTTAAGTATGATATATGTATTATATTAAGGTTAAATAAAATACAAGTCAATAACCTAAGAATTCTATTAAATAAAATACCTAAGAATTCTATTAAATAAAATATATTGACAACACTCAGCAAAATAATTAAAATTTATTATATATAAAAATTGAATTATCATGTTCTTATCAAGAGAGGTGGAGGGACTGGCCCTGTGAAACCCAACAACCGGCATTCTCATTTGAATGCAAAGGTGTTAATTCCTGCAGAAGTATGTCTGAGAGATAAGAAAAGAAGCGAACTATTTTGAATACACGCTGCTTTTCATATGAAAGGCAGCTTTTTTACTAAGGTATCTTCAAAAAAATAATATCGCAATATGGACTTATTATTTCTTTTCAGATGCCTAAATTCATGATTTTTGGGGGCGTAATTTATGAAAAAAGATATAAGAGATTTACTAAAGAAAAGGATATTAGTACTTGATGGGGCAATGGGTACTTGTATTCAAGATTTTAAGTTAGATGAAGAAGAGTATAGTGGAAAAGAGAATCATTGTTGTTCAAATCAGAAGGGAAACAATGATATATTAAATATTACAAATCCTGATATTATAAGAGAAATACATGAAAGATATTTGGAAGCAGGGGCAGACATAGTTGAAACAAATACGTTTAATGGAACAAGAATTTCTCAAAGCGACTATGATATGTCAGATAAGATATATGAGATAAACTTTAATGGAGCAAAACTTGCAAGGGAAGCTGTAAATAAATATAATGAAAAAACTCCAGATAAACCTAGGTTTGTAGCAGGAGCCATTGGACCAACAAATAAAACTGCGTCACTTTCTCCAGATGTTGAAAATCCAGGATATAGAAATATAAGTTTTGATGAACTGGCAAGTGCTTATGAAGAACAAATTGAAGGGCTAATGGATGGCGGTGTAGATTTATTATTAATAGAAACTATATTTGATGCATTAAATGCAAGAGCAGCACTATTTGGTGCAAAGGACGCATTTGATAAGAAAGGTAAAAGGCTTCCAATAATAATATCAGGAACTATTGCTGACAAAAGTGGAAGAATTTTATCCGGTCAGACATTAGAGGCTTTTGCTAGTACTATGGTGGATGAGGATGTTATTGCAATAGGTCTTAACTGTTCATTTGGTGCAAAGGAGCTTATCCCATTTGTAAAATATCTTTCAAAATCTCAAGGTAGATATGTTAGCTTCTATCCTAATGCTGGACTTCCTAACACTTTTGGGGAATATGATGAGCTTCCAGAGGAAACTGCTGAATTTGTAAAGGGACTAGCAGAGGAAGGCCACATAAATATTGTGGGTGGTTGCTGTGGAACCACACCTTTGCATATAAAGGCTATTAGTGAAGTTGTAAGAAATGTAAAGCCACGAAAGGTTCCTGGTATAGAACTTGAAACAGTGTATTGTGGGTTAGAGGCTCAAAGGATAAATAAGGCTAGTAATTTTGTAAATATTGGAGAAAGAACAAATGTGGCAGGTTCGGCAAAATTTGCAAGACTAATAAGAGAGAAAAAATATGAAGAGGCGTTAACAGTAGCTAAGGATCAGGTGGAAAATGGAGCACAAATAATAGATATAAATTTTGATGACGGACTTCTTGATGCTAAAGAAGAAATGGAAAAATTTCTTAAACTTCTAGCAAGCGAACCGGAGATTTCAAAGGTTCCTGTAATGATTGACTCTTCAAAATTTGAGGTACTTGTGGCTGGATTAAAATCTATTCAAGGTAAAGCTATAGTTAACTCCATAAGTTTAAAGGTTGGAGAAGAGGAATTTGTAAGACAGGCAACTTTAATAAAAAAATTTGGAGCAGGTGTTGTGGTTATGGCCTTTGATGAAAAAGGTCAGGCTGATACTTATGAAAAGAAAATAGGTATATGTAAAAGAGCCTATGATATTTTAGTGAATAAAGTTAAATTTTCACCAGAAAATATTATTTTTGATCCAAATATACTTGCTATAGCAACAGGAATAGAGGAACACAACAACTATGCGGTGGATTATATAAATGCTGTACGATGGATTAAAGAAAACTTGCCTTATGCCAAGGTAAGTGGAGGAGTTAGCAATCTTTCATTTTCATTTAGAGGAAACAATGTCATAAGGGAAGCAATGCATTCTGCATTTTTATATCATGCTATTGAAGCCGGTATGGATATGGGAATTGTTAACCCTGGAATGATTCAAATATACGATGAAATAGATAAAGAGTTATTAGAACATGTAGAAGCAGTTATTTTAAATAAAAGCAGTGATGCAGCAGAAAAACTTTTAGAATTTGTAGAAAACTACAAAGCTACTGCTGAAAAAACTGAAGAAAACAAAAAAACATGGAGAAATGCTGACAGCAAGGAAAGATTAAGGCATGCTTTAATCAAGGGTATAGTTGAATTTATTAAGGAGGATGTAGAGGAAACTAGACTTCAGTATGAAAAAGCACTTCAGGTCATCGAAGAACCACTTATGGATGGTATGAAAGTTGTTGGTAAGCTGTTTGGAGAGGGAAAAATGTTTCTTCCACAGGTTGTAAAGAGTGCTAGAGTTATGAAGAAAGCTGTTGAATACCTTTTGCCATATATAGAGGAAGAAAAAGGTAGTGATAGAGGTACCAGTGCTGGAAAAGTTGTTTTTGCAACAGTTAAAGGAGATGTGCATGACATCGGAAAAAATATAGTATCAGTGGTGCTTTCTTGTAATAATTTTGAAGTTATAGATCTAGGAGTAATGGTGCCTTGTGAAGTAATATTAGAAACTGCAAAAAGAGAAAAAGCAGATATAATTGCTTTAAGTGGACTGATTACGCCATCACTAGAAGAAATGGCAAATGTAGCTGAGGAGATGGAAATACAAGGATTTAACATTCCGCTTATGGTGGGTGGAGCAACAACTTCAAAAACCCATACAGCTTTAAAAATAGAACCTAAATATTCCGGTGGTGTAATTCATACTGTTGATGCATCAAAGGCAGTAGAGGCAGCTAAATTACTTATGGATAAGAATAAAAAAATCCAATATTTAAAAGAAGTAGAAGAGGAATATGAGGTTATAAGAGAAAATTTCTCAAAAACACCTAAAAAACTTGTTACATTAAATTATGCAAGAGAAAATAGACTAAAAAAGCAATGGGAAAATGTAGATATCTCAGTACCAAATTTTATTGGAACAAAGAAATTGTTAAAATTCCCAATTGGTGAAATAAGAAAGTATATTAACTGGAGTTTCTTCTTTATTGCCTGGGACATGGGCATGGTATATCCTAAAATAATGGAGGATTCCAAATTTGGTGAAGAGGCGAAAAAATTATTTAAAGATGCAAATGAAATGCTGAATATTATTGAAAAAGAAAATATACTAACAGCTAATGCTGCTTTTGGTATTTTTGAAGCTAATGCTTTAGGAGAGGATATAGAAGTTTATAATGATTCTAAAACTGTAACTTTTAATATGCTAAGACAGCAGGAAATGAGAAAAGACAATATTTATAGATGCCTCTCGGATTATATTTCACCTAAAAGTTCTGGAATAAAAGACTATGTAGGTGGTTTTATTACAACTTGTGGAATTGGTGCTAAAGAGTATGCAGAAAAGCTTAAGGCAAGTGGAGATGATTATGGTGCAACTATGGTTAGCATACTTGCAGATAGATTAGCAGAGGCATTTGCTGAATATCTCCACAAGGAAATTAGAGAAAATTATTGGGGATATGCATCTAAAGAAAATTTGGAAATTAGAGATATTATTAAAGAAAAATATAGAGGAATAAGGCCAGCTTTTGGATATCCATGTCTTAAGGATCACGCTGAAAAAGTAAAACTGTTTAAGCTACTAGATGAAGAGAATGAACTCAAAATAAATCTAACGGAGAATTATATGATGTCTCCAGTAGCAAGTACTTGTGGACTTTACTTTGGAAGCCAGGATGCCAAGTATTTTGAGGTTAATAAAATCGATAATGAACAATTTGAAGATTATTTAAGTAGGAATGGAAAAGATAGAGATGAATTAAAGAAGTTATTAAACTATTGATTTTTCTTTCATATGCCTAAACAAAAATCAGCAAGTAATTTACAAATTACTTGCTGATTTCAAATTAGCCGCTAGGCGGACTTATTATTTTTTTGAAGATGCCTTAAATATCCTTAACATTTAAAACTCTCATAGAATTGAGTACAGCAATTAGTGCCACGCCTACATCTCCAAAAACTGCCTCCCACATTGTAGCAAAACCAAGTGCTCCTAAGATTAAAAGTATAATTTTTACAGCTAAGGCGAAGATTATATTTTGTAATACGATATTCTTAGTTCTACTAGCTATTTTTAATGCAGTTACTAGTTTAGAAGGTTCATCGTTCATAATAACTATATCTGAAGCTTCAATAGCGGCATCTGAGCCAAGTCCTCCCATTGCAACTCCAATATCAGCTCTTGAGATAACAGGAGCATCATTTATTCCATCTCCAACGAACAGTAACTTCTCTTTTTTAGCCTTGGTTTTATACAGCTGTTCTAATTTTTCAACTTTATCCTGTGGAAGTAGTTCTGAGTAAATTTCATCTATACCAAGCTCACTGCCAATCATATCAGCAGCTACTTTAGTATCGCCTGTTAGCATTACAGTTTTCTTTATTCCTAAGGCTTTAAGCGCTGCTATAGCGGATTTAGAATCACTCTTTATCTCATCAGAAATAATTATATATCCAGCATAAACATTGTCAATTGCTACATGAATAACTGTACCAAAAGTGTTAGTATCTGAGTACGCAATATTTTTACTAGCCATAAGCTTAGGGTTGCCAGCAAGAATGTTTTTACCTCTAAAGTTAGCACTAACTCCAAAACCCGAAAGTTCAATGTAATTTTTAATTTCATTTTTATTTATAGACTTATTGTAATATTTTAAAATGGACTTTGCTATTGGGTGATTTGAATAACTTTCAGAATATGCTGTATATTCCAGCAAAGTATCCTTATCAAAGCCTTCTTTTGGGAATATCTCGGTAACTTTAAATACACCTTTAGTTAAGGTGCCGGTTTTATCAAAAACAACTATACTTGAAGCGTTAAGAGCTTCCAAGTAGTTGCTTCCTTTAACCAGTATACCTTTTTTAGAGGCTGCACCAATTCCACCGAAAAAACTCAAAGGCACAGAAATAACAAGGGCACAAGGACAAGAAATAACAAGGAAAATCAAAGCTCTGTAAATCCATTCAGAAAAAACAGCCCCAGGTATAAATAATGGTGGAAGGATTGCTAGTGCTAATGCAGAAAAAGTAACAATAGGAGTATAGTACCTTGCAAATTTTGTAATAAAATTTTCTGCTTTTGCTTTTCTTGTACTAGCATTTTCAACTAATTCCAATATTTTTGATATAGAAGATTCACCAAAGCTTTTGGAAACTTCAACAGTTAAAACTCCATTGGTGTTTATAAAACCGCTTAAGACACTGCTTCCTATTTGGGCCTCTCTAGGAACGGATTCTCCTGTAAGGTTAGAGGTATCAAGTAGAGATTTGCCGTCTATAACTTTACCATCAAGAGGAACCTTTTCTCCAGGTTTAATAATTATTATATCCCCAACTCTTACGTCCTCTGGATTAACTTTTCTTAAACCATTTTTAACTTTCAAATTTGCGAAATCGGGTTTTATATCCATTAAATCAGAGATAGACTTTCTTGAGTGATCTACCGCTAAATCTTGGAAAAACTCACCTATTTGATAAAAAAGCATAACTGCTACAGCTTCGGGATATTGATTAACAGCAAAGGCACCTATAGAAGCTACTGACATTAGAAAATTTTCATCAAAAACTTCACCTTTTAAAATGTTTTTAATTGATTTGATAAGCACTTCAGATCCTATTAGTACATAAGAAAGAGCATACAAAATTAATTTTGCACTAGGAAATTCATTTAAGAAGAAGGTAACACCATAAATAATTGTACCAATAATAATTAAAAACAAATTCTTTTTATTTTTTAATAGTTCTAAAAATCCTTTATTCTCTTTTTTATTTTTGTGGTCATTTAATCTTTCCTTAATAACTACATCAGGTTCAACATGTTTGATTATTTTTTTTGTCATACCCATAACAGTGGGGATGTTTTCAGAAGCTCCTATTTCAATGGTTAGCACCTTATTTACAAAATTGAGGGATGCATTGTCTACTCCAGATAAACTTTTTACTCTTGTTTCTATTTTAGCTGCACAGTTTGCACAACATAGACCTTCTAGAACTAATTCTTTTTTTATATTTTTAGCCATATTGATTCCCCCTTCTTATACTATAGTATTAAGTTTCTATTTTTCTGTTAGATGAGCAAGACCTTGATCAAAAATTTGTTTTACGTGTTCATCATCTAATGAATAATAAACGACTTTCCCATTTCTTCTGTATTTTATTAGTTTTGCTGTCCTTAAAGTTTTCAATTGATGGGACACAGATGAGTGTTTCATTCCAAGTAAGGCAGCTATATCGCATACACACATCTCAGAAAGAGATAAAACGTGCAATATTTTTATTCTAGTTGTATCACCAAATATTTTATATAAATCAGATAGATCATAAAGTAGTTCTTCATCTATCATGCGGGATTTCACCTCATTAATTATATCTCCATGAATTATATTACAATCGCAGGTTTCAATTTTTTCATTTTCAGAAAACATTTTAATCACTCCTTATATGAATATGTGTTCATATGTTCATATATCTAATATATGCTAGTCTTTTAATTTAGTCAACACAAATGTTGTAAAATAATTTATTTTTCAGTATAATATGAAAGTAGAGATAAAAACACTGTTTCGGTTGGTAGTCCGGACCTATTAAAAAAATAGCAGTAACCTGCCCTCCTGGGTTGTCCATTCTCGATTTTGATTTTTACAGGAGGAAATTAAATATGGACGTAAGTGTTAAATTAACAGTATTTTTTGAGGAAATGTTTTGGGTAGGAGTATTTGAAAGAAGTAGTGGCGAAATTTATGAAATTTCTAAAGTAACATTTGGGCCAGAACCAAAGGATTATGAAGTTTATGATTTTATTCTTAAAAACTTTGCTAAGTTAAACTTTGGCAAGGTTAATTTAACTAATGAGGTTTCTAGTTTGAAAAATAAGAGTATAAATCCTAAAAGGCTTCAAAGAAAAATTAAGAAAGAAACTCAAACTATAGGTTTAGGTACTAAAGCTCAAATTGCATTGAAACTTCAACATGAGTCTAATAAATTAATTAGAAAAGTTTTAACAAAAGAAGAAAAAGAATTGGCCAAAGATAAAAAATTTGAGTTAAGGCAGCAAAAAAAGCTAAGTAAGCATAAAGGACACTAAAATTATCTTGGAATCTTGACTAGTTATTTTTTTCATATGTCTAATTTAGAAAATGAGAAAAAAAGACATTCTAAATATTAGAATGTCTTTTGTGGTTGCGGGAGCAGGACTTGAACCTACGACCTTCGGGTTATGAGCCCGACGAGCTGCCAACTGCTCCATCCCGCGATATTAAATTAATTAAGGTTTTCCTTAACCTGCTCTGTAAGTATAGTCTATATAAAAGTATATGTCAATAGTAATTGAAATAAATATATTTAGAAGTTATAATTGTTATTGAAATAAAAATGGAGGTAATGAATATGAAAATTGCAGTTGCAAGTGATCATGCTGGATTTTCTTTAAAAGAAGAAGTTAAGGCATATTTGAAAAGTGAAGGACATGAGGTTTTAGATTTTGGAACAAAAAATGAAGATGCATGTGATTTATCAGATTTTATTTATCCTGCGTCATTAGCAGTGGCAGAAGGAAAAGCTGACAGAGGAGTTTTTATTGATGGAGTTGGATATGGAAGTGCAATAATTGCAAATAAAATATACGGTTTGAATGCAGCTGTATGTCAAGATCCATTTTGTGCAGGATTAGCACGTCAACATTCTAATACAAATGTACTTTGTATTGGTGCAAAGATTATTGGATCCGCAATAGCTATGGAAATTGTAAAGGTATGGTTAACTACTGATTTCCTTGAAGATGTAGAAAAATATAAGAGACGTGTTGATAAGGTGAATGAAATATCAGAGAAGCATTTAAAAAAAATTAAGTCATTGAAATAAAAGGGGCGTCTCAAAATAGGAAAATTGAGACGTGATTTTCATCAGGAAGTGGACAATTTATCCGATGACTACCCGCTCTAATACTCCCATCTTCTACAAGTGGGAGTAAAGAGCGGCTACGTCCCTGGATAACGATTTCTAAGAATCAGATGGGGTCAGAAAAAACCCCACCTGATTCCAAGAACTCTGTTTATAAGTGACAAAATGTCCACTGGAAAAGTTGCGGTGCATTTTCTAACTATTTTGAGACACTCCCTTTTTGTGAATATGTCTTCTTTAAAACATCTTCAAGCATTTTTATTTGATTAGCCTTATTTTCAATGATATCACATAAAGTTGTATATATTTGCGTATTAACATCATCCTTTTGTATTATCAATCTTCCTTTAATATCTAAAAGAAGACCCAGAACATCCTTTTCTAAATTTATTGAAAATCGTATGTATTCTTCTACGTTATTTATTTTAAGATCATACATTCTTCTATTAAATTCATTAATTAAAAAAGACATTTTATCATATATTGCAAAATTGATTTCCTCCGCGTCCTCATTAGGAATTTCTTTTTTTATATTTTCGTAGTAATCTATAGTTTTATTGATGCCCTTTATAAATACCTTGGACATGACTTTTATTGGAGGAAAGTCGCAATGTTCCTTTTCAATAACTTCATACATTTCTTTTCTTTTAATTGTAATAGCGATAGCTTTGTCAAGTAAATCTATAACATTGTAGCTCATAAATCCGTCTTCTCCTTACTTTTATAAATCTCCTTAAATATAATAGCATAAATATAATTAACTTTGTATGGTGCATTATGGATATAAGGTATACTAAAGAAAGTAATAGATCAATGTAGAGCCTAATATTGATCTATTACTTTTTTGAAGATGCCTTATCTTGGTTCTGTAACCAAGATGGCTTCTAGAGGGTTAGAACCGCCAGTAGGATCACCAAGAGCATAAATTGTATAATAAGTATTAGGTGAAAGTTGTACTTCAGGGATAGATAGAGCAATGTTATTTGTTCCAGTAGGAATGACATTAAAGCTATATGTTCCTGCAGGTATGCAGGCATAGTCTGTAATGTCTTTAAAACCAACATTATTAAATACTTTAACACCAGTTGACAGGGCTACATCAACTTTTGGTGCTGTGGGTGAGAGATGAATAAATCTTACACAGGCCCTTCCGAAGTTCTGAGCACTAGTTGGTTCAGGAATGGTATAGAGGCTTATATTAGGAATTTTTCCTATGGCAGCTACATTAAATATACTGTTAGGAGGAATGTATACATTTGTATTTACAACGGGATTAGTAGTACTACCTGCAGGGTAGACTTTAATATTATAATTTCCAGGTAAAACAGGAATATAGTTTGACAATTCTTTGTAAGAAAGATTTGTTACTATTGGGTTGCCATTGGCATAAACGTCTACAGCAGGTGCATTAGGTGAAGCGTGAAGTACTCTGATATAGGAATTGGGTTGCTCAGCTCTATAAGAATTTTGTTTCATGGATTCATATGGACAATAAGACATAAATTTATCTCCTCTTTATTTTTAATCATTATTATAATATGAATGGAAATTTAGAATTGTGCATGTAAAGAGGAAATAGGAGTTGTTTATTTGAAGATGATGTTTGGATTAAATAGAAAGAAAATGCTAAGTATTTATCTTTAGTTGAAAGTTGAAAATTGAAAATTGAAAGTTATTGTGGATTTTTCTCCGTTACACTACGAAAAATCTATAATTAAGGATTCTTCAACAATTTTTAGTTTTTCTGAACATAGTGAAGAAAAACATCCTTAACTTTCAACTTTCCACTCTCAATTTTCAACTTAACTATGCCTCACATTTTCTCTCTGTTACGTAAAAAACTAATAACTTATTTTTAAATAAAATAAAGAAAGCACAATTTCATTATGTATAAAACTCTTTATTTATCGAAAAATATATATTATAATAGCATTGAACGAATAATGAGTGTAAATAATAAAAAAATGTTCGTAAAAAAACAATAAGGAGAATTTTGAATGAACAATAAGGTTAGAAGAATATTTGTAGAGAAAAAGAAAGGCTTTGACGTGGAAGCCTGTGAATTGTTCCATGATATTAAAGAAAACCTTAATATTAAAGGTTTAAAAGACCTCAGAATAGTAAATCGTTACGATGTCTGTGAGATATCAGATGAAGAATGGGAAAAGGCTAAAAAAATAATATTTTCAGAACCAGTAGTGGATAACATATATGATGAAGAACTAGAACTAAGTGAAAATAATGAGAGCTTTGCAGTGGAATATTTACCAGGACAATACGATCAGAGGGCTGATTCAGCTGCTCAATGTATTAAAATCTTATCACAAAATGAGAAATCAAATGTTGCAAGTGCAAAGCAGTACATATTAGAGGGTAACATATCAAAAGAGGATTTAGAAAGAATAAAAAAATATTGCATAAATCCAGTGGATTCAAGAGAGGCTCTTTTTGAAAAGCCAACAACTCTAGAAACTGAAATTGAATTACCTAGTGACGTTAAAATATTAAATAATTTCATAGAAATGTCTGATGAAAAGCTTGAAGAATTCCGCTTAGAGGAAGGTCTTGCAATGAGCTTTGATGATATTAAATTTTGTCAACAATATTTTAGAGATACAGAAAAAAGAGATCCTAGTTATACAGAAATAAAGGTTATAGATACTTATTGGTCAGATCATTGCAGACATACTACTTTTGCAACGGAAATAGAAAATGTAAAATTTGAAGCAGGTAATTACAATAAAGCAGTTCAAAATGTATATGAAGACTACATAGATGTAAGAAAAGACATATATAAAGACGAAAAAAGAGAAATTTGTCTTATGGATATAGCCCTTATGGCAATGAAGGAAATAAAGAAAAATGGAAAACTACAGGATCTTGATGCCTCTGATGAAATTAATGCATGTAGCATTGAAACTGAAGTTGAGGTAAATGGTGAAAAAGAAAAATGGCTTGTTATGTTTAAAAATGAAACACATAACCATCCTACAGAGATTGAACCTTTTGGTGGTGCAGCTACATGTATTGGTGGTTGTATAAGAGACCCACTTTCAGGTAGAGTTTACGTTTATCAAGCTATGAGAGTAACAGGTAGTGCTGATCCTAGAAGAAAAATTGAGGACACTATACCAGGAAGATTACCTCAAAGGAAAATTACAAATGGAGCAGCTCATGGATATAGTTCTTACGGTAACCAAATAGGACTTGCAACTGGTCAAGTTGCAGAAGTATACCATGAAGGTTATGCAGCTAAGAGGATGGAAATAGGAGCAGTTATAGGAGCAGCACCAAAGAAAAATGTAGTAAGAAAGAAACCAGAAGCAGGTGACATTATCGTTCTTCTTGGTGGAAGAACAGGACGTGATGGTTGTGGTGGTGCTACAGGTTCATCAAAGGAACATGATGAAAAATCACTACTTACTTGTGGTGCAGAGGTTCAAAAGGGAAATGCCCCTACAGAGAGAAAAATTCAAAGACTGTTTAGAAATGCAGAAGCTAGTACTCTTGTTAAAAAATGTAATGACTTTGGAGCTGGTGGAGTTTCAGTAGCAATTGGAGAACTTAGTGATGGACTTGATATTAATCTAGATTTAGTTACAAAAAAATACGAAGGACTTGATGGAACAGAACTTGCTATTTCAGAATCACAAGAGAGAATGGCAGTTGTAGTTTCTAAGGAAGATGCTGATAAATTTATAGAACTTTCCCTTAATGAAAACTTAGAGGCAAAAAAGGTAGCTGTTGTAACAGAAGAACCTAGATTAAAATTAAAATGGAGAAATAAATACATCGTTGATATCAGCAGAGCATTTCTTGATACAAATGGTATAAGACAAAAGGTTAATGTGTTTGTTAAGGAACCAGATAAGTCAAAAAATTATTTTAAATCACAAGAAGAAGTTAAGAATTTAAAAAATAAAATTACAGATACTTTTAAAGATTTGAATGTGTGTAGTCAAAAAGGTCTTGTGGAAAGATTTGATAGTACAATTGGAGCAAATAGTGTACTTTTGCCATTTGGAGGTAAATATCAAATGACTCCTTCAGAAGCGATGGCTGCTAAACTTCCAGTTTTGAATGGAGAAACTGAAACTGCAACATTAATGACTTATGGATACAACCCAAATCTTTCATCCTGGAGTCCATTTCATGGAGCTTTATATGCAGTAATAGAATCAGTTTCAAAGATAGTTGCATGTGGTGGAGACTTTAGTAGTGTAAGACTTACATTCCAAGAGTATTTTGAAAGACTAAATAAGGAATCAGAGAGATGGGGAAAACCTTTCGCAGCTCTTTTAGGTGCATTTTATGCACAGAGAATGTTAGAAATACCAGCAATAGGTGGAAAGGATAGTATGTCTGGAACGTTTAAAGATTTAGATGTACCTCCAACCCTTGTAAGTTTTGCAGTAAATATAGTTAATGCAAACCATGTTGTATCACAGGAATTTAAAGAAATAGGTAGTAAGGTAGTTGTAATTCCAGTAATAAGAGATGAAAATGAATTACCTGATTTTAAATTATTAAAAGAAGGGTATAATAGAGTAAATAAATTAATATTAGAAAGAAAAGTTTTCTCATCCTATACAGTTAAACAAGGTGGAGTCATAGAAGCTATAGGTAAAATGGCTTTTGGAAATAAAATTGGTGTTACTATTAATGCGAACATTAAGGAAGCTGCTCTTTTCTCACCAGATTTTGGGTCAATTGTTTTAGAAATTCCTGAAGGCGAAAACATAAGTGAAATTATGGGAGATATAAAATATATTGAACTTGGATTTACTAATGATAAAGAAGATATTATCTATAAAGATGTACGTATTTCTATAGATGAGCTTCTAGCTTGTTGGACTGGAACTTTAGAATCGATATTTCCAACTGATGCTAATGTAGAGGCTAAGAGTATTGTAACTAAAGAATGCCCGGAAAGAAACACAAAATCACCAGCAATAAGAATTGCAAAACCAAGAGTATTCATTCCAGTTTTCCCTGGAACAAACTGTGAATATGATTCAGAAAAGGCCTTCACAAAAGCAGGAGCAGAGTGCAAGGTTATGGTGCTTAAAAATTTAGATTCAAAGCTTATTCAGGAATCCGTAGAGTATATGGCAAAGGAAATTGAAAAATCACAGATTATAATGCTTCCAGGAGGATTTAG
>Ga0255360_1000109_pt1 | contig 23739 bp, 21 predicted proteins | sample GFST50metaG_FD_186004 | JGI IMG/M metagenome (GOLD analysis project Ga0255360, IMG submission 186004) | Peat soil microbial communities from Stordalen Mire, Sweden - G.F.S.T50 | ecosystem: Environmental > Terrestrial > Soil > Wetlands > Peat | place: Sweden: Norrbotten County, Stordalen Mire... | reverse complement strand
CAGAGGTAGCTGAATTTAACAGTTATCACAGGCTAAAACTTCTTTCAAAACCAGGTCTTACATGTTATTGGCAGGTTATGGGAAGAAATGAAATTGGATTTGAAGAATGGATGGAGCTAGATATAAAGTATATAGAGGAAAGAAATTTGTTTATTGATTTAAAATTGATATGGAAAACCGTTTTCGTATTGTTTGGAGATAAAAACGCTAGATAGGAGGATGTCAAATGTTGTGTGCACTTATTATGGCTGGAGGAAAGGGTGAAAGATTTTGGCCCCTTTCTACAGATGAAAAACCAAAGCAGTTTTTAAGGCTTTTGGGAGAAGAAACTATGATACAAATGACTGTAAATAGGCTTAAAAAGCTGATTCCTGTGGAAAGAATATTTATTGTTACAGGAGAAAGATACATAGACTTAGTAAAGGAACAATTGCCAGAGATACCATTAAGAAATATAATAACTGAACCAATGGGGAAAAATACAGCCCCTTGTATAGCTCTAGCTGCATTTATAATTAAAAAGTATTATGAAGACGCAACTATAGCGGTATTACCTTCAGATCATTTAATAAGAAATGAAGAGGAGTTTAGAAATGTTATAGCTGCTGCAGACTCATTTATTAATGAAAATGAAGAGGCTATTGTAACTATAGGAATGAAACCAGATAGAGCAGAAACTGGTTATGGATATATAATGGCTCATAAAAGTAGCTGTATTGTTAATGGATTAAAGATAAAAGATGTTGAGATGTTTGTGGAAAAGCCTAATATGGAAAAGGCAGAGGAATATCTAAAAGATGGGAATTTCCTTTGGAACGGTGGAATGTTTGTTTGGAAGGCAGAAAATATTTTGAGACTTATAAAAAAACATCTTAGTAATACATATGAAGTTCTTAAGAACATAACAAGTACAGAAGGAGATAAATATGGCGAAAAATTGAAAAAAGGATATAATTTAGTTGACAATGTTTCCATAGATTATGGTATAATGGAAAAAGTTGATAATATATTTGTCATACCAAGTGAATTTGGCTGGGATGATGTTGGAACTTGGTATTCTGTGGAAAGATATAGAGAAAAAGATGAAAACAATAATGTTTGTGTTGGTAATATTATAAACATACATAGTAAAAATAATATAATTGTAGGAAGAAATAAACCAGTTATAATATCCGGGCTTGAAGACATTTTTGTAGTGGAAAGTGATGATGTTATTTTAATTGGTAAAAAGGATGATATAAAAGATATAAAAGAAATAAAAAATAATTTCCTATAATTGAAGGGTGGATACAATTTTGAAAAGAGCATTAATTACAGGAATAACGGGGCAAGATGGATCATATTTAACGGAGCTTTTACTTGAAAAGGGTTATGAAGTGCATGGAATAATAAGAAGAAGTAGTAGTTTTAATACAAAGAGAATAGATTACTTATTTGAAAATCCTGAAATAGGAAATAATAAATTGTATCTTCATCATGGAGATTTAACAGACTCAAGTAATTTAAATAGACTAATAGAAAAAATACAGCCAGATGAAATATATAATCTAGCTGCGCAAAGTCATGTTCAAGTTTCATTTGAAGTTCCAGAATATACAGCAGAAACTGATGGGATTGGTACACTTAGAATACTTGATGCAATAAGGGAAAGTGGACTAAAATGTAAATTTTACCAGGCATCAACTTCGGAACTGTTTGGAGGAATTCCAGGAACAGCACCACAAAGTGAAAAAACACCATTTTATCCTAAAAGTCCTTATGGAGCAGCAAAATTGTATTCTTACTGGATAACTGTAAATTATAGAGAATCTTATGATGTGTTTGCTTGCAATGGAATACTATTTAATCATGAATCTCCAAGAAGAGGAGAAACTTTTGTTACTAGAAAAATAACAAGGGCTGTGGCTAGTATAGTAGCAGGAAAACAAGAAAAACTTTCATTAGGAAATATGGATGCAAAAAGAGATTGGGGCTTTGCAGGAGATTATGTTGAAGCTATGTGGTTAATATTACAGCAGAAAAAGCCTCAAGATTTTGTTATTGCTACCAATGAAACTCATACTGTAAGAGAATTTGTGGAACTTTCATTTAAAGAAGTTGGAATAGAAATTGAATGGAATGGAACTGGAGTGGATGAAAAAGGATATGACAAAGCTACTGGAAGAGTACTTGTGGATATAAATCCTAAATACTTTAGACCAGCTGAAGTTGAACTACTTTGGGGAGATTCAACAAAGGCTGAAAAAGAATTAAATTGGAATAGAAAAGTTGATTTCCCTTCACTTGTTAAAATGATGGTTGACGGTGATATGAAAGAAATTGTAGGAATGGGTACGCAAGAGTTTCTTGAGGTAGCAGTTTCAAAATAATTCAAGTTGAAGTGAGGTAATTTTAATGAAAAAGGATAGTAAGATATATGTTGCGGGACACAGAGGACTTGTAGGTTCTGCCATTGTTAGAAACTTAAAAGAAAAAGGCTACACAAATATTATTGGAAGAACACATTCAGAGGTTGATTTAAAAAATCAAACCTCTGTTAAAAATTTTTTTGAAGAGGAAAGACCTGAATATGTATTTTTAGCTGCAGCTAAGGTGGGTGGGATAAATGCAAACAATACAGCCCCTGCTGATTTTATATATGAAAATTTAGAGATACAAAACAATGTTATAAAAGCAGCATTTGATTTTAAAGTAAAAAAACTATTATTTTTAGGAAGCTCTTGTATATATCCCAAAATGTGTCCTCAACCAATAAAAGAAGAATATCTTTTATCAGGATATTTGGAGCCAACAAATGAAGCATATGCACTAGCAAAAATTTCAGGTCTTAAGATGTGCCAATTTTTCAAAAGGCAGTATGGAGCAAATTTTATAAGTTGTATGCCAACTAACCTTTATGGACCTAATGATAATTTTGATTTAAACAGTTCACATGTTATGCCAGCCTTAATAAGAAAATTTCATGAAGCAAAAAATAACAACGAAGCATTTGTTGAAGTATGGGGAACTGGTAAGCCATTAAGAGAATTTTTATATGTAGATGATATGGCGGATGGTTGCGTGTTTTTAATGGAAAACTACGATGGAGAAGAACATGTAAATATAGGCACTGGAAAAGAAGTTACAATAAGAGAACTAGCTGAAATGATTAAAGAAGTTGTTGGCTTTGAAGGTGAATTAAGATTTAATACTGAAAAACCTGATGGAACACCTAGAAAACTTCTTGATGTAAGTAAACTAGAAAGCTTAGGCTGGAAATATAAAGTTGAGTTAAAAGAAGGCATAAAATCAGCTTATGATTGGTTTAATGATAATTATTAAACTTTATGATGATATAAGAATATAGGAGAAATTATAAATGAAAGTATGTATTATAACTAATATTCCATCACCATATAGAGTAGATTTATTTAATCATTTGATAGAAAATAGTAATTATGATATAACGATAATTTATTCAAGTAAGAATGAGGACAATAGATTGTGGGAAATTGAGAGTACGCTATTAAAAAATAGTGTATTTTTAAAATCAAAAACCATTAGAATTAAGAAAAAAAATGACTACAAATATATGCATTTTCCTATAGACACAATAAGTGTCTTAAATAATATAAATCCGGATATAATAGTGGCTTCAGAGTATAATCCTACAGTATTACAGAGTTTCATTTGGTGTAAGACAAAGAAGAGGAAATTTATAAGTTGGTCTGATGGAACTTTAAATTCTGAGAAAAGTATAAATATTATTCAGAAATTTATTAGAAAAATCATGTGCAGACAAGCTAATGCATTAATTGCAAGTAGTAGTAAAACAAAAGAGGCTCAGATATATTATGGTGCAGATTGTGCGAAAATATTTGTGAGTTATTTAACTATAGATGTTAAAAAATTTCTCATTGGTAAAAAAGATTATGATAATAAGAATATTATATTTGTAGGAAGTTTAATCAAGCGAAAAGGAATTGATTTGTTAATAAAAAGTTTGAGTAAAGTAGATTCGAATTTTTATTTACGAATTGTGGGAAATGGCGAAGAAAAGGATAATTTGATAGATTTATGTAGACATCTTAAAATAGAAAATAAAATTGAATTTTGTGGTTTTAAGAGTGAAACTGAGCTTAGCGAATTATATAAAATAAGTGATATTTTTATTTTACCTAGTAGAGAAGATTGCTTTGGGTTAGTTATAAATGAAGCTATGTGTGCTGGATTACCAGTAATAGTATCCAAATATGCAGATGGATCTTATGATTTAGTTCAAGATGGTTTTAATGGTTTTATTATTGATCCATATGATATTGATAATATGACTGATAGAATTAATATATTACTTAAAGATAAAGAATTATTGCAGAATATGGGTACAAATTCAAAAGACAAGATACAGGATTTTACACTTGAGAATGTATCCAAAAATTTTATTGAGGCAATAGAATATTCAGTACATAACTAAACGGTGCATGAAAGTATATAAAAAACTTGCAAATAAAGTAGAGGGAAATTAAATGAAAAAAAAACTTAAGGTTTTGATTGTACATAATTTTTATCAAATACCTGGGGGAGAAGACTCTGTAGTTAAAAATGAAAAAGAAATGTTAATTGAGAATGGACACGATGTATTACTATATACTAGACATAACAATGAAATAAATAAAATGGGGATTATAAGAAAAGTAGGTGTTCTATTTGAGAGTATTTTTTCTATAAAAACCTATAATGAAGTAACTAACATTATTAAAAAAGAAAAAATAGACATAGTGCATGTTCATAATACTTTATCTTTAATAAGCCCATCAGTTTATTATGCAGCATTTAAATGTAATGTACCCGTAATACAAACAATTCATAATTTCAGGTTCTTATGTCCTAAGGGCACTTTTGCTAGAGATGAAAAAATATGTGAAGAATGTATAGAAAATAATCTACTATCTGCTTTGACGCATAGATGTTATAGAAATTCAGTCGTTGGATCCTTAATAATGGTTTTTATGCTAAAATTTCATAGAATATTAGGTACTTATAAAAAAATTAATGGTTATATAACATTAACGGAGTTTAATAAGGAAAAGTTATCAGTTTTGATAAAGGATAAAAGTAAGATATATGTTAAGCCTAACTTTGTAAAAAAAGTTAAAGATGAATTTGTGAAACGAGAAATAAAAAATTATTTTGTATTTATAGGAAGACTAGATAAATTAAAAGGTATTAATTTATTAGTAGAAGCATGGAGAGAAATAAAAGATACAGAGCTTTATATAATAGGTGATGGTCCAGAGCATGAGGCAGTTCAAAATTACATCAAAGAAAAAAAATCAACAAACATCAAATTACTTGGATTTTTAACTAAAGAAAATGCTTTTAAAATAATTGAAAATGCAAAAGCTATTATTGTTCCATCTCAATGGTATGAGGGATTTCCCATGACAATAGTTGAAAGTTTTTCTTTAGGTGTGCCAGTAATAGCAGGTGATATAGGAAATTTATCTTCTATTGTTGAGAATGAAAAGAATGGGGTTAGCTTTATTTTCAACAGCAAAGAAGATTTGATTGATAAGGTTAATTATCTTAATTCTAATGAAGAACTTGATATAAAATTAAGTATTAATGCTTATGATAAATTTGCAAGGATGTATACAGATAAAATAAATTATGAAATATTAAATCATATTTATATGGATTTAATAAAAGGTGATAATTGTGAATAGTTGTAATATATTAGGTGTAAATATAGAAGTGACAAATATGAAGGAAACAATAAAATGTATAGAATCAAATTTGTGTAATATAAAAGGAAAATATATATGTTTGTCTAATGTTCATACTACAGTTATGTCTTATGAGGATGAAAAATATAGATATATACAAAATAATTCTTTTATGTCTTTACCTGACGGAAAACCATTATCATTGATTTGTAAATTTAGAGGATATAAAGAAGTTGATAGAGTTACAGGGCCTGATTTAATGAATGAAATATTTAAAATCTCTGAAGTAAAAGGGTATACTCATTATTTTTATGGTAGTACTGAAGAGACATTAGATAAGATGAAAGAAAAGATAAGTAGTAAGTATCCCAAAATAAAAATAGTTGGTGTATATTCTCCACCATATAGAAAGTTAACAGATGAAGAAGACAGAGAAATTATTTGCAATATAAATAATTCTAAAGCTGATTTTGTGTGGGTTGGGTTAGGTGCACCAAAGCAAGAGATATGGATGCATGAACATAAAGATAAAATTCAATCTTTAATGATAGGAGTTGGAGCAGGTTTTGATTATCACGCAGGTAAAATAAAGAGAGCTCCAATGTGGATGCAAAAGTTAAGCTTGGAATGGTTATATAGGTTATTACAAGAGCCCAAAAGGTTATTTAAAAGATATTCTGTAGTAAATTTTAAATTTTTATATTATGTAATAACACGAAAATAAAATGTTTTGTGAGGTGATATTTTGAAAAAAATCCTTTTGATTCCGGAATACGGGAAAAATGGAGGCACAAGAACATACTTTATACAATTGATGGAATTCTATTATTTACAAAAATTTCATGTCACAATAGCATTATCTGAAAGTGATTACGATGATGAAATTAAGAATTTAGTGGACAAGTATAACTTTAATATTATTTTTATATCAACTAAAAAAGTTAGCATTACTAAAAGTAAAAATTTTAATAATATATTTTCAATGATTAAACAATTGTTAATTATATTTAAGTTAAAATTTAAAATAAAGTTTGACTTGTTGGTAGTTTCAACTGGATCACATAGCTATTTTATTAGCAGCTTTTTTTTACCAATAAAATCAATTTTTGTTTTACATACAATACCAGAAAGAAAAGAAAACAAAATACTAAGGTTCTTTTTACAAAAATCATTAAGTTATAATAAAAATATAGTAACTGTAAGTAAAGCATCAAAAAATAATATTGAAGAAAAGTTACTTATGGGAACAGAAAACAAAAATGTAAAAATAATTGGTAATTATTATTCAATGAAAAATATAGTAATAGATAATCAAGGTAAAAAGGATAAGATTATAGTTCTTACTTTAGGACACGTTGTTAAATATAAAAACCCAAATTTTTGTATAGAAGTTGCTTATAAAATACATAAAGTAAATAAAAACATAGAATTTATTTGGGCTGGAGAAGGTACTGAATTAGATAATTGTAATAAAAAAATAATTGAATTAGGCATAAATAATATTAAATTTATTGGTTACGTAAGTGATGTACAAAGCTTATATAATACAGCAAGTATTTACGTGCAATGTAGTTTATTAGAAAGTCAATCTATATCTATATTAGGAGCAATGGCAAATGCTATTCCTTGCATAGGAACTAATGTGGGTGGAATACCAGAATGTATAAGAGATAATGAAAATGGTTATATAGTTGATAAAACAGATGTGGATGCTGCTGTAAATTATATAAATATTCTAGCTAATAACATTGAAATGAGAAAAAAAATGGGCAATAAATCTAAAGAATTATATGATTTGTATCATGATGAAAAAGTATGGTATGACAATATGGATATATTGTACAAGACTATATTAAAATAATTTCTGATATTTTAATCAAGATTGGAAGGAAAGATATGAAGAAAAGAATTAATAAAGACAAGAATAAAATAATTAATATAGCGACTAATATGCTAATATTTATAACATTAGTACTAGTAATGGTGGTACATAAATTTAATAGCAATGATGAATTTTTGTATCTATCAGGTGCTTTCAGTATACTTTATATAGTAGTGTCATTGTTTTTTTTAATTAAAAACCATAAAAAAACTAATTTGCTAAACATAGATAAAGTTGTAATAACTATTTTTGGCATATATATAGCGTATATTGTGATACATTTTCTTAAAATTAATAGAGACTATTTACCCTTTGTAATTTCTAAATGTATTACGCTAATTACATTTATTTTTATGATTATTAATATGAGAATTAATAAAAGCTCAAAGGAAGCAAGAATTTTTTTAAGTAAAATTTATATTATATTAATAATATTTTTTTGCGTTTGTGCCTTAATCGGAATAAATTTTCAATATTCATCTAAAACAATAATTCATATTACTAGAGCCAATCCTGATTTTCATATGTGGTTTACTCATAAATGCAGATTATCATCATTTATTGTTTTTTCCATTGGATTGATTATTACATATAACTTCAAAAATATTTTTTATAAAATTGGTGTTTTGTTAATGGGATTTATAGTTGTATTTAAAAGTGATGATATAACTGCCCTTGCTGTTTATATTATTTCAGTATTAATTATGATACTTATTTTAAATAAAGATAAAATCAAAGGTATATTAAAACCTAGTACATATATAATTGGAATTGGAGCCTTTGCTTCTATTGGAGCTATATTATTATATTATGTTAAAAAAAAGAAAAACATTTCAAATTTAGGTGATAGAACAAATATATGGAAGGTAATTATGCCATATATTAAAAAGTTTCCACAAGGTCTAGGTAATACAGATAAATATTCGTTTGTTGCAAGAAGAGACTTGACTGTGCATAGTGCACATAATATATTTCTACAAGAATTTTTAGAAAGTGGGCATATTGCTGGAATTCTTCTTATTGTTATGATGATTTCTATCATAGTATACCTATATAAATATAATAAAATATATTTAATATCTTTTATTGGAGTGATTCTTTTAGCTAATATGGATGTAACAATAACCATAGAGTTTTATAATATATTTTTCTGTGTTTTAGCAGTAATTTATGCTGATGCAAAAAAATGGGATGATGTAAATGAAAGTGATGTTAGTAATATGGAGAAAATATAATGGGACTAATATCAGTAATAATGTCTGTTTATAATGAAGAGGAAGCTTGGTTAATTCAATCAATTGAATCAATATTAAAACAGACATATAAAAATATAGAGTTTATTATTATTCTAGATAATCCTAATAATAAAGAAGCAAAAAAAACAATTGAATATTACAAAAATAAAGATAGTAGAGTTATTTTTATTCAAAATGAAACAAATTTAGGATTAACAAAAAGTTTAAATAAAGGTTTAGAAATTGCAAAAGGTGAATATATCGCTAGAATGGATGCAGATGATATTGCAGTAGATATAAGGTTACAATATCAAATTGATTATTTTACAAAAAATAGAGACACCGGTCTAGTATCAGGAAACATTATCTATATAAATGAGGATAACGATATATTTGATAAAAGTGATTATAAAAATATGAAGGATCATGATTTTAAGAAAACTATTATTGACTATGATCCTTTTGCTCACCCTACTTGGATGTTTAAAAAAAGTATTTTGCAAAAATTAAAAAATTATAGAGATATAAATTCAGCGGAAGACTATGATTTTATATGTAGAGCTTTAATTAATGATATAAGCTGCGGAATAATTGAGGAGCCTCTGCTTTATTACAGAGTTCGAAGTAGCAGTATAACAGAATCAAATAAGATAAGACAAATTTATGAAACTGAAAGAATAAAAAAAGAATACATTAAATCCATATTAAGTAAAAAAGATTATTTAAATAAATTAAATTACATAAGTTTTGATAAAAATAAATTTTTAAAATTTTCTAAAGCCATAATAACAATAAATGAAGCAAAAGATTTAAAAAAACAAGGTAACAGCATAAAAGCTACAATAAAATTTATTAAAAGTTTATGTTTATATCCAGAAAGATTGATATTAAAAATAAATATGTTTATTTTTAAAAAAAATATAATTAATATTAGTAAATAATGAGGTATGTAAAATGATAATAGTTAATGTTAAAGGTGGTCTTGGTAATCAAATGTTTCAGTATGCTTTGTATAGAGCTTTGGATTCTAAGGATAAGAAAGTAAAGCTTGATATACATTCATATAAAAATTATGGATTACATAATGGATATGAACTTCCTGAAATATTTAATATTAAAGATATATATTGCACTAATGAAGAAATGGAAAAATTTTCAGATCATCAAAATAATATATTTTTAAGAATAAGAAAAAAGTTAATTGGGAGAAAAAAAAGCCATGTGATACAAGAAGGATTTAGCTATATGCCAAGTGTATTTCATAAGGATAATATATATCTAGATGGTTATTGGCAGTCAGAAAAGTTCTTTACAAAATCATCACAACAAATACGTGATGATTTTGTATTTAAAAAGGAACTAGATGAAAAAAATAAATCATTCTTATTAAAAATACAAAATAAGAATTCCGTAAGTATACATATTAGAAGAGGCGACTATACAACTGATAAATTATTAGGTAATGTATGTAAAATAGATTACTATAAAAAAGCTATTGAGATAATGAATAAAGAAATTTCAAATCCTCTATTTGTAATTTTTTCCGATGATATAGAGTGGTGCAAAAACAATTTCAATTTTATAAGTGCTGAATTTGTAAATTGGAATAAAGGAATGGATAGTTATAAAGATATGCAACTAATGAGCAGTTGTAAACATAATGTAATTGCAAACAGTTCCTTCAGTTGGTGGGGAGCATGGTTAAATAACAATAAAGAAAAAATAATAATTGCACCTAGCAAATGGTTCAATGATGAAAATATAGATACTAAAGATGTTATACCTGAAAATTGGATTAAAATATAGAACTCTATATTAGAAATAGGAAAATGAGGGAAAATATGAAAGAAAATAATTATATAAAAAATATTCTAAAAAATATTGGTAATAATTTTATAGGACAACTTATTGTGTCAATATTAGCATTTATATCATCAATTGTGTTTGCAAGAGTAATGGGTCCTCAAAATTATGGAATATACTCTTATATGATTTGGTTAATGGGTACGCTTTCAGTGGTATTATCTTTAGGTTTCCCCACGACTATAACGAAATTTTTACCAGAATATTATTATAATGAAAATAAGTTAAAGGCTAGAAAGTTTTATTTTAATATACTAAAATATATGAGTGTTTTTTTATTCATAACTGTTATTATTATGTCTACATCAATACCTTGGTGGGCCAAGCTTTTAAAAAAAGGTACAGGGTCAGATAAAATACTAATCTTAATTACAGTAGTATCAGTAATTCCTTCGGTCTTATTGAGTTATATTACTAATGCAGTTCAAGCATTAAGAGCGTTTAAATTGAATGCTAAAATAAATGTTATATCACAAATAGCATTAATTATGATAAATATTGTAATAATATTCACAACAAAAAGTATAAGACTATTAATCATTAGTTTAACAGTAACAAATTTATATCAAATATATATATATAATAAGTTAATAAATAAAAGATTAAGAAGCAAAGAAGAAAAAAGTAAACTTGATTTATCTTTTGATAATTCAAGAATAATAAAATATACTAAAAAAATGTACATAAATATTATTTGGCAACAGGTTGTTTGGACTAAATCAGAAATTTTTTTCTTAGGTATATATTCAGATGCTAAAGTTATAGGTTTATATAATCTAGCATCTGGATTAAACGCCATTATAAATTCAGTTTTCAACCCAATTATGAATGTATTAGTAAATCATTTTTCAGAGCTTGTTGCAAAAAAAGAAAAGAGGTTATTAAATAAAATTATATATAAGAGTACGAAATATTTTGCAATAATACTCATACCTGGATTTTTTATAATATATGTTTTGTTTAATGACATACTTTTATTAATATATTCACATAAGTACAATGGTGTTTTTTTAGTATTTATAATTCTGCTTTTGCCTAATATTGTTTCATTTGTTTTAGGTGTAGGCAATTCATTACCTTTTTATTATGAAAAACAAAATTTTGTAATTAATATAGGAATAATAGCTGGCGTTATTAATATAATTTTAGATTTAATGCTAATACCAAAGCAGGGTGCCATAGGAGCGGCAATAGCTAATACTGTAAGTCAAGTGTTTTTTTCGGTTTTAGCCTTTGTTTACAATATAAAACAATTCAATATAAAATATCCTATTAAAGATATGGTTTTAATAACAATAATATGTTGTGTATTATTTTCTCCATTTGAATTTATAAAATTAAATTTTTTAATAAGATTGATTTGCATTATATTCGTAATTGCAATATATACAGTATTAATTATAAAATTCAAAATAATTGATAATGAAGATAAAGAAAATTTTGTAAAGGTTAAGAGAAAAATTTTAAAATTAAATAATTAGATGTTAGGAGGAAATTTAGATGAAAGTGTTAATTACTGGTGGTGCAGGATTTATTGGTTCGCATATAATTGATGGATTGAAGGAAACTATTCAGTATTATAAGGAGCTTTAATTGAGGGCTGTAAACTATGAAACGGACTAAGATGCTAATATTATGAGGTGATTATTATAGATAATGATGTAAAATTAGTAAAGAAAATGAAAAGTATTTATAAACGTACAGCCTTTAAATTAAATTATTATAATAAGAATATTTATAATGAACAAGAAGGAAATGAATTAATTAGAAGAAAAATAATTGATAATGATAGCTTGATGGTTTCAAGATTTGGTGCAGTAGAAGCAAGATGTGTTGATTATTATTTAAAAAATAGAAAATATTCTAAAAGTATTATTAATGATATAAATATTGCAGCAGGTGTATTTCCTAATACTGATAAGATGCTGAATGAGTTTTCTGAATTTTATATGGAATGTGCTAAGTCTATCGATGTTTTGGCAGTGTGGCAGGTTAAGAATGAAAGAAAACTTGTTGATAAATATTGTAGCAATGCAAATTTGATTGAATTAAAAGGCTTAGAACCATATTATTTTATTAATCCATGGTCTTATGAACTAAAAGATAAAAGAGTTTTATTAATACACCCTTGTGAAAAAAGCATAATTAGGCAATATGGCAAAAGGGAGGTAATATTTGAAAATAAAGAAATATTACCTCAATTTAGAAGTTTAGAAACTATAAAAGCAATACAATCCGCAGCAGGAGAAGTACCTGATTTCAAAGATTGGTTTGATGCATATGAATATATGTGTAATGAAATTAAAATGAAAAATTTTGATGTTGCTATAATAGGTGCCGGTTCATATGGTTTGCCTTTAGCAAGTTTTATAAAAAAACTAGGTAAAAAAGCAATTCATATGGCAGGGGCAACTCAATTATTATTTGGAATTAAAGGAAAAAGATGGGATAACAATCCGATTATATTAAATTTATATAATGAAAATTGGGTAAGGCCAATAGAAGAAGAAATACCTCGAAATTTTAGTAAAGTAGAGGGTGGGAGCTATTGGTAATTGCAATATATACAATATTCATTATAAAATTGAAAATAATTGATAATGAAGATAAAGAAAATTTTATAAATATTAAAAGAAAAATTTTTAAATTAAATAATTAAATAAATTTCAGATTTATTTAATTATTTAATGAATTCTGAATTAACGGAGGTTTATACAGAGATGTACCAATTTCATGAAACCTATAATAAGATTATATTAAACAATCCTAAAATTTTTACTATTGAGATTATTTTATTATTTAGTTTTATAATTTTAATATCAGTAAAAAGACATCAAAATGAAAATTTATTATTAGATAGAAATCAAACTGACCAACTAAAAGGAATAGCAATAATATTAATAATAATTGGACATTTTGCATGGCATGCAATAGATAATATGTACAAACTATCTTTATTTGTACATTGGGGGTACATATGTGTAGGAATATTTTTAATGCTATCAGCTTTTGGATTACACAGATCTTCTATTAAGCATGGATTTAAAAACTTCTTTCGGAAAAGAATTAAAAGAGTTTATTTGCCTTATTTAACAATTACTGTAGTATGGTTTTTTATTGATTTTTGTTTATTAAATAGAGCTTATAAATTTACAGATTATTTATTAATGGCATTAGGTATTAACGATTTTGGTAATGCGACAATAGATGGTAATCTGTGGTACATTACATACTTATTATTTTGGTATTTATTATTTTTTATTATATTTAAGTTTTTTTACAAGCTAAATGATAACATGAAAGTTATATTCTGTTTTTTATCAAGTTTTTTTGTTTTATATGTGGGTTCTAGGTATATTTTACCAAATACCTGGGGAATTAACGCTTTTGACTTTCCTATTGGAGTATTAATAAGTATATATTTTGATAAAATTACGGAATATTTAAAAAAATTAAAAAAATCTCAATTGATTTCTTTTGTTATATTATTTGCATTGGGGTATTTGATAAATAAATATTTTAAAGCAAAAATCACAAGTGTGTTTTTACAATATTTATTTAATTCTGCAAGTTCAGTATTTTTGGAATTAAGTATAGCATTAATAGTATATATAATATATATTAATCGTGTTTATAGTAAATTTTTAATTTTCGCTGGGTCAATATCATACGAATTATATCTTTTGCACGGTCCATTAATGTACAGATATGATTTTATAATATGGCGTGGAAATCCAATTATAACATTTCCAATATATTTAATTTTTATATTTTTACTTTCATGGTTATTTAGTAAATTTATTAAATGTATAGAAAAAAATTTAAACTTTAACAGATATGGAGAATAACTACAACATATAATTAGTATGTGCTTGGCAACCAATACAATTTAAAATACTACACAGGCATTAAAAAAAATCCTTTTTTTACAAAAAGGATTTTTTTAATGCCTGTGTAGTAACAATAAATCTATTTATCATTAGAAATTAAAACAATTGAATTTTTATCATAGTAACTAGACATACTTCCATTAGTCCAATATTTTGGATCAGTAGTTATATCGGAATCATCATCAAACAAATATGGAATAACAGATAAACTTTGTACCTTGGCATTTATTATATTAGGATCATTATATATCTTCAAACGATCTTGCATCTCTTTATCATATTGTGCAGCAGATTTGTTCTTTAAGGCAATGGTGGCATTAACGCTAACTATTTTTTGTATCCCATATTGATGACAGCCAGCACTAAATAAATATACAATAATTATTAATAGTACTACAGAATAACATTTTGTTTTATTATAGACTGATGTTTGAATTTTGTTATCCACAATTGGATAACTTTCAAGAAGCTGTTTATATCTTCTATAACACCATCCTACACAATAAAAAACATTTATTATAACTAACCATAAGTACGTATAGTAGTAAATATCAATTTGCCTTCCTGCTCCTATATCACCCATAGCATATAAAGGTGGCGTAAGTTGCGAAGAAAAAACACATAAAGTTAAAAATAGTACTGCTAATGGATAATTAAAGGAATATTTTGTTTTCTTAACACAGTGTACAATAAAGGGAGTTAAAAAAGCAATTATAGCTAGTATAGGTAATGTAGTCCATGCACCAATTAAACATGTTGCCTCTATAGCCGAATGAACTATTGCACTTACGGGAGAAAGTGATGTTTTTATTCCAGCGGCACGTACTGCATTTCCCGGTGCAATTGCACTAATATATAATCCTATAAGTGAAATAAATAAAGTGGTTAGTATTATATATTTTTTAGATGATTTTGTAATATAACTGTATATTACAAATAAAAACAGTATAATAGACGAAACCAATGCAGTGGTATAGTTGCCGCCACTAATAAAGAAAGCAATAAGAAAAATTAATACAGTATATAATATACAAGATTTCTTTTTGTTTGTAATATATAATTTTAAAATTAATCCTATTAGTATCAATAATAATGAGTAATAGAATGTATAATAAATTGAACCGTTATACCAATAGAAAGCTTGGGAAGGGATAGGTACAAACTGTATAGATGCAATTAAAATGGATAAAATTATTATCAATGTGGTTGCTTTATCCATTTTAATCGCATCTATAAGGATAACTTTTACCAAAAATGCAGTTGAAAAAATAAAAGAAAATAATAGTACTATAGTAGATATAAAATATAATTTATCAGAAAAAACAGCTGGTTGAATAGCAAATAAAAACACCGCTGTAAAAGTTCCTTGCCATGATTTGTATGTAATTTGTACTTGTTTAAACGCTGCCAAAAGAGTTTGGTAAAAGGAATGTGTTTTTCTCCAAGTATGCACAGTCAAAATTCCATAATTAAAATCGTCTGCAGAGGGATGATTATATTTTGATATAAACAACACAGGTATTAATGACAATATAAAAGCAATGAGCAACATTATAGCAAGAAATCTTTTAGATATTTTGATTTTAAAAATGCAATCCACAATTTCATTAAGCATATTTTTTAAATTACTAACTTTATTATTTTTATTAGAAGACTTTTTTACGTTGTACATGATATTACCACACTTTCGTTTATTAAAACATTAACTATAATGTTTTTTATTGATAAGATTGTCCCATTTTTTCAAAATGAAATCTGCTTTAGTGATATTGTAACATAAAATTTCAAAAAAATACAATAATTAGTTTAATTGTAAATAAATCTGAGGCTTTTATTTTTAATATAAACAAAAATATAAAATAAAATTTGCATATGTTTTTGGGTCACAGGCTACAGGAAAAGGATGCACAATATATTACTATCATTCTCCTTAGTGCATCCATTAAGTGAAATAATTATAATAAGGAACCGAATTTGTTTCAGCATCTGAAAGCACCGTGCAGCATACTCTGGAGGGATTATTTACAGTATATTTAATGTGATCTTTAGACGTAACTTCTATGGAGTTAATCATATTTCCAAAGGTACCAGGACATACAGTTAACATAATTTTTGAGAAAGTACCTGGTCTTATAACATCTATATTATAAAAAACTCTTCCTTTATAGTATTCATAGTCGCCATTGTCAACAGAAGTAGATACAAAGCTAGCTCCATTAGGAAGGATATCTGTTAGCTGAATATCACAAATATCATATTCAATTTTATTTAGAATGTAAATCACATAGGTGAAGCTATCACCTAATGGAATTTTGCAGCTGTTAACAGTTTGCATTAACACCAAGCAGGAGGTTTCTAGTATATATAGCCTAGTGGAAACATAAATAGGTTCACCATTTTTAGGTGTAACAGTTGCTATAGATTTCACAAATGTTGATGGAGGATAAAATTTTGATTCTTCCATAATATCATCCTTTCATTTTGTAAGACAGAGCTGAATATAAAATTCAGCTCTTATTTTAATTATGCTGCTATTACTTGACAATAAATAGTTACTGTTGTTGTTGAGTCTGCTGCGGTACCAGTTGCAATAGGAATTGTAATATCGGTAATAGTTACAGTGCCAGGAGTGGTAGTAGTATCAATAGTAGGAGATCCTCCATTAGCAACTGTAACCGCATGAATACCAGAGTTTAATACTAAAAGATGCGTAGTGTCAAATGCATCTTGGAATTCCACTGGTGTATAATCAGTAGTAGTATCCGAATTAAATATTGCAAAAGTATATTTAACGATACCAGATACCATTGCAGTTGTAGGAGCAAGGGTAGCAGTAACAGATAATAGTAAACCATTTGTTGTTAAATTTGGGGATGACGTAGTTATAGTGAAAATATCGTCATCTGAAAAATTACTACTATTAATAATTATAGACATTAAAACCCCATCCTTTTTTATTAACTTTAGTGATGGAACAAAATACGTTGTCCCATTAGTACAATATGCGTTTGCTTAAATTTTGTTACATAAGGCATCTGAAAAAACATTAAAGCATTACAGATCAATGAACAATTTGATGCTTATGGAGAAACAGAAACAAAAAACGAATTTTTTCTAATGATTTTGGTGTAATCTATTTACTTTTTGTATAAATTAGTGTTATTATGACATGGTAAAGCGTTTTATCATTAGTTTAGCGATTATACAATATTAAATTAATGTAGAAATGTGTCTGAATTATGATGAATAAAAAGTAAACGTTTTAATAAAACTAATTAGAGGTTAATATGAACGTAACATTAAAAGATATTGCGGCTAAGACTGGATTCTCAATCACAACGGTTTCTCTTGTTTTGAATAACAAAAAAACACGGGTTTCCAATGACACAAAGCAGCTAATTATAAAGGCTGCCAAGGAGCTTAGCTACATTCCTAATCAAGCTGCAATTAGCCTTGTTACAAAAGAGAGCAAGACATTGGGACTAATTATAACGGACATATCAAACCCATTTTTTTCTGAACTGTCAAAAGGGGTTAGTGCAAAAGCAACAGAATATGGTTTTAACATCATACTTTGTGATACGGAAGACAGTTATGAAATGACCATGCGTTATCTTAGGGTATTGGTAAGCAAAAACGTAGATGGAATTATCATGACGCTTTCTCATGAGATTAAGGACAAAAAATTGTCGTTTATCAGGAGATTTTTAGAAACTCATGAAATTCCAGTTGTTTTAGTTGAAAGATCCGATTCTTTGATTATGTCCGACTGCGTGATGGTAAACAATAAAAAGGGAAGTTATCTCATAGCTAGACATCTTATAGAATTGGGACATCACAACGTGGGTTGTATCACAGGATATTCTCATTTAGATGCCTCAAAAGACAGGTTGAGTGGCTTTAAAACAGCATTTGAAGAAAATGGGCTTGAATTCAGGCAGGAATTGGTTGTAGAAGGAAATTATCATATAGAGTCTGGATACAAAGGTGCTCAGAAAATTCTAGATATTAACCCAGAGGTAACAGCTATCTATGCTTTCAATGATATGATGGCTTATGGAGTATTTGAATATTTAAAAGATAAGGGAATTAAAATCCCTGAGCAAATATCTGTTGTGGGATTCGATGACATTTTTTTTTCAAAGATGCTTTCTGTTCCATTGACAACTATTGAGCTACCTATTCATCAGATGGGTGAGAAAGCGGTTCAGCTTTTAATAGAAAGGATTTCAAACAAGAATTTGCCGTGGAGATGCAATATTGTCGAACCTAAACTAGTTATAAGGGAGAGTACGTGTGATATCAGAAATTTGTAAATGAAACCGTTTTTTTCGACATATTAAGTTGACTACGAAAGAAAATCATTATATGATTAAAATTGTTAAACTGACTCAGACTGGTTAGAACACAAATCTATCAGTTTAAGCCAGTAATAAGTTAATATAAGGGGGATCTTTATGAAATGTAAAAAACTAATAAGTCTAATTACTTCTTTGTCAATTATCACTATGGTATTTTCGGGTTGTTCCAGCTCAGGCGGATCATCATCGTCAAGTACTACAAAAGTAACCTTTAAAGATGGTATGGTTACGGATACTGGTGGAATCAACGACCAGTCGTTCAACGAGGGAGCATGGAATGGTCTTCAAGCATTTAGCAAAAACAATCCTGATGCTCAAGTTAAGTATTTGGAATCAACTCAGAGTTCTCAATATTCGTCAAATTTGAACCAGTTTGCCACTAATAACTATAATCTTATATGGGCAGTAGGATATTTAATGGAGGATGCCGTAAAAGCTTCTGCAAATGCATATCCTAATCAAAAATTTGCTATTATTGATGATGCAATCAGTCCTGCTCAGAAGAATCTTACTTGTGTTCTTTTTAGAGCTCAGGAATCTTCTTTCCTTGTTGGATATATTGCGGCACTTAAGACTAAGACTAACAACGTTGGATTTATCGGCGGCATTACAGGTAATGTAATTGATCAATTTGAATTCGGTTATAGAGCCGGCGTTGCTTATGGTGCAAAACAACTTGGAAAAACAATTACTGTTAATGTGCAATATGCAAATTCCTTTAGTGATGCTTCATTAGGTAAAGCAATTGCTCAGAATATGTACGCACATGGTGCTGATATTATATTTGCCGCTGCGGGCAACGTTGGTCAGGGCATGATTTCCGAAGCAAAGAGTGAGAACAAACTTTGTGAAGGAGTTGATATGGATCAGGCATATCTTGCACCAAATAATGTTCTTACATCAGCATTGAAAAACGTTAATAACGTGGTACAACTGATTTCAAAAGACGTTAAAGACGGAAAAGATGTCGGTGGGCAGACAATCAGTTACGGTGTTAAAGAGCAAGGTGTTGGAGTTCCTTATACTTCTCAGGCTATAAAGATGTGTGGTCAGGATGTCATTGACAAAACAAAGACAGTTCAGCAGGATATTGTGAGTGGCAAGATTGTTCCGCCATACAACAAGGCAACTTTTGGAACATATATTAGTACATTAAAATAAGACGTATTAATAAAAGGGCTCATTTATGAGTCTGGCAAAGTGAACATTGAAATGTTCATATGTAATAAATAAATAGACTTAATTAGGAACAATAAATTATGTAAATTCATAATTTATTGTTCCTACATATAAGGTACAAAAAAGGAGGAAAAGCCTTGAAAGATCAACAATATGCAGTAGAAATGCAATCGATTTGTAAATATTTCGATAATTTTTGCGCTTTGAATTCGGTAGATTTGAAAATTAAGAAAGGAAGCGTACATGCACTTCTTGGCGAAAATGGAGCTGGAAAGACAACGCTGATGAATGTACTGTATGGACTTTATACACCTGACAGCGGAAAGATATTGATTAACGGTCAGCATGTGGAAATGAAAAATCCAAATGTAGCCATAGAACATAAAATTGGTATGGTTCATCAACATTTTAAACTTGTAGAAAAGTTTACTGTGGTGGAGAATATTATACTTGGAAAAGAAGTAGTTAAAGCAGGCTGTGTCTTAGACATTCATAAAGCACGTAACGAAGTTAAAAAGTTATCCGAAACATATGGACTTGATGTTGACCCGGATGCGAAAATAGAGGATATATCTGTTGGAATGCAGCAGAGAATTGAGATTCTGAAAGCATTGTACAGGGGTGTGGAAATCCTTATCCTTGATGAGCCGACTGCTGTTTTAACGCCTCAGGAAATAGAGGAACTTATTAGCATTATGGGTAAGCTTACTAAGGACGGTAAAACAATCATTATTATTACGCATAAACTTAAAGAAATTAAAAAATCCTCGGAGTACTGTACAATCATACGTAGAGGAAAATACATAGATACAGTTGATGTGAAAGATACAACTGAGCAGCAATTAGCATCTATGATGGTGGGAAGAGAAGTTAACTTAATTGTTAAAAAGGAAAAAGCTAAACCAGAAGATGTAGTATTTAAAATCGACGACCTTACGGTTGAAGACAGCAGGAAAATAGAAAGAGTCAAAAATTTTTCTTTGTCCATTAGAAGAGGAGAGATCGTTGGCATTGCTGGTATAGATGGTAATGGTCAAAAAGAGCTTGTTGAAGCAATAACTTGTTTAAAAAAGGCGAAGTCAGGTAAAATTTCTATAAATGGAACAGAAGTTCAAAATACCTCGCCGCTTAATGTAATTGAACACGGCATTAGTACCATACATGAAGATAGACAAAAAAGGGGTCTCGTTCTTGATTTCCCCGTTAAATATAATTTTATAACTGAAAAATATAATAAGCCGGAATTTTCTAATCGCTCTATTTTGAACGAAAAAGCAATAAGTAAGTTTACGGAGGATTCCATCAAAGAATACGATATCAGACCAGAAGATTGTGCTTCAAAACCTGCGAAAGCACTGTCCGGTGGAAATCAGCAAAAAGTTGTAATCGCCAGAGAACTCTCTAATGACCCTGATTTACTTATTGCATTTCAGCCAACTAGGGGACTTGATGTAGGAGCTATAGAATTTGTACATAGTACTATAGTTAAGCATCGTGACAGCGGACATTCAATTTTGCTTATTTCCTTTGAGCTTGATGAAATTATAAATGTTTCTGATAGAATTTGCGTTTTATATGATGGACAGATAGTAGGGGAATTTCAGCAGGGTGAAGTTGACGAGGAATTGATTGGATTGTTAATGGCTGGAGGTGAAGAAAAGAATGAGATATAAAATTGCTGAATTGTTAAATAAGTCAGTGATCAAAATAGTTCTGGCTATAGTGCTGGGATTTTTAGTGGGAGCCATTGCACTGATACTTGCAGGTTATGATCCCATTGCTTCTTATTCAATGATGATTACAAGTATCTTCTCAAGTCCGCAAAATATGGTTCAGGTTCTGATTCTGACAATGCCAAATATCCTCACAGGTCTTAGTGTTGCTTTTGCATTTAAAACAGGACTCTTCAATATCGGTGGTGAGGGACAATACCTTGTGGGATGTATGGCAGCGGTAATCGTGGGTGGCGAACTTAAAATGCCGCCTGTAATAAATATAATCGTAATCATGTTGGTGGCAATACTGGCTGGTGGTCTGTACGGCGCTTTAGCGGGACTTCTAAAAGCCAAGTTTGGTATTCATGAGGTTATAACAACCATCATGCTTAACTGGATAGCGTTATATTTTAATAACTATCTCATATCAGTACCGGGAATTGGCGTAAAGAATACGCAATATTCTATTGCCATTAAACAGAATGCATGGACTAATATCCTTAGTAATTGGAAAACGTCCTCTAGTGGAAAGGCTTATCTAGCTTCGCATCATACATTAGCAACCATTCTACTGGGTACGGACATCAATTATGGACTTATTATTGCCATAGCTGCGGCTATATTTATATGGTTCTTATTGTATAAAACCACATTTGGATATCAGGTCAGAGCTGTAGGTCTGAATAAGGAGGCAGCTGAATTTGCTGGAATTGGCGTCAATAAAAATATAATTATGACTATGTTTGTTGCTGGTGGTCTTGCAGGACTAGCAGGTGCTCTGCAAATGGCAGGTTCTGCTCCTCATGCCCTGTCAACTTTAGCAACTGAACCAGGATATGGATTTAATGGGATAACCGTGGCGCTTATGGCTAACAGTGCACCTATAGGATGCATATTTACCGCATTCCTATTATCTGGACTTCAGTTTGGTGGAAGTACAATGCAGATGAACCTAGGTACACCTTCTGAAGTAGTTAATATAATGATCGGTGTTATTGTGTTCTTTGTGGCAGTAGCTTCAATGTTTACTATGCTATCCGAAAAGATTAAGAAGAGGAGGGTAAAAAATGCTGACTAGTATATTGCTTGCAATAAGTATTACGTTGATGTATTCTGCACCTTTAATATTTGCTGGTCTTGGAGGTGTCATATCAGAAAATGCCGGAGTAGTAAACATCGGCATTGAGGGAATGATGACTATTGGGGCATTTGCAGGTGCTGCAGTGGGCTATTTTACAGCAAATCCATGGCTAGGATTTTTAGCAGGAGGATTAGCAGGAGGTATGCTTGCGTTAATACATGCCGTTGCTTGTATTTCTTTTAGAGCAGATCAGACCATATCAGGAGTTGCTATTAATTTCCTTGGACCTGGTCTTGCACTTTTTCTAAGCAGAAAATTATTCCAAGGAGGCACAACGACAAAACCGGTTCCTAATCAACTACCAAGTTTTCATGGCAACTATGTGACAATACCGATAGTGCTTCTCTTTGTTCTTATTATGTGGTTTGTGTTATATAAAACAAGTGTAGGGCTACGAATTAGAGCAGTGGGTGAAAATCCAGCAGCAGCGGATACCCTTGGAATAAATGTTTATAAAGTAAAGTATCTTTCTGTATTTACGTCCGGTGTGCTGTCTGGATTTGGTGGAGCAGCAATGACTTTAGCTGTTGTGAGCAACTTTACACCATCTACTATTTCAGGCCAAGGTTTTATTGCTCTAGCAGCAGTTATTTTCGGAAAATGGAAACCTCATGGCACAATGTGTGCATGCCTTCTCTTTGGGTTTGCTCAGGCTTTGGTTGTTATCCTTGGTGGAAGCAACTCTATAATACAGATTCCTTCGTCAATACTTTCAATGTTGCCTTACGTTTTGACATTGATTATTCTAGTAGCTTTTGTGGGAAAATC
>Ga0255360_1000108_pt1 | contig 23774 bp, 23 predicted proteins | sample GFST50metaG_FD_186004 | JGI IMG/M metagenome (GOLD analysis project Ga0255360, IMG submission 186004) | Peat soil microbial communities from Stordalen Mire, Sweden - G.F.S.T50 | ecosystem: Environmental > Terrestrial > Soil > Wetlands > Peat | place: Sweden: Norrbotten County, Stordalen Mire... | reverse complement strand
TTGCCGCCGACTTCCTTCAGATTCCACCTCACGATGGACACCCTTGTCTTAAGCTAACAGTTGGCACTATCAACCCCTGTATCGGACTTCCACCGACAAGATTGTGCCCATGTCGGGCACACTAAAAAAGCCTCAAAATAATTTAAATCATTTTGAGGCATCCCTTTAAAAAGCTACATTACTTTTGTCAAAACTTCTTCCGTAGACTCCCTTTTAATTCTAGCATATAGATAAAAAGGTACTCCTGATAATATTAGTATAAATCCGTACATTACAGTTTCAGCTCCAGAACCGTATATTGCCCAAGTTGCATAAGCAAAACCTAAAAGTGGAACAATTGAATTTTTTATGAATTTAAATACATTCATATTTTTATCTCTTTTTGCAAGTAGTACTATTTCTGCTGCTGCAGTACATGCGTACATTGGTAAATAAGCTAATGCTGCAAGTAGTATTATAAAATTAAATGCAGATACAAGAGATTTATTGTAATTCATAAGTAATAGAATATTTACAAGTACAGCACATATTATTAAAGATGCGTAAGGTGTTTTGTACTTAGGGTGTACTTTTGCAAATATTTGTGGAAACATTTTGTCCACACCCACCGCATATGACATTCTTGCAGTAGCAAGAATCCATCCTATTGTAGTTCCTAGTACACTTATAACACATCCTATTAATATTATATCTGCTATTTTCTTTCCTAAGTATATAGATAATATATCTACAATTGGAGATTGACTATTTGCTAAGTCTTTATGTGGCATTGCACCCATGGCAAATAAATTTATAAGCATATACAACACTAAAACAATTAATATTCCATATATAGTACTCTTTTTAACATTTTTTTCTGGATTTTTTATTTCACCAGCTGCTACAGATGCAGTTTCAAATCCTATAAAAGCCCAAAGTGTAGCTGATGCTGCAGTCGGCACAGTACTCATTCCCATTCCCTTTGGAAATACAGGTTCTAGGTATGAAATATGAAAATTAAACACTGTTATTATTAAGAAAAATACAAACAATAATATTTCAAATATTGTTACTGCTGTCTGTACAATTCCAGCCTTCTTTACCCCCAAAATATTTATAAAGGTAAAAATCCAAAGTATAGCGCTTGTATAAATAAATGCTGCTGTATGATTTGTGCTTAGTATTGAAAAAACACTAGCAGTATAGCTTGCTACAGCAGTTAAAATAGCAGCATTTCCTATCCATCCACCATTCCAATAAAGCCAAGCGTTCATAAAACCCATAAAATCTCCAAAGGCCATTTTTGAATATTCATAGGGTCCCCCTGTTTTGGGTATCTTAGAGCCTAAATTTGCAAAAGACAAAGCTAAAAAAATTGATCCTACACCTGTTATGAGCCATGCAAGCATTGTAGCTCCTGATCCAGATTTTGCAGCCAGCGTTGCAGGAAGCATAAATATGCCTGATCCCATCATATTTCCAGCAACTAGTGCTGTGGCAATAATTATTCCTAATTCCTTTTTAAGTTCTTTTTTATTCTCCATTTTTCATCTCCTAAAAGTTATAATTATAAGTACTTTTTTATATTTATACTAAATATTTTAGCATGCCATTTTTTTACTGTCAACTCTTTTATTCACTTTTAGGCATAATTATTCATTAACGTATTTGCTTATATTTTAATTTTTCTTTATAAATATAAAAAAAGAGAGAATGACAAATTTATTATCATCCTCTCTTTTTATGAATCAATTAATTTTTTCTGTTTTTTACTCTATTGGGCTTTGCCTTTGGTTTTGGTTTAAATGAATCATTTTTTCCACTGGAATTTTTCACATTTCTTTTATCACCGATCCAAAAATCTACAGTAATTAAAACAACTAATATTACTACTGCTGATCCTATGTAGTACTGCCAGCTTCCCGCATTATATTTGGTTGACAGATAGCTACTGATTAAAACCATTATAACTGATACTATTGTTGCTCCTATTTTCACAAAAAGATTGGGCTTAAATTTACTAAGCACATATATCTTTAACAAATTATAAAGTCCTATAGCAATTACTGAGAATACTATAACCTTTAATACTAAAATTGCTGCTGATCCCATTTTCATCCCTCCATAACATATCTAGTGTACAACTTAGCACACTAGATTACAATAAAATTATACTACATTTTTTCTACTACACCTATTCCAAGTAGTGCTAACCCATTTTTTATTACATGAGTTGTTGCCTCTGTAAGTTTAAGTCTAGCATTCTTAACCAAAACATCCTCTTCTGTGCTTATTCTATTTAAATTGTAGAATTTATTAAATGCCTTTGCAATTTCAATTACATATCTTGTTAAAATTGAAGGTTCTAATTTATCTATAGCATTAAAGATTGCACCTTGAAAGCCCTCAAGCAGTTTTATTAATTCAAATTCCTCAGTTGTATTTAATTTTGAATAGTCTATTTCACCTTCTGCATTTCCAAGCTTTCTTAGTATGCTGTTTCCTCTAGCATAAGTATATTGAACATATGGACCTGTTTCTCCATCAAAGCTAAGCATTTCCTTCCAATCAAACACTATATCTTTTTCCCTGCTATTTTTAAGGAAAGTAAATACTACTGATCCAACTCCAACTTTTTCTGCAACTTCTTCTTTATTTTCAAGTTCAGGATTCTTTTCATTTATTATTTCTAAAGTTTTATCTACTGCTTCCTTTAGCAAATCCTCTAAGAAAATAACTTCTCCCTTTCTAGTTGAGAATTTTCTATCTGAAAATCTAACCATTCCAAAACTAACATGTTTACAGTCTTTTGACCACTCATGTCCCATAAGTTCTAAAGTTTTAAATAGCTGTTTAAAATGAAGTTTTTGATCGCTTCCTACTACATAAATGCTTTTATAAAAATCATAGGTTTTCTTTCTATATTCTGCAGCTGCCAGATCTCGAGTAGCATAGATTGTAGCACCATCTGATTTTTTTATAATACAAGGAGGCATATTGTATTCTTCCAGCATTACTACCTTTGCTCCGTTGCTGTCTACAAGTAATGCTTTTTTATCTATCTCCTCAACTATTTCATCCATTTTATCATTATAAAAGCTTTCTCCAGCATAAGAATCAAACTTTACATTTAATAATTTATATACATTTTCAAATTCTTTTAGGCTAAGTTCTCGAAATCTCTTCCAAAGTTCAACTTCTTCCTTTTCTCCATCTTCTAGCCTTTTGAAATACATTCTTCCTTCATCTTCAAGAGCTGGATTCTTGTCTGCTTCATCATGAAATTTAACATATATTCTCAAAAGCTCTTTTATTGGTTCTTTTTCTAAAGCCTCTTTATCACACCATCTTTTATATGCTGAAATCAGCTTTCCAAATTGAGTTCCCCAATCTCCAAGATGATTTATTCCTATACAATTATACCCTTCAAAACTAAGCATTTTGTAAAGTGAATTTCCTATAGATGTACTGAATAAGTGACCCACATGAAAAGGTTTTGCTATGTTTGGAGAAGAGAAATCAATAGTTATATTTTTACCCTCACCAACCTTTGACGCACCATACTGCTCTTTTTCACTAAATATTTTTTCTAAAGCATTCTTACTAAATACTGCTTTATCCACATAAAAATTTAAATATGGTCCTAAGTTTTCTACTTTTTCAAACCCTTCTTTATTAATCTTTCCTGCAACTTCCTCAGCTATTTGATTTGGTGCTTTTCTTAACGTTTTAGCTAATGTAAAGCATGGAAAAGCATAATCTCCCATTTCTGGTTTTGGTGGTATTTCAATAAGTTTCTCTATTGTGTCCACATCCACCTCTATGTTTTCCCCTATTTTATTAGCTATTATTTTTTTATAATCCATAAAGTTACCTCCTATAAAATATATGTATGTTTTTTTGCACAAAAAATCCGTCACTGCAAAAATTGCAGAGACGGATAAATTCCGCGGTACCACTCTGATTGACTAAAAGTCCACTCAACACTTTAACGCAGTGTACGGCTTTCATTAGACAATGTCCTCTGAAGCTTCTCCAAGGCTCTCTTCACATGTAAAACACAAAATATGCTGCAATCTATACATATTTTCAATACAAACTGCTGAACTCACACCAAATTTCAGCTCGCTGCTGTAGTTTCATATTGGTTACTTTCCTCTTCACAAAATCTATATGTTAAATTATATTATTCAATATACATTAATGTCAACAGTATTTTAATAGGTTGATGAATAAATGAAGTTTATTCATAGCAGAAAAAAAACATTCATCCAACAACCCAATTATTGGTAGGAAGCTATAGGTGTAAATTTCTGTTCTTTTTCATGTTTTTTTGCCTTTTTAACTTGTTTTTTAGCCTTCTTTGAAAAATACTCTTGACTATTAAGTCTTTGCTCGTTTTCTTTACATTCAACTCTTACATATGTACCATCTGATTTTAAAATTCTTGCCTTTACATTATCTGAAAGGCAAATATCTAAATAATGCTTTATTTTATTTCTACTTTGTTCATCCTCTACAGGAAACATTATTTCTACTCTTCTATCTAAATTTCTATTCATCCAGTCTGCACTAGATAGGTATATTGCATCCTCTCCATCGTTATAAAAATAAAATATTCTGCTGTGTTCTAGAAATCTACCTACTATGCTCATTACTGTAATGTTTTCACTGACGGACGGCACACCTGGTTTTAAACAGCATATTCCCCTTACAATACATTCTATTTTAACCCCGGCTTTAGAAGCTTTATATAGAGCATCTATGATTTCCTTATCCACAAGAGAGTTTATCTTTACTATTATGTGTGCCTTTTTGCCCTTGATTGCATTTGCTTCTTCTCTCTTTATCAATAAAATAAATTTTTTTCTAAGCCCCGTAGGTGCAATATATAACTTATTCATCTCATCTATAGTAGAGTATCCTGAAAGCATATTAAATAATGCTGAAGCATCCTCTCCTATATACGGATTAGATGTAAAAATACCCATATCTGTATAGAAATTAGCTGTTACATCATTATAATTACCAGTACCCATATGTACATATCTCTTTATTCCATCTTCTTCATTTCTAACTATAAGAAGTATTTTCCCATGAGTTTTAAGACCAAGTAGTCCATAAATTACATGACATCCAGCTTTTTCAAGTCTTTTTGCCCATATAATGTTGTTTTCCTCGTCAAATCTAGCTTTTAATTCTACAAGTACAGTTACTTGTTTACCATTTTCAGCTGCCTCCATTAATGCCTTTACAATAGGGGAATTACCACTTACTCTATAAAGTGTTTGCTTAATTGCTAATACCTTGCGATCCCTTGCTGCAAACTTTACTAGGTCAACTACGCAATCAAAACTTTGGTATGGATGCTGAACTAGTATATCCTGTTTTGATATTATTGAAAAAACATCTTGATCTGATATAAATTCTGGTATAGGAACTGGTTCATAGTTTGGATATTTTAAATTTTCTGTTTTTATGGAAGACTTAAGTTTTGATAAAAAAGTTATATCAATAGGCCCTTTTATACTATAAAATTCTCCAAAAGAAGCCTCTAGTTCCTCCTTAAGCACCTCTATTAATCCTTTATCCATGTCTTCTTCTATCTCTATTCTAATTGCCTCTCCCCATTTTCTATTCTTAACAGACTGTTCAATTGCCTCAAGTAAGTCCTCTGCACCTTCTTCATCTATACTAAGATCTGCGTTTCTGGTAATTCTATAACATGACATATCTTTGATATTATGACCTCTAAACACATCACTAATGTTCATTTTTATTATGTCCTCAAGTAAAATATATGCTTTTTCATCCCCCACGCCTACTGGTAATTCAATTAATCTATCTAACACAGAGGGTACTTGAACCGTAGCAAAAATTTCTTGTTCATTTTCCATTCCGTCAATAAAAAGTGCTATATTAAGACTTTTATTCATAATGAGAGGGAATGGTCTACTGCTATCCACAACCATTGGTGTTAAAACAGGATATACATTTTTATGAAAATATGTGTTAATAAACTCTAATTGATTGTCATCTAAATCCTTAGGACTTAAAATAACTATTTTCTCATGTTTCAATTGTTTATTTAATTCCATATATCCACTGTATTGATTTTCAACCATTTCATGAACTCTTGTACTTATCCTCTTTATTTGTTCTCTTGCACTTAGCCCCGAATAGTCCAATTTTTGGAAATTCGCCTGTACCTGCTCTATTAGAGAAGCTACTCTAACCATAAAAAATTCATCCAAGTTTGAACTTACAATAGATAAAAAACCAAGTCTTTCAAGCAATGGATTAGAACTATCTGATGCCTCCTCTAAAACTCTTTGATTAAATTCAAGCCAACTAAGTTCTCTATTAATAAAATTATCGTATTTATTTTCCATATTTATTCCACCGCCTATTCTTTACAATTATATTTTTATATTAATTACTGGTTTTATACCCATTACTTCTTCAAAAAATTCTGATTTATTTTCAAATTTCCATAGTTCCAAAGTCATATCCGCATAAGGTTCTACTGAAAAGTAAACTTTTTTATCATCCATATTTATTTCAATTTCCTTAAACTTATCTTTTTTAGATGTATTTAAAGCCTCTGCTAATTTTAACATTGCAGCTAATTTTGAAACTACAAGTTTATCTGAATAACTTAAGTTATTATAATTATTATGAGCTGCAATAGGAATTTCTTCATCATGATATCTTACGATGTTTGCAACTATATTTAAATCTTTATCTGATAACCCTAATACTTCTTCATTATGGATTAAACTATAGCAAAAATAACCATGCTCATTTAAATTCACAAATTTACCTATATCATGAAGAATGGAGGCTATTTCTAAAAACATTCTTTCTTTGTTTGATAATCTATGTACTTTCTTAGTATTATCAAATATGTTTAATGCTAGTCTTTTTACTGCCTCTGCGTGATCTTTATCAATTCTATATTTCTCACCCATATGCCAAACAGTACTGATAATGTCATTATCAAATACTTTCTTTTTATTTGGATTAAGCTTGCTGCTAAGCATATCCAGAAGCATTCCATGTCTTAAAGAAACATGAGGGACATGTATTCCTTCTGCCAATGTCATGTTTAGAAATGTTTTTATAATTATAGAAGATGGAAGCATAAGTTGTGCCTCATTAGCATTAATATCAAAATCCTCACATATCCTCTCTATGCTCTTGTTTTTTATTTTATCCGAAAAATCCTCCAGCAAATCCTTTGTAATAAAACTCACGTCATTACAATATAATTTTAGTAAAAATTTTAGTCCACCACCAAGCCCTATAAAGTTTTTTATTTTATAACTTTCTAAATGATTTCTAAGTGTATATATTTTGCTTTCAACAAACTCAGCCATAACATCCGAAAAATTCAAAGTCGAATTTTCCAAAGATCCCAGTGTTTCTCTAACTCTTAAAGCCCCTATCTTCACATATTCAGTAAATTTCAAACTTCCCTCACTGTATATAGATATTTCTACACCACCAGATCCTATGTTTACAATCATTGCACCTTCCATATAAATTTTCTCGGAATTTTCAATCCTATCTCTAAGTGCTTTAAACACTAAAAACCTTTCCTGCGCTGTATTTATTACTTCTATTTGAACTCCAGTCCTAACCCTTATTTGTTCTAATACATATTCCCTATTATCTGCTTCTCTAATTCCACTAGTTGAAATAGCCCAATAAAAACTTACATGATAATCCTTCATAAGTCTTATAAAACCGTTTAAAATATTACATGCTTCATATATTGCTTCAGGTCCTATTCTTTTTTTTGAAAAAGTATCTCTTCCAACCGTTGTATTTTTTTGTAATTCATCTAAAACTTTTATATTTCCATCACTACTTATTTCAGCTATTATCATTCTAAAATAATTAGCTCCTAAATCTAATGCTGCTACTGTCTCTCTCTTAATATTAGTCATTCAAGTCTCTCCAATCTTTTGTACATTTTCCATGTTGTGACATTTTGTTGCTTATATTTTATTTTACTACTTATTTTGTCAAAGTCTAATATTAAAATATGTATTGAATATAATTATTTTATGAAATAATATATATTATATCAGGTTTATGTTAAATTTTCTTTAAGACACCTTATTTAAAGCATATAAAAAATAATAAATCAATATTATTTTTTCAGATACCTAAGGTAAAAACAAATTTCTAGTTAGGGGAGTGATACTATGGTAAAAAAAATTGGCATAATTGACATAGGTTCAAATTCAGTACGACTTTTGCTTGCAGAAATTGGTGAGCAGAACTCTATTAGTATAGTTAATGAATTAAAAGAATATGTACGACTTGGTGATGGACTGGACAAAGATAATGTTTTAAGTGAAGAAAAAATAGATCTAGCACTAAAAACTTTATCCACTTATAAAAATATATGCGATTCCTTTAAAGTAACTGAAATAGCAGTTGTTGCAACTGAGGCTGTTAGAAGAGCTACAAATAGAGCTGAGATCTTAAACAAAACTAAAGAAATAGGGCTAGATATACGAGTATTAACTGGCATTGAAGAAGCTTATTATGACTACTTTAGCACAGTTAATAGTATGAATGTAGACAACGCTATCCTTATGGATATTGGTGGTGCAAGTACAGAAATAATATTGGTTAAAAACAGGCAACTAGTAAACAGTATTAGTTTTCCCTTTGGTGCTATTACTTTAACTCAGCATTTTCAAATTACTGATGTTTTAGATGAAGAAAAAGAAAAAGCTTTGATAAACTATTTAAGAAGCGAGCTGAATACTCTAGATTGGCTAAAAGAAGCAAAAGGCTTTCCACTTATAGGCATAGGTGGAAGTATACGAACTGTTGGTAAAATTCAAAAAAAGGTAGAAAACTATCCCCTTAACCTAATCCATAACTACGAACTAAAGTATGGGGATGTACTAGCTATATATGAAACTGTAAAAAGCAAAAACAATACTCAAAGAAAAAAAATCAAAGGCTTATCTGGGGACAGATCGGATATCTTTGTAGGGGCTGCTGCTTTAGTAAAGACTTTAATGGAATTGTGTTCAGTTAAGGATTTAAAAATAAGCCGAAATGGTATTAGAGAAGGCTTGTTATATAGTCATATTTGTGAAGATGACCATCCTATAGATGATATTTTGTCATTTTCCATTGATAATATACTAATTAATCACAACATAGATAGACTACATTCAGAACATATTTATAACCTGTTTAAATCACTTTGCAGAGAACTTAGTCCTTTAATCAATACTAATGAATGTCTGGATAATATAATAAAAGCGGCTGCAATGCTTCATGATATTGGTTCAAATATAACTTATTATTTTCATCATAAGCACTCTTTATATATGATACTTAATTCTCAAATTTATGGACTTAGTCATAGAGAATTAGTTATGAGTGCCTGCATTGCTGCAAATCATGGTGATGATAGCCTTCCATTAAATTATGAGGACTATGGTTCTATACTAAGCAAGAATGATTTGGTGATAATAAGAAAACTCGGTATACTATTACAACTTTCAGAAAGCCTTGACAAAAGCATGACCTATCAAATTCAGGCAATAACCTGTGCAGTAGATAAGGACAGTGTAATAGTAAAAACAATCTCAAATACTGATGCCTTTATAGAAATTAAAGAAGCATTAAATTGTTCAGATACATTTAAAGACATATTTAATAAAAAATTATATGTAGTATAATTAAAGAAGAATAAAAAATAAAGGGAGGTTTTTTTAATGGCAAATTCTTATTCATTTGACATAGTATCAAACGTAGATATGCAGGAGGTCGACAACGCTATAAATCAAACAAAAAAGGAGATTTCTCAAAGATACGACTTTAAGGGAAGTAAAATAGAAATAGAATTAATAAATGATGACATAAAATTAACTGCTGATGATAAATTTAAATTAAATGCAGCTATCGAGGTTCTTAGAGGGAAGTTTGTAAAAAGAGGCATTTCACCTAAATCCCTAGACTTTGGAAAAGTTGAAGACGCCTCCTTAGGTTCTGCAAGACAAACTGCAAAAATAGTAAAAGGAATCTCTAAGGAAAAAGCTAAAATTATAAATACAGACATTAAAAACAGTAAGATAAAAGTTCAAACTCAAATAATGGATGATGTGCTTAGAATTACTGGAAAAGATAAAGATGATCTGCAGCAGGTTATTTCGCTTGTTAAAGGAAATGACTATGGTTTAGATCTACAATTTACAAATTATAGATAGTCATTGTGAACTAAATAGTTCAGTTGAAAATTGAAAGTTACTATTGATTTTCAATTTTCAACCTTTTCAAATCATCTAACCCTTGATATATCTCTTTTCTAGAGAAATTTTGCTTAATAAGCTCTTCATCACTTTTCAAAAGTAATCCATTGTAAAACTCTACTCCAATATTAACAATATCCTCACATGGATTTTTTCTCATCTCTTCAAATAGTATGTTTTCAGCCTTATTGTATTTTCCCTCAAGCGTAAGTCTTTTTAATAATATTGGTAATATATCCTTTTCGTTCATTGCTTCAATGTTTATATTTTGAATTTCCTTCTGCTCTTTATTTAAAAAAACCTTTGCTATAATCTTAGCCGCTGAATCTATTATTTTTAATATATAATCGTTAGTCATAGCTACCTCCTAATTTTTCAGATGCCTTAATGCTTCTAATGCATCTTACGTAATCATATACATAACATATAGCTTGGTTATATTTTACTATAAGGCATTTTCAAAAAAATAACAAGTTATTAATTTTCTCTATTTGGAAAATGTTTGTATATTGTATTTATTATTACTTATAGTAAAATTCTCTACTTTGTATTATAATTTATATAAACTTAAGCAATTATATTTTATTTTTAACACTAACGGAGGAAAGAATGAATACTTATATTTTAATTATTAGCGGAATACTCAAGATAACTATGCTAGATATTGTTTTAAGTGGCGATAATATAGGAATAATTGCCTTGGCCACAAAAGATTTATCTCCAACCATTGCTAAAAAAGCATCATTTATTGGGGTAATTGCTGCTATAACCCTTAGAATAATATTCACATGCTTAGTTACATATATTTTAATGATTCAATGGCTTCCAATAAAATTATTTGGCGGTGCACTTCTTGTAATAATAACTTGGAATTTAATTAAACCTAATGATGAAAAAGAAATGAAAAATAAAAAAGCAACAACTAAATTGAGTCATGCAATTTACAGTATCGTTCTAGCTGACCTCACTATGAGTTTAGATAATGTCCTTGCTATTGCTGGAAGTGCTCATGGTAATGTTTATTTAATAATTTTTGGTCTTTTACTAAATGTACCAATTATATTTTGGGGTAGTCTGTACGTGGCTAAAGCAATGAGAGAACATCCATTTATAGTCTATATTGGTGCCGCTGTACTTGCTCACACAGCTTTTGATATGATGCTTCATGACAATTTATTGTTACCTTACTTGCCTATACACGTAATAAAATACTTACCTTATGCTGCTGCATTATTCACACTAATATATGGTGTCTACGCATTATTCTTTAATAATAGGAATACTAAAAAGTTTATATAAGGCATATTCAAAAAAATAACTAGTCAGTATTCTAGTATATTTTGCGCCATGCCGCGTCGGCAGAACCCTTCGATAGCAACAACTATCGGCGGAACCTACCTCCTTGCCTGACACAAAATATACTAGAATCTTTGACTTGTTATTTTTTTTCATATGCCTAAACAAAAAGTTCAACTAACATTTAAACTTAGTTGAACTTTTTTTTGTAACATAAGGAGCTTTTATTCATTAATTTTTGATATAATCTTCTGAACTACTTGAAATAAATCCTTTCCGTTTATATCAGCTTCACTACTATATTTTCCTATCTTTGCTGTTCTGCATCCTGCTCTTTTTCCTGCTTCAATGTCAGTATCCATATCACCAATCATATAACTATTTTTAATATCAATATTATATTTTTTACAAAGATCCAAAATCATGTTTGGTTTTGGTTTTCTACAACCAGTATCTTTATGATAATCCGGACAATATTTAACTTCTCTTATAGTACAATATGGCTTTAATATTTCAAGCATTCTATTATGAATTTCATTTAGCTCTCCTACTGTAATAAAACCTAATTCAATTCCACCTTGATTGGTAACTATGAATAATTCAAATCCTGACGCTTCTGCATTTCTTAGCGCCTCTTCTACACCAACGTAAAGTTTAAAATCTTCAGGACTATTTATAGGCTTTGAATTTTTATTTATAACACCATCTCTATCTAAAAAAAGTGCCTTTTTCACTTGTTTCAACACCCCCTTGAATATACCTCATTATAGAAAAGGCTGTAACCGCTTGTGTCACAGCCTTCTCGTATTGATAAAACTAAGAGTTTGCTACTAAGGCATATTCAAAATATCCTAGTCTATTTTGAGTCATATGCCTAAAATATAAGAGATTGGTATGAACATTTATATTTTATCCGCTACATAATTTTTTATTCATTACTATATGCCCAAATCCCTTTTCTCATAAAAAACATAAGTTAATGCCGAAAATCCTATAATAAGTATAATAGATAAAATTATATATACAGCACTAAATCCCTTTCCATACATAAGATTGTATGAATTGAAATATTTAAAGGGTGTTAGAATTTTCAAACCTTCAAGTTTACTATTTATATCAATTATAACTGATAGCAAATAAGTTGCTAAAAGAATAATCGTAGAAATTGTACCGGCTGCTTTTGGATTTTTGCTCTTGGCTGCTATTGCAGTGCCCATTGATAAAAATAAAATTTGTATAATAAACATTCCGGTCATAAGCATTATAATATAACGCTCAATGGGTTCTCCCTTACTATTATAATTTGTAGTTACTGCTATTGAACTTCCCAAGGAAACTAGGTTAAAAATCACTATATTTACAATTGCTGCTGATAGTTTAGCCGTAACTATTTTACTTCTTGAAACTGGTTTTGCCATCAAAAATTCTACGGTTTTATCTCTTTCTTCCTTTGAAATAATATTGGCACCTAGCATTGATGCATGTATAGCTGCCATTAAAAGTATATATACAAAGAGCATTCCATAATATCCACTTACTTTTGATAAGTCAAAAGAACCTACTTGTAACAAAGCCCTAAGCGATTGTGGCATTTGAGACATAAGTTTATTATAAGATACCCCTGAGGATGACGCAGTTGTAAACTTTGCCATTCCACTTATAACTGTGAATACTATAGCAATACACCATATTATTAATGATTTTCTATGTGCCTTCATTTCTCTAATAAATATATTCATAATACACCTCCCTTATACAGCATGAATATCTTTTTTAGAATAAATAATGTAACTAACCAATATAGAAGCTACAATAAATATTATTTCAATTAAAAGATATTTGATTTCATAGGCAGAATTCTTAATTATATATGCTCCATCATAATATTTAAAAGGAGTAATATATCTAGTTGCGTTATCACCTATAGCAGAACTAATCATATCTATAAAAAAGAATCCAAAAACTGTACTTATTGAAATGGGAATAACAGATTTAATCTTTGACACACTTACAGAAACAACGATTCCTAGAAACATAAACATAATTTGTACCAAAAACAATGTTAAGGATAACAGAAAAAATATTTTATAATCAAAAGCTTTATTTTTCACTAACTGTGCAATGAGGCTAGCACCAGCAATATAAATTATATTAGTAATCATTAGTGAAGTTACAGCTGCTAATAGTTTTGAAGTCATTATTTTCTGTCTTTTAACTGGCTTTGTCAAAAGAAAATCTGCTGTCTTTTCTCGTACTTCCTTTGATATAATTGAAGTCCCTATATTCATTGCCTGAATTGCACCACACAAAACAACATATAAAAGTACAAGAGAAGAATAAAATCCTAACAGTGAAGTTATACTGTCTATTGAAAGTCCCAAAGCTTTTCTTGCTACAGGAGGATATGCTTCAAGTATTTTTTTAAAATTATCAGCATCCTTAGATATACTTGGAAACATAGAAAACATAAATAGTGCTATTACAACTAGCGATATAGACCAAATAATTGTAGATTTCCTATAGGCTTTAAGTTCATGAAAAAAAATGTTCATATGCCTTACTCCCCTTTTTCATAATAGTGCATAAATATCTCTTCAAGATCCGGTTCTTCTATCCATATATTTGATAATTCTAAAGTTGCAAGCTTTTTCATAACTAAATTAACATTGCCTCTGAATAGGAAACTTACCATATTCTCCTTTACTTCTAGATTACTAATACCGTCAAGCTTAAAATAATTCATATCAACTTTATCTTTAGTTTCAATTTTAAAGCTTTTATGATTATTTTCTTTTAAAGTACTGATCTTTTCTAGCTTAATAAGGCTTCCCTCTTTAATAATTGCAACTCTATCACACATTTTTTGAACTTCACTTAAAATATGAGAAGAGAACAAAATAGTAGTGCCTTTTTTATTTTCTTCCTTTAATAATTCAAAAAACTTTTGCTGCATTAATGGATCTAATCCACTGGTGGGTTCATCTAGAATTATAAGTTTTGGCTCATGTAGTAGTCCTTGAACAATTCCAACTTTCTTTTTATTACCAAAGGATAAATCATCTATTTTCTTATTTAAGTCAAGATTCATCGCTTCAGCTAATTCATATATTCTTTTTTTACAATCCTTTTTATAGAAACTAGCTGAATACTTTAAAAGATCAATTACTTTCATATTGTCATAATAAAATACTTCTGACGGCAAATACCCTATTTCCTTTTTAATCTCCTCTGAATATTTAATACCGTCTTTTCCGAAAATGCTGACACTTCCACTGGTTGGATATATGAGAGACAACATAGTTCTTATGGTAGTGGATTTTCCAGCTCCATTAGGACCAATAAATCCGAAAATTTCTCCTTCTTCAACATTAAAGCTAATGTCATTAATACCTCTAGATTTTCCATAGGTTTTCGTAAGATTTTTAATTTCAATAACGTTCATATTAGCCCTCTCCCTTTAATTATAGTTTAACCAATGCCATTTTTAATGAGTGAAATCATATCCTTAATAAGTGGTTCAAAATCTTCAAAGGACATGTCACAAACTTTTTTTCCTTTTTCTTTAGCAATAAATAACATTTTCTCCTTAAACTTTGCTGATATTGCGGTAATATAAATTAAAATCAAATCAGTGCTTACCTGAGTTTTAATTAAACCTTTTTCCTTATTCATATCTATCATTTCAGTTATACTATTAAAAACTGATACTGAATCTCTATATATTATTTTAAGCACTTCACTTCCTATATCACTGTTCATGTCAAACGCTGCATTTTCAAGCAATATATATACTTCTCTTTCATCAACTAAAAATGACCAAGCGTTTTTAAAGCCTAAATAGGTATAATCAAAAACACTCATTTTATAGTATTCTTTAGTTCTATTTTCTACGTATTTCAGTGATATTTCATAAGCTTTTTCTATGCAATAAAGATATATATCCTTTTTATCATTGAAATATTGATACATACTTCCCTTAGAAACACCCGCATTTTTAGCAATTGCAGCTACATTTCCCTTTTCAAAGCCATTTGCTGAAAATTCACTTATTGCTGACTTTAGTATTTTATTTCTTTTTTCTTCTTCTAAATTTAGAAATGTATTTTTTGGCATATAAACTCCTTTCATTTGTATGACTTTCAAGTCATGTGACTCTTCAGTCACATTGTATTCCTATTAATAGTACTTGTCAATATTATTATTTTTTATATTATCATTACCTGGAGTCTGACGGCACATTTCCCTTGATATCTTTATATACTCTATTAAACGTACGTATACTGTTAAATCCACATTCAAAGGCAATCTCCGTCAAACTAAGTTTTCCCTCAATAATCATACGTTCAGCCTGTACTACTCTCTTTGTGTTAATATGTGTTTTGAAATTCAAGTTACTTATAGAATTAAATAGCCTTGAAAGATACTTGGGGCTAACATTAAATTGCTTAGAAATGCTGAGCATTGTGATATCATTCATGTAATTCAGTTCAATATATGCAAAAACATCTTGAAGCAGCTTTAATTTTCCTAATACCTTATCCTTAGACCTATTTTCAATAGTTACAGTTGGCACATATCTTAGCAGCAATCCACAAATCCTAAAAAGATGTGATCTTATTAACATATCTCTAGCATCATCATTTTTTTTAAGTTCATCCATAATTAAATTGACACAAGGCTTAAGTTCCTTCAACCCAGTAGTATTAATTAACTCCTTAGAAATATAATTCGTGAAAAATCTCTTGTTTTGTGGCCATCCTGTAACACAATTAATCAGTTCAGTGTCAAAAATTAAAATTAATACTCGAGCATCTAGATCTCTTCCATCATAATAATGAATTTCGCCACTACTGATTATCACTGCATCACCCTTCTGTAGAAGTTTTTTTTCATTACTTATACCTACCCAAATACTCCCTTCAATAATAAATGCAAGTTCCACCTTAGTGTGCCAATGAGCAGATGGAAAAGTAAAGTTATCTTCATCCCACACCTTTAACTCATAATCATAGTTTTCATAGTAAAATTTCATGCTACTGCCTCACCACCTTTAATTCAATTATATTAAAGGTGAATACTTTTTGTCTATAATTCACTTAATAATGGCAAGTATTTAATTATAATATGACTATAATTATAGATAATGTATATATTATTTTGCATGAATTGCTGAACACTTGTGATTTTTGTCTATACTAATTCAAGGAGGAACTGTAAATGGTAAAAGGATTTTATAAATGGTATTCAACCACAGAAGCTAATCCCTGGGAGGAAATGAACATAGAAACTTCCTTTACTTCTGAGGACTCAGAACCTAATTTAGAGCTAACAAAAGAGAGGTATCAGGTTGTTGATGGCTTTGGTGGATGTTTTAACGAGCTAGGGTGGATCGCACTATCAAAAATCAAAGCGGACGATAGGAAAAAAATATTAGACGAATTATTTTTAGATAAATCGGGCTGCAAATTCAACTTCTGTCGTCTTCCTATTGGTGCTAATGATTATTCCGCAGAGTGGTATAGTCACAACGAAACTGATGGGGATTTTGAAATGAAGGATTTTTCTATTGCTAGAGACCATAAGTATCTTCTCCCATATATTAAAGAAGGCTTAAAAAGAAATCCAAACATGAAGCTTTTTGCATCACCTTGGAGTCCTCCTACATGGATGAAATTTCCTAAAGCTTATAACTTTGGTACTATGATCTGGAACAAAGAGGTACTTAATGCCTATGCTCTATATTTTTTTAAGTTCGTACAAGCCTATGAAAAAGAAGGAATTAATATAAATCAAATTCACATACAAAATGAACCAATGTCAAGCCAAGTTTTTCCTTCTTGCATATGGACTGGTGAACAATTCAGAGAGTTTACAGCCGAATATATGGGACCACTTTTTGAAAAACACAAGTTATCAACAGAAATATGGCTTGGTACTCTTAACGGTCCTGAAACTGATAGTAGAATGCTTTACACTGATTATGATGATTATGCTAATCTTGTACTCAGTGATGATAAAGCAAGAAAGTACGTAAAAGGTGTTTCTTATCAATGGGCAGGCAAAAATGCTGTACAAAGAACCCATGAGAGTTGGCCTGAAGTAAGACTAATGCAATCAGAAAATGAATGCGGCGAAGGAAGTAACACCTGGGAATATGCACATTATGTATTTAGGTTATTCAGACATTACTTTGCTAACGGAGTGAGTAGCTACATATACTGGAATATGATCCTTGAACCACAGGGTTCAAGTACTTGGGGCTGGAAACAGAATTCTCTAATAACTATTAATCCTGCTACTAAAGAGATCACTTACAACCCGGAATTCTATGTAATGAAGCATTTTTCACATTTTGTTCAGCAAGGTGCAGTAAGATTAGGTACAAAAGGTAACCTTACAGGTAATTCACTTGCCTTTGAAAACCCTGATGGAAGCATAATAATAATCGTTAACAATGGCATGAAGAAAGAACGAGCTGTAACTCTTAAGGTAAAGGAAAAACATATTTGTCTTACACTAAAGCCTTATTCCTTTAATACATTTGTTATATAGTCAAAAACCAAAAGAGCTGTTGTACTAATTTCTTAGTGCAACAGCTCTACTTGTAAAATTAACGTATAAAATTAACGTATAAAATTAGTAGCTACTCTTGGTTCTTTTTCTGGTAATGCAATTCCTGCTTCTTTACCTGCTTGTATAGACTTTAAAAGCCAAGCCATGTTTTTACCTAATGTTCTCATTGTTTGCAATCCCTCTAAATCTTGTTTTACTTCTTCAGGAGTATTTCCATGAACCATATTCCAATATTGAGAAGATGCAATAGGCATATTTGAAATAGTAAAATATTTATTTAACTGTTCAAAAGTTGCAGTTGCACCGCCACGACGGCAACTTACAATTGCAGCACCCGGTTTATACTGAAAACAGTCTCCAGCATAAAAGAATCTATCTAAAAAAGATGTTATTAGCCCAGATGCACCTGCATAATGTACAGGGGACCCAAAAACAAAAGCATCAGCTTCTTTTGCTTTTTCTAAGGCAATATTTACAGTATCGTCATTAAATACACATTTACCATTGTTCGTTTTAGAGCATCCACCACAAGCTATACAACCACGTATAGGTTGGTTTCCAACATGAAAAATTTCTGTTTCAATATTTTCATTTTCTAATTCTTTTGCCACTTCACATAAAGCTGTATAAGTACATCCATTAACTTTAGGACTTCCATTAATAAGTAATACTTTCATTCTTGCACCTCATTCTAAATTATCTGATATAGTTTACAACATCCAAATTTCTTTGTGGAATATCTTGTTTCTTTTCACTCGCACTATATCCAAGAGCTACTCCATAATATGGCTGAAAACCTTCAGGTATTCCCAGTTTTTTCACTTCTTCTTCTTGCTCAAAGAAGAATCTCACCAGTCCTAACCAAACTGATCCAATATTCATACTCTCTGCTGCAATAAGCATATTCTGTATAGCGGCTGCACAGTCTGCACTCCAAGCCATTGCATCTTTTCTACCAGACACAATAATCAATGTAGGCGCATTATATGTTACTTGAAAATTAGGATTTGAACCCGCCTTTTGAACCCATTCAACGTCAGATTTTGCCATTAATTGTTTTGTTTTCTCATTAATATTCTGTAACATTTCTTCATTTTGTATAATTGTAAAATGCCATGGCTGTTCATTATGTGCTGTTGGAGCATAAACTCCTGCTTCAATTATCAAATCTAAACTTTCTTGACTTATTTGGTCCTTTTTATAATTCCTAACACTTCTTCTGCTTTTTATTGCTTTCAAAACTTCATTCATAAACATTCTCCTCTTATAATATATTTTTTTAAGATGCCCTAAACCCCAAAAAGCACATTTTTATTTTATTCCTAATAGCTTTCAAAGATACATCAATGTGCATTAATATTGACATGTTTTTTTCTTATCACCAAGTTCAATAGTTTAAATATTATTGAACTATTTAAATATATCATACAGTGTGGTATAATTCAATAGTAACTTTACCAAAAAAATACGTTCAGGAGGAAAAAACATTGAGAGAATTATTTCACCCCACTGTTGATCAACTGAATTTATCAACAATACTTAATGCTTTGGGGGACCCAATACGACTTGAAATAATAAAACATCTTGCACAAAATTGTGAAACTACTTGTGCTTGTTGTAATATAGATATGCAAAAATCAGCTCTTTCTCACCATTTTAAGGTACTACGTGAATCAGGACTAATTAATGTAAGAATTGAAGGGAAGCAGCGGTTTTTATCCATCCGATACGACCATATCAAAGAACGCTTTCCGGGATTACTAGATGCAATAATAAAGAACATATAAACAGATTTCTTGGAATTAGGTGGGGTTTGGTTTTGACCCCACCTGCACATATTTCTTATCACCCTAACAGATATAAATTTAGTAAAAATTTCATATGCCTTATACTATCACTTTTTAGTATTTGCATCCTCTTGAATAAAATTTTTCAAAAGATTGTGATTTAAAATATCATCGTTATACTGCAGCTCAGTTAAAGTATCCCTCTTAGTTTTTTTCATTTCAGTTGTTGGCTTAACTGGGTTTCCTGTGGACATATTGTAATAGGTATCGGAATAAGAAGCATAATAAGTATTATTGGCAACGAAGGAACCACTTCTAAAAGTAACAATATTATTTTTTGCATTTATAAGATCCATTCCAAACATGTATTGTCTATTAAGATTAAATAAATTTGCAATGGTTGGATAAAGATCCACTTGACCAGAAGGTATGCTGTTAACTCCTTTATTTGCATCATTAGGGAAATGTATCATCATAGGAACTTTTTGAAGATTGTTCCAATCTAAATCCGTTGGTTTTTGTATGCCTTCAAAATCATACAAACCTTGAGACTGATACTTTGGTATAGCGTAATGATCCCCATATAATACTACTATAGAATTTTTAAGTATTCCAGCCTTATCAAGCTTGTCTAGGAACATGCCTAGTTGTGCATCTGTATAGTGAATTCCATTAATGTAATTGCCTATAAAGCTCCCCGTATACTTTCCAAGATCAATTGTGTTACCATAGCCCTTTTGATCATCATATGGAAAATGACTGCTTAGGGTAATCATGAAAGAATAGTAAGGCTGCTTAAAAGTTTTCATTTTTTCTAAGGTCTGATTGAAAAATGACTTATCGCTTAATCCAAGGCCAACCTGCTCGTCTATGTTGTAAGCTTTTTCTCCATAAAAATTGTCAAAATCCTCTGCTTTATACATTACGTTTCTATTATAGAAACCTTCTTGATAACCATTTAAAGTAACTGTACTGTAGCCTTTGTCACTAAATTGCCTTGCAGTAGAATTAAAAGTGTCTCCTGGATATAGCTCATATGCAATGCCTGCAGCAGCTGGGTAAAGTGAATTAAGTGACAAAAATTCAGCGTCGGAAGTGTTTCCTGATGCAACTTGATAGTAGTAGTTATTGAAATACATACTTTTACCAATCCACTTATTTAAATTAGGTGTAATTTCTTCACCATTTAACTTAGCTCCAATAACAAATTGTTGAAGAGCTTCTACTTGAATAACAATTAAATTTTTGCCTTTACCAGCACCAGCTAAAGTAGTACCTTCAGGAACATCTTTCTTCTCTAAATATTGCTTTATTTCCGCTTGTTTAGATGCAGATATACTCTTTAAATTTGAAAGTTTAGTGGATACAGCATTATAAGAATCTAACACATGAAAATTAACATCACCTAGGTATTCATCTACGTAAAGTCTACTATACAGTGTGCTTACAAGACCTGGCTGCTCAAGGGAAAATTGATGTATTCTTTCAGCATCCCAAGCACCACCAATGACAAATAAGATTAAAAAGCAAGCAAATCTTTGAACAAATTTTAGCTGAGGTCTATTAATATGTTTTCTATAAATTCTTATAAGTGGCAATAATATAACACAGTCTGCTAAATATAAAAAGTCTGAAGGGTATAATACATCTTTTAAACTTGATTTTACCCCCCCGAGCATTACTCCGTCCCTTATAACAGATATTGAAATTATATCTTTAAAATATCTGTAATAAGCACTATCAGCAATTAGGATTATACTCATAACAATATTGAATGTGTACAAAAATCTTATTCTACCTTTATTTTTAAAAAGTAGAGATATACTAGAAATTGCAATTACTGCTACAAACACAGGAATGAATATAAGATTATAACTAAAATATACTGGTGAAATCGTTTTATCATAATTTATTGCTTTGTAAGTAATAATTGATATGGTATAGATTATATCAATGTTGTTAATAATAAAATTCTTTAAAAAATTTAAAATTTTGAAAATATTGTTTTTCATTATCAAGCCCCCGTCAAAACTAATATATTATACCTATTAGTAATTTTTTCAATATATATTATTATAACGCAAATTTGTGCATATTTTATGAATAAAATGTTAAAATATACAAATTATTCATGAAAATTTTACTTCCTTTATAGAGGCATAAATACTTGCTTTTGCATAGCTAAGAATTCTTCAGCATAAACTGCCGCTGCCTTACTAAGGCATATTAGAATTTATCATTTGGAGCAAACTATCAAGATAATGATATTCTATAAATTCACCCTGCTGTATCATTTGCTTTATATCATTTTCACTAACCCACTTTGCATCAGCCACTTCCTCATACTGAAGTTTTAAATCATTAATATCGACATTTTGTCTAACAAACCAAATATCATCAAAGCCACAAGAAAATTTAATTGTGAACAAAATCTCAGCTTTATTTATGTCTAAATCAATTCCTAATTCTTCTTTTGTTTCACGAATAGCAGCCTCTTTGCTACTATCTCCCTGTATTGCAGAGCCAGCAGCAGCACAATCCCACATATTTGGATATCCAGTTTTCCATGGTTGTCTCTTTTGAATTAAGAATTGTCCTTTATCATTAATAATCCAAACATGAACTACAAGGTGATAGTCTCCCTCTTCCATAGTAATACCTCTTTCATGAGTTCTTCCGGTTTTCTCCCTGTACTTATTATAAACATCCCAAATTTCCATTATTTTTCCCCTCACTTTTTTCTTTCTATAAGGCATATGAAAAAATTGCCCCATTTTTTATAAATATTTCCATGATAATATTTATACTACCATTTTTCTAATATATTTTAAAGCAGTCTTTGTGATAAAATTATGATAAGGAAGTTGAAAGAAAATAACAAGCCAAATATACTAGAATACTGACTTGTTATTTTTTTCAATATGCCTTATATAGCCCAAGGTAACTACTTGTACTAATTAAAGATTGTTCTTTCTTAAATTATTAGAAAAATCCATCATATCCATACCCGTATCCATATCCATCTCCAAATCCACCAAATGCAGCTCCTAGCAATAGTCCTGCAGCAAGTAGTCCTAGCCATGAGCTATGCACGTATCCAATTTTGTTTCCTCTCATGTTATATACATTCCAACCATTTAAATATGCCATTTGCATCCCCATACAATTGTAAATCACCCCATTTTCTACATATCCTATTTGTGTGCAATTTGCATCGTAAAGAATAGGATCATTAACATACCCAATAATTCTATGATTTATATCGTAAACCGTATTACCGATTAAATGCCCTGCAACGTTTCCGTTTTGATCATATATTTTTTCCATATACTACGCCCCCTTCCATATAACACTTACTTGGATGGCTAAAATTATCTTTTGCCATATATTATATGAAAATATAGGGTTTTATGCTACAATGAGTTACATAATAATACCATTATTAAAAAATAAACATTTTAAGAAATAAAAATACATGTATAAAATTAACATAAAAATTAAATTTGCAAAGAGGTGGATCGCTATTGAAAAAATGTTATATATTAATATTATTTGTAATAATTGTATTTGGAACTTATACTTATTTAATTCAAAAGCATCGAATACAAACTGCAAATGAATACTTTATGCACTACATAAGTGAAGCTGATTCTTGTTTTGAGTTGGATTATTCTAAATTAGATGAACAGGATAAAATATCTTACTATATGCAAGCTTCTTCTAATCTACTGGACAGTCAAAAGTTTTATAAAAAAAAGTTAACCCTTTTAGGTAAAATTATAGTATCCTTTTAATTGCTGAATAAAAAAAGGAGATACACTTTACCAAAAGAATTAACTACAATTAGTTTATC
>Ga0255360_1000107_pt1 | contig 23851 bp, 19 predicted proteins | sample GFST50metaG_FD_186004 | JGI IMG/M metagenome (GOLD analysis project Ga0255360, IMG submission 186004) | Peat soil microbial communities from Stordalen Mire, Sweden - G.F.S.T50 | ecosystem: Environmental > Terrestrial > Soil > Wetlands > Peat | place: Sweden: Norrbotten County, Stordalen Mire... | reverse complement strand
GTCGTTAAAGCTTCAATTTTGCCCTAGGCAATCTTTTTAAAAAAGGTAAGAATACAATTCTGCATATTTATGTGCTGATTTTGTCCAGGAATTATCTTCTTTCATGGCATTATAAACAAGTTTTCTCCATATATCTTTACGGTTATAATAAAAATATTCAGCTCTTCTAATTGTATATAACATGTCATGGGCATTATAATTTTCAAAAGAAAATCCATTGCCGCTACCAGTAATCTCGTTAAATGGATGAACAGTATCGCGAAGGCCTCCAGTTTCTCTTACAATAGGAATACTTCCGTAACGTAAACTTATTAGTTGTCCAATGCCACATGGTTCAAATAAAGATGGCATTAAGAACATATCTGACCCAGCATATATTTTTTGTGCTAGGGAGTTATCGAATTGTATATTGGCAGAAAGCTTATTTGGATATTTATATGAAAAATATTTAAACATATTCTCATATTTAGAATCTCCAGTACCAAGTACAACTACTTGAACTGCATCTTGAAGTAAATCTTCAAGAATGCAAGAAATTAAATCAAAGCCTTTTTGATCCACAAGTCTTGATACTATTCCAATTATAGGTACTTCTTGTGTTACAGGTAAATTTAAAAGTCTTTGGAGTTCAAGTTTATTTTGGATTTTATTATAAAATTTTTCGGCATCGTAATGAGTTGATATATCTTTATCAGTATTAGGATTATAAACATCGTAGTCAATTCCATTAACAATTCCACTTAAATCTAGATTTCTGCTTCTTAGCAATCCATCCAAATTTTCTCCATAAAAAGGTGACTGGATTTCCGTTGCATAGCTAGTACTAACTGTAGATATTTTGTCTGAAAATTTTATTCCACCTTTCATATATGATACACCGTCATAAAATTTAAGGGCATCTTCATTAAAATATCCATCGTTTAGACAAAGAAGTTCACCTAAAATATTTTTATCAAAAACACCTTGATATTTCAAATTGTGTATTGTAAATACTGTTTTAATATTATAATGACGAGGACTAAATCTAAATATATCTTTTAAAAGGACAGGGATCATACCGGTTTGCCAATCGTTACAATGTATAATATCGGGGGTAAAATACCCCATATAATTTATAGCTTCAAGCACGGCTCTCGAAAAATATCCGAACCTTTCTGCGTCGTCATAATAGCCATAAGGTTCATCTCTTGAAAAATAGGATTCATTGTCAATAAAATAAAATGGAATGGAATCATGCTCTATATATTCTAAACCACAGAATTTTGTTCTCCAACCTACAGGAACATCAAAACTAGCAATATGTTGCATTCTATTTTTAAAATAGTCTGATATACCGCCATATTTGGGAAGTACAACTCTTGCATCAATGCCTATTTTTCTAAGTGCTTTTGGAAGTGCGAAAGTCACGTCAGCTAATCCACCAGTTTTAACAAATGGAAAGCATTCAGAAGCTGTAAATAAAATATTCATATGATCTACTCCTTCTAGTATAATGATCTCTTTTCTATAACCAATGGGAAATCAATATCTCCTTTTAGTTCCTTATTTGCTTCAATTATATTATTTTTATCTATAATTACGTTGTTTAATTTTGCGTTTGATTTTATTTTACAACCTTGCATTATAATGCAGTTGTTAATTTCAGCACCTTCTTCCACAGATACTCTTCTAGAAAGAATACTATTGTTCACTGTGCCTTTAATTAGACAACCATTGGAAATTAGGGAATTACTCACGTTTGACATACTAAAATGCTTAGCAGGTGATTCATCCATGACCTTTGTATATATAGGTCCACTAGAAAAAAATAAATCTTTATTTATATCAAGTTTCAACATGTCCATATTTGCTTTATAATAAGACTGTATTGAGTTTATATTTGCTAAGTATCCTTTAAATTCGTAGGCATTGATGTTCAAATTCATAATATTATCATATATACAATTTTTAATATCAATCCAGGATCCAGTTTTTATACAATTATTAAGTAAATTTATTAGTAAATCTTTACTTAAAATGAACATGTCCATTGATAAATTTACGCTTCCCTCACAAGTTAAATCATTAATAGTATTTTTATTAGAAGATGTAATGTTTTTACCTATGCCAACCACAGTGTTATCCTTTGAAAGATTTAGAACATTACAGTCTTTATAGCAAGGAGTATTTGCAACTACTTTTTTATAAATAATTGTAACATCCTTTCCTGACTCTTCATGAAACTTTGCAGCTGATTCATAGTTTATATTACAAACTATAGAAGAAGTAGAGATGAGAACCATCTTCTTCTTGCTTCTATATAAATATTCCATATTATTTTTTATCATTTCGATATCTTTTAAATTTGTACTACTTTCACCAGAATTAAATACAAAAAGTCCGTCAATTTTTCTGTTTAAATCCCAGGGCTTTCCAGAGCCTACATGATCAATAAGAGATCTAGATTTACTCTGAGTAAATATTCCTACATTTCTAATTCCGGAATTTACCATATTGGACAAAACAAAATCTATTATTCTATATCTTCCAGCAATTGGGATAGAAGCCACTAATCTATTTTTTGTTAAACTTTTTATGTTGTCTGTATTTTCATTTAAACTTAATATACCCATATAATCTGAGAGCATACTTATTACCTCACTTTCTAGTTAAACTGCTGCACTTTCCTTTATTTCATTTCCCTCAGCAATTACAGTTATTTCATCATCATTTCCTACAACACAGTTATTAGATATAATTGCATTACTGTCAATGATGCATTTTCTGATTGTTACATTATCACCAATGTACACATTGGACATAACAATAGAATCATATATTTTTGAATTTTTACCTATATGAACTCCTGGAGACAAAACTGAATTATTAATTTCTCCTAAAATTACACAACCTTCAACAACTAAGGAACTTCTTACTATGGCATCACAAGCTATATATTGAGGAGGACTTACAGGGTTAGCTGAAAAAATTCTCCAGTCAGCATTGTGTATGTCTAATTCATTGTTATCATCTAGCATATCCATATTTGCCTGCCAAAGACTATCAATTGTACCAACATCTTTCCAGTACCCCTCATAAGGATATGCAAAAACTTTTTTTCCGTCATTTAACATTTTAGGAATTATATTTTTGCCGAAATCATTAAGTGAGTGGGGGTCATGCTCATCCTCAATTAACATTTTTTCTAAAATTTTCCATTTAAAAATATAAATACCCATAGAAGCCATATTATTTTTAGGAATCTTTGGCTTTTCTTCAAATTCATAAATTTCATTGTTTTCTCTAGTATTCATTATTCCAAAACGACTTGCTTCATCCATTGGAACTTCTATTACAGCAATACTTGCATCTGCACCAGTTTTTTTATGTTCTTCTAGCATCTTTGAGTAATCCATTTTATATATATGGTCACCCGATAATACAAGAACGTACTCTGGATTGTAAGAATCTATAAAGTGTCTATTTTGGTATATTGCATTAGCTGTGCCCTTATACCAGTCACCACCGTTTTCTTCCATGTATGGTGGAAGTACATAAACGCCACCGTTACTTCTGTCTAAATCCCATGGACTTCCAATTCCAATATGTCTATTAAGTACAAATGGCTTATATTGAGTTAGAACTCCAACGGTGTCAATTCCAGAATTAGAACAATTACTTAAAGGAAAGTCAATGATTCTATACTTTCCTCCAAAAGGGACTGCGGGCTTTGCTATGTTTTTAGTAAGCATTCCAAGTCTGCTGCCTTGGCCACCAGCTAAAATCATTGCGATCATTTCTTTTTTTTGCATATTAATAACCTCCCCTGTTATAAGCTTCAAAGTAAAAGTTTATAAATCAAAAATATAACAATACATATATATATTACCTTATTTTGAGAAAAAAAACACTAAAAAAATAATATTATTTTAAGAATATAATAAAATTTTTTAAAATTTAAAACAATTAAAATATTAGATTAATATCATTTAAATTATATGTAAAAATAATACAAGTATGAGCTGTTATGTAAAAAACATTACAAATAAAACTATATATAAACAAAAAAATTTTAAATAGGTATAAAAATTTTTTTTGTAGAAATAATAATTCATGGAGGTGTTTAGTATGTCAAAACGATCAATGGCAAAAACTTCACCAGAAAAAATAAAAATTTATGATGATAGAAATCCTGAAAATAAAATTCAACAATCAATTGAGGAAAATGCTTTAAATGAGTCAGCTTACAAGTATGGTAGAAATAGACACTCCAATAGATAAATATAAGGCATATTCAAAAAATAAATAGTCAGTATGCCTAATGACGTTTAAAATATATAACTAAAGGATGACTTTTCGCTTGTTTGAAAAATCATCCTTTGTTTTTTTGAAGATGCTTTATATCATTAGTTAGTCAATAATTTTTTAATAAAGTAAATAGCATGACTTACAAGAAATGAGATTATTGAAAAAAGTAGCGCTAAGAACAATAATGATGAAAAATAGGCATTGTATTTAGTTATTTTTAGAATATAATCAAAGGTATTAATGCTAAAATACTCTGCCAAGATGTTAAATGATATAAGAAGTATATAAAGCATTATAAAACCATCTAGAGCACCATTAATATCAGCTTTACTTAAAGCAATGTGTGATGAAACTGAAAAAGCTATTATTGCAAAAATCCAAAAATTTACACTAGTGAGATTTTTTAATGAAAATATAAACTTAACTAAAGAAAGCGAATTAAAAAAAACGTACTTTATTAGGTTTAAATTAATAATATTATAGGTAAGATCTTGTTTTAAATTATTATTAAAGGACATAAAGGCATTTGGTAATAAAAAATACAAAGATAATAATAAAACAAATGTACCACTAAGGATAGGTCCAATGCCTATGAAAAAATTGCCTATCCTTTGATATACATTTCCCTTATTATATGAGTGTTCCACATATCCTAAAGTTCCATCTTTACTATGAATTTTTAATAATTTAATCCTATTAATTTTATGAAAAAATACAATACACATAATGGCATGACCAATTTCGTGAATAGGGGTTCCAATAACAGCGGTTGCTAGAATTCCTTTGTATCCAAAAGATTTTTGCATATTTGTATTTGTCATTTTTTCCAACATACCTAATGAAAAACCAACAACAATTATTATTCCAGTCAAATAAAAGAGCTCCATGGTGCTTATTTTGATAATGTTTAAAAGAAAGTTTGTCATATTTATTCCTCCATTTAGACATATTAAAAAAATAACTAGTCAATAGGCTAGTCTGTTTTTTTAATGTGCATTAGAATTTAACATGGATTATTATATCACATAGAGTTTAAATAGAGTATTATTTTGTGTTATACTAATTAAGCTATAATTAGTAATGGAGGTATTATTTTGGAAAACATTAATTTAATATATTTTTATGAGTGGTTTGATAAATATGTAAAGAATTTTCAAAGTAAAGACGATTTTGTTAATGAAAACATAAATTTGAAAGAAGAACATACTAGGAGAGTTTGTGATAACGCAAATATGATTTCAAAGGATATAAAACTTAATGAACATGATAGAAGTATTGCTGAAATATCTGCACTTTTTCATGATATAGGAAGATTTGAACAATTTAAAAAATACAAGACTTTCAATGATAAAATTTCAGAAAATCATGCTTTACTAGGTATAAAAGTTTTAAAAAAAGAAAATGTATTAAACAGTTTCAAGGTAAAAGATCAAAATTATATTTTTAAAGCTATTGAAAATCATAATATATTTAAATTGGATGAAAGTGTTGATGAAAAAATCATGTTGTTCTCAAAAATCATTAGAGATGCTGATAAACTTGATATTTATAAAGTTGTTACGGATTATTATAAAGAACCTGAAGACAAAAAAAATACTGCAATAGAACATGATTTGCCAAATACCGAAGGTTATTCAAGGGAACTTATATTTGACATAATGAGCGGTAAAAATTCTAGTAATAAATATATCAAAAATAGAAATGATATGAGGTTAATAAAGCTTACTTGGATTTTTGACATTAACTTTAACGCTTCCCTTAGGCACATTATGAGTGAAAAATACATAGAAAAAACCTTGGATGCACTTCCAAACACAGAAGAAATGGGCAGAGTAAAATACATTTTATTTAGATATATTAACGAAAGAATAAATTAGGGATGTATAAAAAAATAACTAGTGCTAATAATAATGTTTATTATGAAGGGAGAGGTGGTAAAATGGATTTTCAAGGTAAAATTTCAGCAGACAATGATTATAATTGCAGTATCGCCTGTTCAGTAACTGAATGTAAATATAATTCAAGAAGTGACAAATATTGCACTTTAGATAAGATTCAAGTAGTAAAACATGAGGTAGAAGCTAAAAATGCGCAATGTACTGATTGTGGAAGCTTCATGAGGTTAGGATAATAAAGGATACTAAGGCGCATTCATAAAAATAACAGGTCAGCAAGCTTGTCTATTTTTATGAATGTGTCTAATTAAGAGTTGAAAAAATATCTTATCAACTCTTAATTGATTTTTTTGAAAAATCAATGTAACTTTCCAATATAATGCTATCACTAGTTATAAAGTTAACTAAATTTTTTATGGAGTTCAATGTTTCCTCATCTAAAGTGTGTTCTATTTTTTCAGTTTGCTCTAATAGGTTAGTGGAAAGGCCAAGTAGTTTTAAAAAATCTTCAATGGTATTATGTCTATCAAGAAGAAAGTCTCCAACCTTTGTACCTTTATCCGTTAAAGTTATTATACCGTATTTTTCGTAATGAATTAGATCATAATCTGATAACTTTTGAACCATTTTTGTAGCAGAAGGTGGTTGAACATTTAAGGCCTTTGCAAGATCATGGATTCTAGTGAAATGTATGTTTATAGAAAGCCTATAAATCATTTCTAAATAATCTTCCATGGAAGCTGTAAGGGTATGGTTCTCTTTTTTCATATATTCACCAAATGTATAAAAATTATCTTTAAGCATTTCATCACCAACTCAAATTTTTAATAATATTATATTATTAGCAAAAATTAGTATTACATAATTTTAGATAAAAATTAGTTTGAAATTTATTAAAATCAGCTATTCTAGCTCTTTTTTCAAATTGTCAATTTGATTTTGTAGCTGTATTATTTGCTTTCTTTTTTCTTCCTTTGAGTCTAAATATTGTTCTTGAGCAGCTAATAAGAGTATTGACGAACCTAAATTTGCCAAAACATTGCCGATTGCATTAAGATCATCTGCTGATTTTCCCTTTGAGATTGCTATAGTTATAATGCTTGATATTAAGGTAAGTTCATCGGGAGCTATTGAATCAAATAAGTTCATTATTTTCACCTCTTTGTGGGAATTAAAAAATAAAGCTAGTTAAAAAAAAATATAGCCACAAACTATTTTTCATAATGTTATAATAACTAATATATTATATGTTGATTAATAATTTAGTTGTATAAAAAGTTAAAAATGTGGGATTGAGAATTCACAATAAAATTGGCTTGTCTATTTATGACAAGTCAATATTTTTTTTTGAATATGGAAAAAATCAAGACGTTGATTTCAAAAAAACACAACGTTATGTATATTTAAATCCTTATGAAAGACAATATATAAGATGGAATAGTTATTAACTTTTAAAACTTATACAAGGAGGAAATTAAAATGAATAGAGCTTCACTAAAGAAATTAATCATTTCTGCGTTAATTTTAGTAGTACTTATAGGCGGCGGATACTACTTATATAGCACTAAAATTAAAGCTAAAACAGCTACTCAAAGTAGATATATTACAGAGCAAGCCACAAAGGGTACAATGATTGTTACCGTTACTGGAACGGGCTCAGTAGCTTCTCAGACAACTGAAGATATTGTAATTCCAAACAATGGTACTTTAACTAATTTTAAAGTTACTACAGGCAGCATTATAACTGCAGGTACCTCTTTAGGTTCTGTTGTAGATCCAACGCTGGCATCTCAAATACAAATTGATCAGTTAAAGCTTAATCAAGCCAATCAGCAACTTGCTCAGCTTCAGCAGAAAGCAACTAGCGATATTAGCAGCGATCAAGCTAAAATAAATACAGCTAATCAACAGCTAGCTCAGGATCAAGCTAATCCCAAAATTGATCAAGCAACAATTGATAAAGACAATAATGCCATAACAGATGCTCAGAATACTTTGACAAATGACACAAATACAGATAATAACAATATAGCAAACCAAAATATAACAATTCAGCAAGCTCAGGCTACTCTTAACAATGATAATACAACTTTAAGCAAAGAAAATATGATTGCGCCAATAAGTGGAACTTTTGAGAATGTTACTAATCAGAATGGAGATACAGTACAATCAGGTAAAACTCTTGGAACCATAATGGATTTATCAAAACTAGAAGTTGTAGTTGCTGTAGATGAACTTGATATTAGTAAAGTTCATGTTGGGCAAAAAGCTAACATAACCTTTTCTGCACTTCCTGATAATAATTATACAGGAACTGTAGCCAGTATACCAGATAGCGGTACAAATACGAACAACGTAACAAATTATAATGTAGTTGTAACTCTTGATAATTCTACTGGTTTAAAGATTGGCATGAACGGTAATATTACTATAAATGTACAGACCAAAAATAACGTTGTAATGGTACCTTCAGCTGCTATTATAACTAGAAATGGTCAAAAATACGTAATGGAACCTTCCACCTCCAACAAGTCAAGTAGCAGCCAAAAAGGATCTAACTCTTATGGTGGTGGTCAAAACGGATCTAGTTCTTATGGTGGTGGCAAAAGTGGTCAATCTGCTGGTCAATCTGCGGGAAAACTTGTTCAGGTGCAAACAGGTATTTCAAATCAAAACTATGTTGAAATTACAAGTGGACTCAATGCAGGTCAGCAGATACTTATTCAATTACCTAGTGTCTCTTCATCCACATCTTCTTCTAAATCTGGTGGCTACGGTGGTGGCGGCATGGGTGGCTATGGGGGAGGCGGCTTCGGCGGCGGAAGTGGCAGAAGTGGCGGCGGTGGTGGATACTAACGTATTTGCCACGTGAAAATTTGTTATGGAGGAATATAATTATGATTGAAATAAAAAATCTAAGTAAAATATATCAACTAGGTAAAGAAAAACTTTATGCATTAGATAAAGTTTCTCTGAAAATTGAGGCTGGAGAATTTGCTGCCATTGTTGGTCCCTCTGGTTCTGGTAAATCTACATTAATGAACATTTTAGGGTGTCTGGATATTCCTACTGAAGGTAGCTATATCCTAGATGGAAAGCCTGTTGAGAGCCTAAATGATGATCAGCTAGCAGAAATACGAAATGAAAAAATAGGTTTTATATTTCAAAGATATAACCTACTTACAAGACTAAATGTATATGAGAATGTAGAAATACCCCTGATTTATTTAGGTCTTGGAAATACGGAAAGAAAAGAAAGAATTGAAAAGGCACTTGAGCAGGTTGGTTTATCCTCTCATATTCATCACAAACCCTCAGAACTTTCTGGTGGTCAACAGCAAAGAGTTGCAATTGCACGTGCACTTGCAACTAACCCCTCTGTTATTATGGCAGATGAACCAACTGGAGCATTAGATAGTAAAACGGGTAAAGAGGTACTTATCCTATTACAAAAGCTTCATAAATCAGGAAGAACCATCGTTCTTATAACACATGATTTATCCATTGCGGCAGAAGCTGAAAGAAGAATTCAACTTAAGGACGGTCATATAATTTCTGATGATGGAGGTGAAAATATTGAAAATGTATCAACTCATAAAAATGGCAATTAAATCAATTGTAACTAATAAGATAAGATCTTTTCTTACAATGCTTGGAATAATTATTGGTATAGCCTCTGTTATAATATTAGTTGCTATGGGTCAAGGAAGCACACAATCAGTTCAAAATTCTATAGAAAGTATGGGTACTAATCTTATAACTGTAAATATTACAGCAGGGCAAAACAAGGAAGTTTCTAATGATGAATTAAATGAACTTAAAACAAAACCAGGCATTAAGGATATCTCTCCAACAATCAGTTCAGGTAATACAAATATATCTGCTGGAGGTCAAACTGCAACAACAACTGTGCAGGCCGTAGAACCTAACTATGAGACAATTAAAAACACACCTGTACAAAGTGGTAGATTTATTGATCAAGATGATTTAGACAATAGGTACTATTCGGCAGTAGTTGGAATAGATGTTGCCACAGAACTTTTTAACTCAACAGATGTTATTGGGCAGACAGTAAATGTAAATGGTATACCATTTAATATTGTGGGGGTATTAAAGTCACAAGGAACTAGTACTAATGGATCTGCGGATGATACTATACTTCTTCCTCTTACAACAGCTCAAAGACTTTTAAAATCAACACAAATAAAGACCTTCTACGTTGAGGCCTCAAGTTCTGACAGCGTAAATACAGCAATGCAATATTTAGAATTGTTTTTAGATACGAAATATGGTCTTGCTGTAAGTTCTTCAAGTACTGTAACAAATCAATATTATAGAGTAATGAACCAAACAAGTTTACTTCAAACTGCAACTTCTACAAGTCAAACCATGACAAATGAACTTGCTGGAATTGCTTGTATTTCACTTTTAGTTGGTGGTATTGGGATAATGAATATAATGCTCGTATCAGTAATGGAGCGTACTAGAGAAATTGGTATAAGAAAAGCTTTAGGTGCTAAGAGAAAAGCCATACTTCTACAATTCTTAATAGAAGCAGTAGTTGTAAGTGGTATTGGTGGTATCTTAGGCGTGCTCATTGGTGTTGGCGGTAGTGAACTGCTGCATACACTTAACAACACAGCAATTGCATTATCTAGTTCTGTTATATTAGCATCCTTTGCCTTCTCCGTAACAGTTGGAGTTGTATTTGGATTATATCCTGCAAGCAAAGCTTCAAAGCTTAGTCCAATTGATGCACTAGCACATGAATAGAATAGGTGAAAACGCCTAATAAAAAAAGTAGCTGACTTAAGGCATATTTAACCATTTTAAGTCAGCTACTTTTATGCCTTATTTCAATTTTGTACCATCTTTATCTTGAGTAATTAATCCTCTTTTCATCAGTCCGCCAAGAGCATTTTTAAAATAGTTTTTACTTTGATGAAAAACATGTTTTATATCTTCTGGAGAACTTTTGTCATTGTAGGGCATGAATCCATTATTATCTTTTAAATAGTTAAGGATAATATCTTCAAGTTCAAGTCTTTCATCTTGTGGAGCTTTTCTTGGTGTTAGGGACATCTTACCATCTTCAAAATGTTTTTTCACTCTTAAACTTAGCTTTTCTCCTGGAACAATCCTAGTATAATATTCATTTTTTAATATTACGCCCTTAAATTTATTATCCACAGCCACCATTGCGCTTCCATTTGTTTGGAAACCATAGACAATACCTTCAACATCTCTTCCTACAAGATATTCTTCAGTATTGTCTAGATAATCATCTATAAAAGTAGAGGCAGCAAGTCTTCCTGTTTTATCTACATATATGTATAACAAGTAACTATTTCCTTCAACTAATAAATAATTTTGTTCTTTTATAGGCACAAACAAATCTCTCGCTAGTCCAAAGTCTACAAAGGCACCTATTTCTGTTACAGATACTACCTTTAAATAGGCTAGCTGATAAACCTCAGCGTAAGGTTTTTTCATTGTGGCAATAAGCCTATCCTTTGAATCTCTATATATAAATGCATCTATCTCATCACCAACGTTAATATCTGCATCTAAAGTGCTATTGTTAGGAAGTAATATGTCATCACTCGTTTTACCTGTGCTTGCATCTAAAAAATATCCAAAATCTGATTTTCTACAAATGGTAAGTTTGTTGAATTTACCTATTTCAACCATAAATTTAATTTTCCTCCTTTAAAATACTAAATGTATTCTATTATGTCTACATTGTAACACATAATTATATGTAGTTAAAGCAACTCAAATTATTATGGTGATATAATCTTTAATCTTCCCTTAATATTGTAGCTTATGGTATAATGACTTGTGGTTTTCACGTGAATATTAAGGCATATAAGGTATCTTCAAAAAAATAATAAGCAAGTATGCTAGTCTATTTTTTGTCATATGCCTAATTAAATAAAAAGGATGGTAGTTTAATGTTAAGTACAACAAATGTAAGTTTAAGTTATGGTGGAAGAAAATTATTTGAAGATGTAAGTATAAAATTTACACCGGGTAATTGCTATGGTGTAATTGGAGCAAATGGTGCAGGAAAATCTACTTTTTTAAAGATATTATCAGGAGAAATAGAGCCCAATACTGGGGTTGTAAATATTCTTCCAGGTGCAAGACTTGCTGTTTTAAAACAGGATCACTTTCAATTTGATGAACACGAAGTATTAAAGACCGTAATAATGGGACATCAAAAGCTTTATGAGATAATGGTAGAAAAGGATACAATTTACGCAAAAGAAAACTTTTCAGATGAAGATGGTATAAGGGCATCAGAACTTGAAGGAGAATTTGCAGAACTTAATGGTTGGGAATCTGAATCAGAAGCGGCAACGCTTTTAATGGGACTTGGAATTCCAGTATCAGAACATTATAAAACAATGAGTGAATTAAGTGGACCGGAAAAGGTAAGGGTTCTGCTTGCCCAGGCATTATTTGGTCATCCAGATGTACTTCTTCTTGATGAGCCTACAAACCATTTAGATATGCAATCAATAGATTGGCTAGAAGAATTTTTAATAAATTTTGAAGGAACAGTTATCGTTGTATCTCATGATAGACATTTTTTAAATAGTGTTTGTACACATATGGCAGATGTGGATTTTGGAAAGATTCAATTGTATGTTGGAAACTATGATTTCTGGTATGAATCAAGTCAATTAGTACTTCAAATGGCTAAGGACCAAAATAAGAAAAAAGAAGAAAAAATTAAGGATCTTCAGAATTTTATAGCTAGATTTAGTTCAAATGCATCTAAAGCAAAACAGGCAACTTCAAGAAAGAAACTTTTAGATAAGATAAATTTAGATGATATAAAACCATCAACTAGAAGGTATCCTTTTGTTGGGTTTAAAGCAGAAAGGGAAGCAGGAAATGACATTTTAATCGTTGAGAATATTAGTGTTACATTAGATGGAGTTAAAGTACTTAATGATGTAAGCTTTATTGTAAATAAAGGTGATAAAATAGCTTTTGTAGGTGAAAGTGAAATAGCAAAAACCACATTATTCAAGGTGTTAATGGGTGAAATTGAGCCTGACAGTGGTTCATTTAAGTTTGGAGTTACAATAACAAATTCATATTTTCCAAAGGATAATTCTGAATTCTTTAATGGAGTTGACTTAAGTTTAGTTGATTGGCTTAGACAATTCTCAGAGGATAAGACAGAAAGTTTTGTAAGAGGTTTCCTTGGAAGAATGCTTTTCTCTGGAGAAGAGGCATTAAAAAGTGCAAATGTTCTTTCTGGTGGTGAAAAAGTAAGGTGTATGCTTTCAAAGATGATGTTAAGTGGAGCTAATTTAATTATTTTAGATGAACCAACAAACCATCTTGACCTAGAATCAATCACTGCTGTAAATAATGGTCTAATTGATTTCAAAGGAAATGTGTTATTTGTATCTCATGACCATCAATTTATTGACACAATTGCAAATAGGATAATTGAAATAACACCAAAGGGAACAATAGATAGGAAGATGACTTTTCAAGAATTTTATGAAGATGAAGAAGTAAAAAGACTTTCGAAGGAAATGAATTCTTAAGATAAATAGATAAGACTTAATAGAAAGAAAATGCGACGAATTTTTCTTTCTATTAAGTCTTATCATCTATTCTTAATCTTCCTCAAGTTCAAGTCTTGCAGCAGGGAATGGCGCTAATGTTCTTTCTAGAATACCTTGAACATAAGCAATTAGCACCCCATAGTTTACGATTGGAACACCTCCATCTACTGCTTCTGATATTCTATGAAGCATTGCACGCCTGTTTAACATACAACCAGCACAGTGAACAATAAGGGCATAATCTTTTAAGTTTTCAGGGAAGGTGAAACCACTGGAAAACTCAAACTGTAAATCCTTGCCGGTCATTTGTCTTAACCATCTTGGAATTTTTACTTTCCCAATATCATCAGATTGTCTATGATGAGTACAGGCTTCTGCAATAAGTACTTTATCTCCATCCTTTAATTTTCTAATTGCAGAAGCACCGCGTACAAGTTCCCTCAAATCCCCTTTAGATCTTGCTAAAAGGATAGAAAAAGAAGTTAATGGTATATCCTTAGGTGTATCAGCTGCTACCTTTAAAAAAGCTTGTGAATCAGTTATTACAAGACTAGGCTTTTTATTTAAGTTTTGAAGAGTTTCGCGAAGCTCGAACTCCTTTGTTACAATAGAAATAGCATCACTTTCAAGAACATCTCTTATAACTTGTTGCTGTGGTAAAATAAGTCTTCCTTTAGGGGCAGCTTTATCAATTGGTGTTACAAGTACCACAAAATCACCTGGAGATATCAAATCACCTACAATTTTAAATTTATCTTCTTCTGTGGGAGCAGCATTAATTAGGCTGTCTTTTACTGCTTTAATTCCAGTGCCATCCTTTGCAGATACCTGAATAAGCTTAAAGCCAAGTCTTTTTTCAAAATTTGAAATTTCATCTTCATTTAAGGTAGATAAATCAACTTTATTTAGAATGCCTACTATAGGAATGTTTTTTTCTTTAATTTTACTTGCTGTTTCTAGGTCAAATTCTGTTAATCCAGAAGTAGAATCAATAATCACTAAAGCCACATCAGTTTTGTTTAAAACATCAAATGTTTTTTTCTTTCTCAGTTCCCCAAGTTCTGTTTCATCATCAAGACCAGCGGTATCAATTAATACAACTGGACCTAGTGGTAATAGTTCCATAGCTTTGTATACTGGATCTGTTGTAGTACCTTTCACAGCTGATACAAGTGATATCTCTTGATTTGTAAGAGCATTTATTATACTTGATTTACCTACATTTGTCTTGCCAAATAGAGCTATATGTATCCTATTTGAAATAGGAGTTTCATTTAAATTATTCATATCTACACCACCTAAATATTCTATTTTCCTGGAATTCCAGGGCTTGTTAAGGCAAAGGGATTTAATATCTTTTCAAGTAAATCCTTTTCAATTAAGTTTTCACTTTCTATTATATCTTTAATTGTTCTGTTTTCCAAGAAAGCTCTTTTGGAAATTTCAGAAGCTTTATCATATCCAATATAATGTACAAGAGCTGTTGCAAGAGCATTTGAATTTTCTAGATTATTTTTGCATTTTTCTAAGTTAACTTTAATATTTACAATGCATTTATCATTTAATGTATTAACTCCATTTTCTAAAAGGGTAAGAGAATCTAAAAGGCTATCTGCAATAATTGGTCCAAAGGCATTAAGTTCTAATTGCCCGCTAGAAGCAGCTAAGGTTATAGCAGTATCATTTGCAATAACTTTCATAGAAATTTGAGCTGTTATTTCTAGAATTACTGGATTTACCTTACCAGCCATAATTGATGAGCCAGTTTGCACTGGTGGAACAATCAGTTCACCAATACCTCCCTTAGGACCACTACCTAAAAGTCTCAGGTCATTGGATATTTTAATTAAATTTACAGCAGCAGATTTTAGTAAGCCTGATACTTCTACAAATACATCCATATTTTGTGTTGTGTCAATTGGAAAATCACTTCTTGAAATTCCAAGACCAGTTAAGTCTTGAAGTATATCTGTAACTAAAAAAATATATTTTTGAGAAGCATTCATACCAGTACCAATTGCAGTACCACCAATATTAATTTCTCTAAGTCTTTCTTCAACTTTATATAATCTCCATCTATCTCTTGCTATAGCCCTAGCATAAGCACCAAATTCTTGGCCTACCATTATGGGAAGAGCATCCATTAGTTCAGTTCTACCAAGTTTTAAAATATGTGAAAATTCATTTTCTTTAATTTGAAGACTATCTTGAAGCCTGCTAAAGGCTTCAGAAGTTTTTCTTAGAAGACCCATTGCAGCAATTCTAAGTGCAGTTGGATACACATCATTTGTAGATTGCGACATATTTACATCTTCTATAGGGTGAACAAGGTTATAATCACCTTTTTTTCCACCTAAAAGTTCTATGGAAATGTTACTTATAACTTCATTCACATTCATATTTGTAGAAGTTCCAGCACCTCCTTGAAGGGAATCCGTAACAAATTGATCCATGAATTCACCATTAAGTATTCTATCACAGGCGTTTATAATTGCATCAGCTTTTTCCTCCTTAAGCTGATGCAATTTTTTGTTAGTAAGTGCACAGGCTTTTTTTACGAGAACTAAAGCTTTTATAAGTTCAAAATTTACTTTTTTTTCGCTTATATTAAAATTTTCTACAGCACGCAGTGTATTTATTCCATAATAAATATTATTAGATATTTTTTTTTCACCAAGCATATCGGTTTCAACTCTAAAATTATCCATGATTCTACCTCCATGTACTCCTAAATCACATTTTAACAAAGTTTATATTTAAATTCAAACGGGAAGAGAAATATTTTCGGTATAAATTAATATTTATTAAGAAGAATAATTATATAACACAATTCAATATATTGAATTAAGTAAGTTAAAGAATTATAATACATTTAGTTAGTTATATTGTTATGTTGTTTAATTTACTATATAGAGAGGGGCTAAAATTTATGAATTTCGAAATCAATAAGATGTATAATGGATTTAAATTAATTGAAGAAAAGCAAATTGATGATATAAGTTCTATAGGACGTGTATTTGTACATGAAAAAAGTGGCGCAAAGCTTATAAACATAGAAAATTCAGATGATAATAAAGTATTTGCAATTAGCTTCAAAACACTTCCAGACAACAGTACTGGAGTTTTTCATATACTAGAGCATTCTGTATTATGTGGTTCTAGAAAATTTCCATCAAAAGAGCCTTTTGTAGAATTGGCTAAGGGATCACTGAATACTTACCTTAATGCAGCAACTTACGCAGATAAAACAATGTATCCAATAGCAAGTAAAAATGATAAAGATTTCAGAAACCTTATGGATGTGTATCTAGACGCTGTGTTTTATCCTAATATATATAAGTATCCTGAAATTATGAGACAAGAAGGCTGGCATTATGAGTATAATAAAGAAAATGAACAGTTAAGTTATAAAGGCGTAGTTTATAACGAAATGCAGGGTGTGTACTCTTCACCTGAGTCACTTTTATTTAGAGGAATAAGTTCAAATCTGTTTCCGGATACTCCATATAGACATGATTCTGGTGGAAATCCTATGAATATTCCGGAGCTTACAGAAGAACAATTTTTAAGTTATCATAAAAAATATTATCATCCATCAAATAGCTATATTTATTTATATGGAAAACTTGATATTATAGACCAGCTTAAATTTATAGACGAAAATTATTTATGTAATTTTGAAAGAAATAATGAAAAAAATGAAATTGTAGGGCAACCGGCTTTCAAGGGTATGAGAGAAGAATCTTCTTATTATCCTATTGCGCAGGCAGAAGACACAAAGGAGAAGACGTATCTAAGTCTTAATTTTGTTCTAAGTGATTCCACAAATAGAGAGTTACTTTTAGCCTTTGACTTATTGGAAGACATTTTACTTGAGACAGCTGCATCTCCACTAAAAAGTGCTATAGTTAAAGCTAACATATGTAAAGACGTATTTGGAGTATATAATAATAGTCTTTTTCAAACATATATGAGTGTTGTTATAAAAAATTCTGATGAATCTGAAAAGGATACATTTAAAAAAGTTGTATTTGATACCCTTAAAGACATAGTGAAAAATGGAATAGATAAAGATTTAATTGACGCTGTTATAAATTCAAAAGAATTTGATTTAAGAGAAGGTGATTATAGCACTTATCCAAAAGGACTTGTATATTGTGAAAAGATAATGAATAGTATTTTACACAATGGTTCAACATTTCAAAATGTAGAATTTAAAAATACTTTAGAAAAAATAAAATCAAGTACAAATAATAGATATTTTGAAAATTTAATAGAAGAATATTTACTTAATAGTTCTCATAGCTTACTGTTTTCAGTTGTACCTAAAAATGGATTATCCAAGGAAATAGCTGAGAAGGAGAAAATAAAGTTAGAAAAATATAAGGCTAGCCTTAATGAAGAACAATTATCTAAAATTACAAAGGAAGCGGAAGAATTAATGAAGAGACAGTCTTTACCTGATAGTAAAGAAGATCTTTTAAAAATACCACTGCTTACAATAAGTGATGTAAACACAAAAATTGAAACATATGATACTAAAATATATGACGAAGATAATTATAAAATATTATATAATGAAATGGATACAAACGGGATTAACTATGTCAGTATGTATTTTGATGCAGCTAATGTAAAACAAGAAGATATACCTTACATTACACTCCTAGCCTATTTTCTTAGTAAAATGGACACTAAAGGTTACTCCTATGAAAGTCTGTCCAATCAAATAAATATTCATACAGGTGGTATTGATTTTGATTTGGATTTATACTCAGATGCAAATGACATAGATAAGTACTATCCTAAATTTATTGTAAGAGGAAAATGCATTAATGAAAAATCAGAAAAGTTACTTCATTTATTTGAAGAAATAATTAATTTTACCAAATTTGAAGACAAGAACCGCTTTAGAGAGATTTTTTATGAGCTTAAGTCTAGAATGGAAATGATTATTTTAAGTGGAAGTGTAAGAATTGTAGGAACAAGGCTTAACTCCTATTTTTCTAATGTTTCTCAATATAATGAAGCTGTAAATGGATTATCACTTTATGAATTTTTATTAGGAATTCATAAGGATTTTAATAATAACATAGAAGGAACTTTGAACAAATTAATAGAGGTTTCAAAGTGTATATTTAATAGAGAAAACTTAATAATAGGCATAGGTTCCTCTAAAGAAGATTATGAAAAATTAATACCAGAGCTAAAACACATGGTAACAAATGATTTTAAATGTGAACATTATGAAAAACAAAAGTACAATTTCTCACTTGATAAAAGCAATGAAGCTTTAATTACTTCATCAAATGTTCAATATGTAGCTAAAGGAAATAATTATTCTAAATTTGGATTTAGTTATACAGGAAAATTTTTAGTGCTTAGAACTATAGCAAATTATGATTATTTGTGGAATAATATAAGAGTAAAAGGTGGAGCCTATGGGGTGTTTATAAACTTTAGAAGAAATGGTAATATGTCCATATGTTCATATAGGGATCCTAATATTAGTGGCACATTACAAGTTTATGATGAGTTCGGAAAGTATTTGGAAAACTTCAATTGTGATAGAAGAGAAATGACTAAATACATTTTAGGCACCATAAATTCCTTAGATACACCTCTTTCAAATTCTATGATATGTGAGAGAGAAGCTGCAATTTATATTAGTAAATTAGATAAAGAACTGCTTCAAAGGGAAAGAGAAGAGGTATTAGATACAAAGTTAGAAGATATTCAAAAACTAAGCACCATCCTAGATAAATGTATGGAAGAAAATTATATTTGCGTACTAGGTGGTAAAGAAAAAATAGAAGAGAATAAAGAGGTTTTCAAAAATATTATAAATATATTTGAATAAGGAATATTCATTTTAATTGATAGGAGAAAAAATAGATGGATTACACATTGATTGCAACCACTACTTTTGGAATTGAGGCAATTACTGCAAAAGAACTTAAAAATCTTGGCTATGAAGACTTAAAGGTTGAAGATGGTAGAGTAACATTTTCTGGAGACGAAATGGACATAGCAATTGCAAACATATGGATGAGGACAGCTGAAAGAATATTAATAAAATTAACTAGCTTTAAAGCAGAAAGTTTTGAAGAGCTTTTCCAAGGAACGTTAGCAGTTCCTTGGGGAGATATCATACCTGTAAATGGGTTTATGCATGTAGTAGGAAAATCTATAAAATCAAAATTATTTAGTGTTCCAGACTGCCAATCTATAGTTAAAAAAGCTGTAATTGAGTCAATGAAGAAAAAGTACCACAGGGAGCTGTTCCCTGAAGATGGACCTGAATATAAAATTGAAGTTGCTTTGTTAAAAGATGTTGTTACGCTTACAATTGATACATCAGGTTCAGGTCTTCATAAGAGGGGATATAGAGAAAATTCAGGTGGGGCACCAATGAAGGAAACATTAGCAGCAGCTCTTGTGCTTATAAGTAAATGGAATCCATCTCATCAGCTTGCAGACGTTTGTTGTGGCTCAGGTACCATTGCCATTGAAGCAGCTATGATAGGAAAAAATATGGCGCCAGGACTAAACAGAAGTTTTATATCAGAAACATGGCCTGGCGCAGACAAAACCATGTGGGAACAAGTTAGAGAAGGTGCAAGAAAAGCAATAAATAAAGAAGAGTTTAGAATTTTAGCTTCAGATATTGATAGTTGGGTACTAAGAACAGCAAGTGACAATGCAAAAAAAGCAGGAGTATCTGAATTTATTGCATTTCAACGAATACCACTTAAAGAGTTTTCTTCAAAAAAGAAATGTGGATACATTATTTCTAATCCACCTTATGGAGAAAGACTTGGGGAAGCTAAAGAGGTTGATCAGATTTGTAGAGACTTTGGCAATTTGTACTCGCAGCTAAACAGCTGGTCAATTTTTGTAATAACACCACATATGGATTTTCAAAGATTATTTGGAAAAAAATCAGATAAAAACAGAAAACTGTATAACGGAAGGATTCAATGTTATTACTATCAGTATTTTAGTTCATAATATTAAGAGATTGCTGAACAAATATAGTTGAAAGTTGAAAATTGAGAGTTGAAAGTTAAGGTGGTTTTTCTTCACTATGTTCAGAAAAACTAAAATATAATTAAAGATTTTTCGTAGCAAAGCTACGAAAAATCAACATTAACTTTCAACTCTCCACTTTCAATTTTCAACTTTCACTTATATGTTTATATCAACTTTTTCGGTTTGCCATATCTCTTTTGAATATTCATCAATTGTATTGTCACTGGAGAAAACACCAGAATGTGCAATATTACAAATTGACATTTCAACCCACTTTGTTTTATTTTTGTACAATTCATCAATTTTATCTTGAGCCTTAACATAAGAATCAAAATCTTTTAAGACAAAGTACTCATCGTTATTTGCCATTAAGTATTTGTGAATGTCAGCAAATTCAGATGGAGGAACGTTAAGAGATCCATTTACTAAATTATCAATTATTCTTCTTATTCTGTTATCAGAGTTATAGAAATTATAGGAACGATAAGTTTTGTCCTTTTCAAGGCGCATAACCTCATCCTTTTCCATACCAAATATTACTATATTATCATCACCCACAGCATTTCTTATCTCTACATTTGCACCATCCAGAGTGGCAATAGTAACAGCACCGTTCATCATAAATTTCATATTACCTGTACCAGAGGCTTCTTTTGTAGTAGTAGATATTTGTTCACTTACATCTGCACAAGGTATAATATTTTCCGCAAGAGATACAGAGTAATTTTCTAGGAATAAGATTTTAAGTTTACTATTTATACTTGAATCGTTATTAATTTTATTTGCTACAGTATTTATAAGTTTAATTGTTTGTTTAGCTAAATAGTAACCAGGTGCAGCTTTTGCACCAAAAAAATATGTTCTTGGGGTTATATCCAGATTAGGATTATCCTTTAGTCTATAGTATAAATCTAAAATACCAAAAATATTTAAAACTTGCCTTTTATAGGCATGAAGCCTTTTAACCTGAACATCAAAGATTGAGTTAGTATCGATAACTACTCCATAGCGATCTTTCACATGTTTTGCAAAACTTACTTTGTTGTCTTGTTTTATTCCATAAATTTTATTTTGAAAAGTTGGGTTTTGTGAATATGGAAGAATATCTATTAGTCTATTTGGAGTACTTATCCAACTGTCACCTATTGTTTCAGTAATTAAAGTTGATAATCTTGGATTTGACTTTATAAGCCATCTTCTATGAGTTATACCATTTGTTTTATTATTAAATTTATTAGGATAAAAATTATAGAAATTAGAAAGTTCTCTGTTCTTAAGTATTTCTGTATGGAGCTTAGCTACACCATTCACTGAGTGGCTTCCTACAATTGCAAGATAAGCCATCTTTATTTTTCCATCTGAAATAATAGCCATGTCATGAACTTTTTGGAGGTCATTATATTTTTGATTTACTTCGTTACAAAATCTTTTGTCTATTTCTTCAACAATCATAAAAATTCTTGGAAGAAGCTTCCTAAACATTTCTATAGGCCATTTTTCTAGAGCTTCATTCATTATAGTATGATTAGTATAAGCAATTGTATTAGTAGTGATTTTCCAAGCATCATCCCAAGGCATATTTTCTTCGTCAACAAGTAGTCTCATAAGTTCTGCAACTGCTATTGATGGATGGGTGTCATTTATATGGACTGCAATAAATTCATCAAATCTTGTCATTGGAAGGTTACTTTTTTTATAGTTTTTTATGATGCTTTGTAGGCTTGCACTTACAAAAAAATACTGTTGCTTTAATCTTAAGATTTTACCATCAACTCTCGTGTCATCAGGATATAAAACTTGAGAAATTGATTGAACAGAATATTTATGTTCTACAGCTTTTGTGTATTCTCCTTTACTAAAGGATTCTAAGTCAAAGTCTTTATCTATGGTTTCAGCACTCCAAAGTCTTAAGGTATTGACTGTATTATTTTTATAGCCAATAATAGGGGTGTCATATGGAATTGCAAGAACTGATTCATAGTCTTCATAATTAAAAGAAAGTTTTTCATTTTCAAAAGATGGAGTAACTTTCCCACCAAAATTTACTACGACGGCTTTATCCTCTTCTTTTACTTCCCAAACATTACCGTGTTTTAACCAATTATCAGGAATTTCAACTTGATATCCGTCAACAATTCTTTGTTCAAAAAGTCCATAATCATATCTTATACCACAACCATGTCCAGGAATTCCTATTGAAGCCATAGAATCGAGAAAACATGCCGCAAGCCTTCCAAGACCACCATTTCCAAGACCAGCGTCATTTTCTACTTCTTGGATTTCGGATAAGTCTATACCAAGATCATGAAGTGCATCGTTGCATAAGTCTGTTATGCCTAAGTTCAACAAATTACTACCTAAAAGACGTCCGATAAGGAATTCCATAGAAAAATAATATACTTGTTTAACATGTCTCTTAGCATATTGAATGTTTGTATCCATCCATTTTTCAGAGGCATATTCTTTTACTAATGCTCCTAGAGCAAGGTATTGATGTAATTTTGAAGATTCAGATACACTTTCAGCGTAGAGGTTCATGAGTTTTTTCTTAAAATCTGCTTTTAGTCGTTCCTTTGTTAAATTCATAATGTTACCTCCTGTTATATCAAGCACTATAAGTAATAAATTAAAAAAAGATTCAAAATAGATTTAATTATCAAACTATTCTTAAGTAAATTTTACAACTTATGTATTATATAGTCAATCAATTATAAAAATACGATAAAGATTAATATTTTATATTATTTTGAAAATAATATAGTTGAATAGGTTTTTAATATACAGGATTAAATTTGTAATATGTAACTACTACGAATAAAAATAATTATTCAGAGCAACCTATATTATAGATTTTAGATAAGGGAGGTAGTATCTTAGTAAATAGTACTAGGATGCAAATAAAATGAAATTAGGAACAGTAAAATGGTTTAATGATGAAAAAGGGTTTGGATTTATTTCTGTTGAAGGTGAAGATGATGTTTTTGTGCATTACTCATCAATAAAAGAAGATGGAAAAAGAAAGGATTTAAATCAAGGGCAAGAAGT
>Ga0255360_1000106_pt1 | contig 23864 bp, 21 predicted proteins | sample GFST50metaG_FD_186004 | JGI IMG/M metagenome (GOLD analysis project Ga0255360, IMG submission 186004) | Peat soil microbial communities from Stordalen Mire, Sweden - G.F.S.T50 | ecosystem: Environmental > Terrestrial > Soil > Wetlands > Peat | place: Sweden: Norrbotten County, Stordalen Mire... | reverse complement strand
ATTGATGTTACCTTTAATGCTAGTGATATATAGTGTTTCAGGTCCATTGTCATCCGCAATTGACTTAGGGGTTGGAGAAAAAGAAAGAGGTACTTTAGAACCACTTCTAACAACAAAAGCAGGAAGGTTATCATTATTATGGGGAAAGTTTTTAGCTATAACTATAGTTGGACTAATGACCACTATAGCAACAATGGTTGGTATTTTTATAGCTATGAAACAAAATAGTTCAGCTTTTGGGAGCAGTGTAGCAATGTCTGGTATCGGGATTAGCCCGGAGGCACTTATCATAATTGGGGTATTGATAGTTTTTTTAACAATGGCTTTTGGAGCATTAGAATTATCAATAAGTATATATGCAAGATCATTTAAAGAAGCTTCCACGTATAACTCACCTTTGATGATAATAGCATTCATACCTGCTTATGCCACTTACATGTTGGATGCGAAGAATATACCTTTCATGTATTTCAACATACCAGTGGCTAATGTGGTATGTGTATTAAAAGAACTTATTGCTGGTATATATAATTACAATCATATTGCTATTACATCAGTTTGGATTGTAGTGTATGTTGCGGCTTGTATGTTATTTGCAAGATTTATGTTTAGTAGGGAAGAGGTTATATTTAGAACTTAGGAATATAAGAAAGGAGTTGCGTTAAGCAGCTCCTTTCTGTTTGAACATAATAATTTAATCCATTATCCCCATAGCAAGTAAATCTATTTAATAAACTATCATAAATTATATATTAGTCGCATCTTTGACGTGTTATTTTTTTAGATTCCTATTCGATTACTACTGATTTGTTACTGTGACTGTACAACTTGCAGTATAACCTCCGTCTGCTGTAGTTGCAGTTATTGTAACTGTACCAGCTCCAATTGCTGTAACTGTTCCATCGCTTGCTACAGTTGCAACTGTTGAATCGGATGTTGTCCATGTAACTGTACTATTTGTTGCATTCGTAGGGGATACAGTTGCAATTAATTGATCTGTGTTTCCTACTACTATTGAATCTGTTGTTTTATTTAAACTTACTGATGTTACGGATACTACTGGACTTGTTACTGTTACTGTACAACTTGCTGCATACCTACCATCTGTTACTATAATTATGGATGTGCCTGTACCTACTGCTGTTACTACACCATTTTGAACCTGTGCTACTCTCCTATTAGAACTTGTCCATCTTAAGTTGCTATTAGTTGCATTGCTTGGTGATATAGTAGCACTTAAAGTATCCGTAGTACCTGCTACTAAAGTATCGGTGGTCTTATTTAAACTTATTGATGTAACTTGCACTGCTGGAGTTACAGTTACTGTACAGCTTGCTGTATAGTCTCCATCTTTACTTGTTACCGTAATTATGGCTGTGCCTGTACGTACTGCCTTTACTACACCGTTTTCAACTTGTGCTACTTTTCTATTAGAACTTACCCATTTTAAGCCTGTATTAGTTGCATTACTTGGTGATATAGTAGCACTTAACGTATCTGTAGTACCTGCTACTAAAGTATCAGTGGTCTTATTTAAACTTATTGATGTAACTGGAACTGCGGGAGTTACAGTTACTGTACAGCTTGCTGTATAGTTTCCATCTACTGAAGTGGCTGTTATTACTGCTGTTCCAGCACTTACTGCTTTAACTTCTCCATTTTTAACTGTTGCTATACTGGTATCTGAGGATGTCCAACTTACTGCTTTATTTTCTGCATTGGTTGGGGTTATAGTTGCAGTTAAAGTATCCCTGCTTCCTACAACTAAAGTATCTGTAGTTTTATTTAGAGCTATTGACGTTACACTAACATTGTTTGATGAATGTCTACTACTTTGATTTGCTGTTTGCCTATGAGATAGGGTTGCTGCATAGACATTGTTTCCAAAACTAATTTGATTTACTGTAAAATTTGAAATAGAAAAAATACTGGTGAGAAATAAAGTGCTAACAAGTAAACTTATTTTCTTTTTTGCATTTTTCAATTTAAAACCCTCCAATTCAACATATTTTCTTATATTATAACATGTCACATGTCGTGGTTAAAGAAAGTTTATATTATTTTAACATTGTTAATATTTTCAAAGTATAAAGAGTTATTATATTTGTGTTAAATGTTTTAAATAACACGTTCTATAAAATTTGTAAAAATAATATTAGATGGTTATAATATTCCTAGCAGCGGTGCAACAAAGAATCTAAATTAATGGAGGCAAATAATGAAGAAAATATATGTTGTAATTTTATCAATAATAATAATTTTTATTTCTACGGGACGTTCGGTATATGCGTCCAGCAATGCTATAGAAACGGCAGAGGTTAAAGTTATAGATTTAATCCCTAATAGCAATAGTACGGAAAAAAATAATATAAGTAATAAAGTGAAAGTTAAAATAATTTCAGGAAAACATAAAGGAGAAGTCTTAACAGTAGATAATTTAATAAATGATAAAGATAATGATAAAAATAGTATAGAAAGTTACAATGTACACAAAGGTGATGAATTGTTTTTAGAATTTGAGGAAGATAATTCTGGAAATATAATAGATCCATATATTTATGATTTTGTTAGATATAAATATCTCGGTGTAGTTGCTTTTATATTTATTGCCCTTTTAATTGTTATAGGAGGAAAAAAAGGTATAAAGTCTTTGTTAACTTTATTATTAACAGTGTTTGCAATTATAAAAGTACTTATTCCTATTATTTTAAAAGGAGAAAATCCTGAACTTCCTACAATATTTATTTGTATTATATTATTAACTATAAATTTCTTAATAGTAAGTGGTTTTAATAAGAAGAGTTTGGGTGCTATTTTAGGGACAACTTTAGGTTTGTCAACTTCAGGGGTTTTATTGTTTATTTCAGGAAATATGTTAAGAGTTACGGGAATAAATGATGAAGATGCACAAACACTTTCCGCAATTGGAATGGGTAATACTATTAATTTTAAGGGCATATTTTTTACTTGTGTAATGCTTGGCTGTTTAGGTGCAATAATGGATATTGGCATAACAATCTCTTCTGCAATGTATGAAATGAAAAGGAATAATCCTAGTATAAGTGATAGAGAATTAATTAAGTCTGGAATGAATGTAGGAAAAGATATAATGGGAACTATGTCAAATACACTTATTCTAGCTTATACAGGAAGTTCCATGATATTGTTATTAATATTGATATCAAATAATATGTCTTTTATAGAAATTATTAATCAGGATATTGTAACAAGTGAAGTTTTAAAGGCATTAATTGGAGGTATTAGTATAATTCTTACTATACCATGTACAGTATTTATTTCAGCAAAACTAAAAATAACAGGGAATTGAATTTTATAGTTTAAAAGTAGGAAATGATTAAATTGTTAGTTACCTTCATACGTCTAGCATAAAATATATTTTTATTTAATATAGTAATATAAGTAAAAAGGTTCGGCTTCCTTTATATTTCTAAATTTGGATTCCAGTGTTATGTTAAACTTAAAACCCTTTATGCTATCAGATAAGAAGGTGAAAAAAATGGATTTAATAGAAAGTGAGAATCTTGTTAATTCAGACTTTGAAAAACTGATTTACAGCGGAAGAATTGATTTTTCTGATTCTCTGGCGCCTATATTTATATTCCCTGGAAGTTCTGCCAAAATGCTATTTACAGGATGCAAGCTTAAAATATTAGTAAAAAATAATCATGGTTATTATGATAACTATATAGGGTACATTTTAGACGGAGTTCAGAAAAAGGTTCTTCTTTCAAATGATAACAGCATACAGGAAATAACACTAACTAATGATTTACAGGATGACAAAACCCATGAAGTAATACTTTTTAAAAGACAAGATGCGTGCCATGAATTCACCTTCTATGGTTTTATTATATCTAAAGATGGCAAGGTAATGATGCCTTGTAAAAAGCCTAGACGGTGCATGGAATTTTATGGTGAATCTGCAGCTGCTGGAGAACTTGTTGAAGATATAGAATATGAAGTCAGACCAGATGTCAAACATAATGGACAATATTCAAATGCCTGGTATTCCTATGCAATGATGACAGCTAGAAATTTGAAAACTAATGTCAGTATCATAGCACAGGGAGGCATATCCCTTCTTGATAATGCAGGATACTTCCATGCACCAGACAGCATTGGGATGGAAAGAATCTATGATAAACTTCATTTTAATCCGGATCTTGGAAATGTTACAAATTGGAATTTTAAAAGATATACACCTCAGGTAGTAGTGATTGATATTGGACAAAATGATGCAGTACCTGAGGACTATATGAAGAAAGATAAGGATGGATATAAGGCAAAGATTTGGAAAAAGCATTACATAGAATTTGTCTTAAATATACGCAAAGTATACCCAAATGCTTTAATAGTGCTTACTACCACCATTAAGAACCATGATCCTTCCTGGGACCGTGCCATAGGACTTATATGTCAGGAGATAAATGATGAAAAAACCCTGCACTTTCTTTACTCATACAATGGACGAGGTACGCCTTTTTGTACTAGGGTAGGGGAGGCTGAGCAGATGGCCTTAGAACTTAGCATGTTTTTAAAAAGTTATGGTCCCGAAATTTGGGAAATGCCAGACTAAGGCATATTCAAAAAAATATGAAAAGGTTATCATATAAAACTCAGAATAAGAATATATTTAATAACATAATAGATTATGTTATTAAATATATTTTAGGGGGTTTGGATATGAATAAGCACTTAGAAAAAATTTGTATATTTTTGGCCGCAACAGCGATGACTGCATCGCTTACGGTTGGATGCAGTACAAGCAAAACTACAGGGAATTCAACAACAGGTAAAGCCAAAGCAGTTGTTGATAAGAACTCAACGCCTAGGGATGAAACGCTTTATTTTAACGGACAGCAGTGGGGGGCAATTAACGACTGGAATCCGTTATCTAGTAATTCAAACAATGCATTTGGCGTTACTCAAAAGGATTCGTCTAGAACATTATTCTATGAAACACTTTATATGTATAATATGCTAGATGGCAAAATGTATCCATTATTAGCAGATGGAGATCCTGTATGGAATGATGCTCATACCGTACTTACTATTAAAATTAATAAAGATGCAAAGTGGAGTGATGGAACACCAGTTACGGCAGACGATGTAGCCTACACATTTGATACAAATGTTAAATATCAAACTGCAGCTGGCTTAGACTATTCAACATATATAGACAGCGTAAAAGCTACAGACCCTTCCACAGTTGTGTTTACAGCAAAATTAAATAGTTCAGGTCAAGCAGTCAACCCGCTAAAGGTTGAAGAATACCTCCCAAAGCAGTTTGTAATGCAAAAAGCATATATCCAGAAAGTTGAAGCAAGAGATAACAATGACGCTACAAAGATTAAGACTGACAAAATGCAAGACTTCGTTGCATCTGGACCATATAAACCTTTTATATCCAATGACCAAAAGGTTGTATTTAAGAGAGATGATAATTACTGGGGCAAGGCAGCTTCTATGTGGGGTAAACTTCCGGTTCCTAAATATATTGCTCAAAATTTATTCAAAGATAATGCTTCTGGAGATACAGCTTTCAAGGCTGGTGAAGTTGATGTTTCTCAGCAGTTCATAAGTGATGTATCTAGCATGATGTCAGGCGGAAAGATATCAACTTACTTACCAGAATCTCCATATTATTTAGCTGCTACAATGCCAACTGCTTGGTTTAACTTAAAGAGACCAGGACTTGACCAAGTTGCAGTGCGTAAAGCAATAGCCATGGCAGTTGACTATGACCAGATTATTAAAACGGCTATGGATGGCTACTCTCCATCATTTACAGATGTACCACGAAGCTTAATGAACCCAACAGCTGCAGAACAGGCATTAGTAGATCAGAGTGCATTAAAGGATGTTCAGTGGACAGGAAATGACATTGATGGTGCTAAGAAACTTTTGGATGATGCAGGCATTAAAGATACAACAGGTGATGGAATTCGTGAATACAATGGAAAAAAACTTTCATTTAAAGTTGAATGTCCACAGGGTTGGTCTGATTGGAATGCTTCTCTTGAAATCGTAGCAGCAGCTGGAAAGAAAATTGGTATTGATATTCAAACTTACTTCCCAGATGCTAACACATTCTATGATGATTTATCAAACAAGAACTTTGATATAGCTATGTGGAGTCCATCAGCAGCAGGTATCTCTAACCCATGGACACGTGCGTATGGTATATTATCAAGTTCATATAACTCAATGAAGACACAGATGATAGGAAACTTTGGAGGATTTTCAAATCCAAGAGCAGATCAGCTCTTAGAATTAATTCCTCATGAGACAGATCAGGCAAAGCTTAAAGCATACTATACAGAGTTATCTAAGATCTATTTAACAGAAGTACCCTCATTCTCATTAATGTACAGACCAGAATTATTCTATACAGTTAATGAAACTGTGTGGACGAATTTTCCACAGCAGGGCTCAAAGTCCAAGGCAGGTGTTGAGATACCTCCATATGATTTAACAGATGGTTATGGTATTGCAGGGCTGTATTCACTTAAATTAATAAAAAAATAAATAGTTAAGGAATTAGCCATGCTTTCATGGCAATCAATGAAAGGCATGGCTAGTTTTTTTCATTTAATATGAGCAAAAAATATGAGGCATAAGGAATAATAATCCTTATGTACTAGAAGGAATACAAGAGGGGATGATGTTTTGAAGGGATATAAAAAATATTATTTTAATAAGATAATATGGTATGTGTTGACTCTTATCGTTGCAGTAATGTTAAACTTTCTTCTGCCCCGTCTAATGCCAGGTAATCCAGTATCAGCCATTGCAGAAAGAGCTTCAAATGGTATGACTGATCAAACCGCTGTACAAAAGGTTTATGAAGAATACGTGAAAACTTTTGGAATAGACAAACCGTTGTACGTACAATTTTTTCAATTTGTTATAAATTTATTTAAAGGCGATTTAGGTGTGTCTTTTACCTATTACCCAAGAACTGTATCAGATATATTAGCGAAATCTGTATGGTGGACAGTATGTTTGCAGCTACCCGCAATTCTAGTAGGTTGGTTTTTAGGTAATCTTTTAGGTGCTGTGGCAGCATACATAAAAGGAGTCTGGGACAAAGCTATACTTCCAGCTTTCTTATTTTTAAGCAATATGCCAGCATTTGGAATGGCCATTTTATTACTATTTTTCTTTGGAGTTTATTTAAAATGGTTTCCAACATCACTGGGATATGGATATGATCTGAATCCTAATATGAGTCTTCAATTTGTTGGTTCAGTTATTTATCATTATCAACTTCCATTTTGGTCCATTGTGCTTATCACAATTGGAGGGCAAGCTATTGGCATGCGTTCTATGTCAATCTATGAACTTAATGCAGATTACGTTAAATATAGTCGTTTCCTTGGTATCAAGGATAGGAAGGTTGTGAAATATGTCTTTAGAAATGCAATGCTTCCTCAGATTACAGGACTTGCATTATCATTAGGAACTATGGTAGGCGGTGCATTAGTAGCTGAGATTATTTTCAGTTATCCAGGCCTTGGTACTACTTTGCTAGCAGCTATAACTGGAAGAGACTATCCGCTTATTTCAGGATGTACACTAATTATTACCATCATGGTACTTATTGCAAACTTGGCTGTGGAGATACTTTATGGTTTTATCGACCCAAGAGTGAAGGCAGCACAGCAGGAATGAATAACTATTAATGAGCGTCTTGTGCTGCTAAGGGCTCACGATATAAGAGGAGTGATTGTTATATGAAAAATATGATAAAACAAGTATTTCATTCTCCAAAATTCGTTATAGGGTTTGTAATCTTCATGTTCATGCTGCTTACAATCATATTTTATCCGTTGTTTGTTACGGCAGATCCCCTTGATATGATAGGAGGGCTGTTCAATAAACCAGGAACTTATCTATCTGTAAAAGATGTAGTACAGGCAGATGAATATGATTTGAAGATAAACACAGTTTCAGCAAATTTGAATTTTATATCAAATGAAGATAGACAGAACATGGCGGACTGGCTTACTAGATTTGGAAATGTAAAAAAATCTGAAATCAATATAAGCGATGTGGCAGCACTTGTTAAGCTATGGAATAAAAATTATAACTCAAATGCTGACCAAACAGGACTACTTGCTGCTGAAAAACAACAATATATAAGACTTAATGACAAGATAAACAAATTAACAAGCAGTGCGGATGTATATATAGCAACGAAGAATAATGAGGGAGAATTAGAGTCAAACTCACCACTGGATTCACAGGCTTTTGTTAACACAAAGGATATTTTAAATAAAAAAACATTTATTTTGGGAACTGATAACTTTGGACGAGACGTACTAACGGAACTTGTAGCAGCTATGGGTACATCATTAAAAATTGGTTTGGTTGCAGGTACTACAGCTACACTTATTGGATTGATACTGGGACTATTGTCAGGATATGTGGGAGGAACCTTAGATGATTTTATTATGTTTATTACAAACATATTTACAGTTATTCCATCTTTCATCCTTTTAGTTTTAATATCATTTAGCGTAGGTGAAAGTGCAAGGGGCGTTATGCTGACAGCATCCATTATCGGCATTACATCTTGGCCATGGACCACAAGGTCCGTACGCTCTCAGGTTATATCTTTAAGAAATCGTGACCATGTTAATCTGTCAAAATTATCCGGCCACAGTCTACCTAGAATTATTTTGACGGATATATTGCCCTATGTGGCTTCCTATGTGGTTATGGCATTTATACTTCAAATATCTTCCGGTATTCTTTCTGAGGCACAGCTTTCTATGCTGGGTCTGGGGCCGGCTACAACTAAAGTTTCTACACTTGGGCTTATGATGAACTGGGCTATGGCATACAAAGCACCTCTTTCAGGTGCATGGTGGGCGTTTCTACCAGTTATATTGGCAATAACCTTAATATCATTTTCACTTAACTTGATGAATACAGGATTGGATCAAGTGTTCAATCCACAACTAAGAGATTAAGGAGAAGTCAGCTATGGGAAAAATAATGTTAGAAGTAAATAATTTAAATACAAAATATGTAACTAGGCAGAAAGAAGATGTTTACGCTGTTAACAACGTTTCCTTACAAATAGAAGAAGGAAAATCTGTTGGTATAGCAGGTGAATCTGGATGTGGCAAATCAACACTGGCACTTAGTTTGATGGGATATTATTTTGCACCACTCCATTATATTAGCGGAGATATTATCATAGATGGCAGGAACATCTCCAGCATGAAGCCAGATGATGTACGTAAGCATATTTTAGGGAATGAAATTGCCTATATTCCGCAGGCGGCCATGAATGCACTAAACCCAACACAGAAGATAATAAGCTTGATTCAAGATGTTATTCGTGCTCATAATCCAAAGGCAACAAAAAAAGATATCTATGACATTGCTAAGGAAAGATTTGAACTTTTAGGTTTGCCTTCTGAAGTACTGCAAAAGCATGCGGTGGAATTGTCAGGTGGTATGAAACAACGTACCGTTATTGCAATTTCAACTATCCTTTCACCAAAAGTACTTATAGCAGATGAACCATCCTCAGCCTTGGATGTTACTTCACAGAAAATGGTTATCAAAATGTTGAGAAACCTAATGGAAGAAGGATTGATCAAATCCATGATTTTTATTACACATGAGCTTCCTCTGCTTTATAATGTAACAAATGATATTATGGTTATGTATGCAGGGCAGATTGTAGAAAGAGGAACTGCTAAGGAAATGATATTTGATCCTATGCATCCATACTCTAAGGGTCTCATGGGATCAATCATTGTTCCTGAAGCAAGTATAAAAAACAGCAAGCTTACTGTAATTCCGGGTACTCCTCCAAATTTAAAGCATCCACCCAAGGGTTGTAGATACGCAGAACGCTGCAAGTATGTAAGACCGGAGTGCAGGATGCAGAAGGTTTCTGAAAGGGAATTTAGTAAGGGTAGAATGTATCGCTGTGTATATTCAATAGAGGAGCTTAAGGAGGCTTATGCGGATGAGTAATGAAAAATTAGTTCCATGCCTAAGCGGAAAAGGCATTACTAAGATATTTGGAAACACTAAAACGAAAACCGTTGCGGTAGACCATGTAGACTTTGAATTTTGCAGGGGACAGGTTATCTCTATTGTAGGTGAAAGTGGAAGCGGCAAAACTACATTAACTAAGATGATATTAGGTCTCACCAGTGTAACCGAAGGGGAAGTCTACTTTGACGGAAAGATAAGAGATATATCGTCTCGTAAAAAGAAACAGGATTACTGGAAGGGAATACAAGCTGTATTTCAGGATCCATTTGCAGCTTTTAATATGTTTTATAAGATAGATTCTGTGCTTTTAGACTGCATCAATATGAGAGGTGGAAAGCATCTGTCCAAGGATAAAAAGACCGAACTTATGACAGAGGCTTGCAGTTTTGTAAACTTAAAATTTCAGGAACTTACTAATAAGTATCCATTTGAGTTATCCGGGGGACAGATGCAGCGTCTTATGATAGCAAGAATATTTCTCTTAAAGCCCAAAATGCTAATTGCAGATGAGCCTACATCTATGGTAGATGCATGTTCAAGGGCAACCATACTGGATATGCTCTTAAAATTACGTGATGAGAATAAGATGACTATTGTATTTATTACACATGATATTGGTCTTGCATATTACGTATCTGACATTGTATATATAATGGAAAAAGGGAAATTTGTAGAACATGGCAGCGCAGATGAGGTTATATTAAACCCAAAACAGCCTTACACCAAAAGGCTTATAACCGATGTGCCTAAGATTTATGAAAAATGGGATTTGTCAACGGTGGGATAACATTCATGTTAAGCATATTTCATGCTATTTGGATAAAAAGTTTAGAATTTGACCAATTTAAAAATACAAATAATGTTGCATGCAAGTTCTAGTAGAAATATAATATAATTAGAGTATATTTATAAGAAAGAGGTGGGCTGAAATTTGGGTACGAAAAAAGAAGGCATAAGCTTGAATATAAATAAAATAACTGAAGACAGGAATTTGGAGTTAAAGTTTCAACCAATTGTATCTATAATAAAAAAATCTGTCATTGGACTTGAAGCTGTACTGGTAGGTTTTCCGGATGGCAATGGAATCATTGTGTCTAAGGATAGCTTAGGGCAATATGAACTTAAAGAAGGAGAAGCGATAGAATTAGATAGACTTTATAGAGAGAAAGCTATGGAAAGTTTTCTAGAAATATATGAAAATAACAAAGAAGCATTATTATTTATAGATATAAACATATCTATAATAGATAAGTATATTGGTTCTGGCATATTAATGAATGTTGTAAATGAATATGGGATAGAGCCAAGAAACATAGTTCTTCAGATTGTTGAAGAAAAAATAGAAGATATAGAAGCAATGCAGAAGTTTATTAATTTTTACAGAAGCAAAGGTTTCTTAGTGGGGCTTAAAGATTTAGGCTCAGGTTTTGCAAATCTAGATAGAATTTCTTATGTAGAACCAGATATAATAAAAATTAACAGGGCAATAACAAAGGAGATAAGTTACAATTATTATAAGCAAGAGATTTTTAAATCGCTTATAAATCTGTCTAAAAAAGTTGGAGCACTTGTAATTGCAGAAGATGTAGAAAATGAATCAGAGGCAATGGTTGTTATGGAACTTGGTGCAGATATGATTCAAGGAAAAGCATTTTGTGAACCTATTTCTGCTGAAAAAATAAATCTAACAGATTTAAAGGAAAAGATTTATAAATTTGGAATTGATTATAAAGCATATATGTCAGAAGAAATAAATGCTAAGGAACAATCACATAAGGAATATGATGAAATAATAAATAATATTATAAATAAACTTGAAAATTCAAAGAAAACAGATTTTGATTCCATAATTGACAAAACTGTAGATGAATATTCTGTACTTGAATGTGTATATGTATTAGATTATATTGGTGAACAAGTAACAAATACAGCTACAAGGTGTAAGGATATGATATCTCAAAAGGCTCTTATTTTTCAACCAGCTAAAAAGGGAACAGATCATTCTTTAAAGAAATATTACTATTTTTTAAGAAGTATGAGTTTAAACAGATATGTTACCGAGCCGTATGTTTCAATGGCAACAGGTAATCTGTGCATAACAATATCAGCTTCATTTAAAGACAATCTAGGTAAGGAGTATATTCTCTGCATGGACTTCAATCCGGATTATATAAATATCTAAAAATGGGAACAAAGGACTAATATTTTCATCATAGCTTGTCTGAAGGAAGAGATTTAACATATTCTTCAATCTCTTCATCCGCAAGTCAAGGGTGAAAATCTTTAGTCCCTTTTACTTTTCAATTTCTTTGATTTTGATACAGCATATGCTCTGAGCGGATATTCCATCACAACTTCCAGTAAAACCAAGACCTTCTTCAGTAGTAGCTTTTATATTTATTTTGTCTACTGGTATATTTAAAGAAGAACTTATATTTTCTCTCATAGTTTTTATATAAGGAGACATCTTAGGTTTTTGAGCAACTATGGTTGCATCTATATTTCCAACTTCAAATCCCTCCTTATCTATAATTTTAGAAACTTTCTCCAATAACTGAAGACTGCTTATACCCTTGTATTTAGGGTCACTATCAGGAAAATGAACTCCAATATCCCCTAGTGCAGCGGCACCTAGCAAGCTATCCATTATTGCATGTACAAGAACATCGGCATCAGAGTGACCTAGAAGTCCTTTTTCATAATTGATTTCTACCCCACCAAGTATAAGTTTTCTTTCTGAAACTAATTTATGTACATCGTAACCTAGTCCAACTCTCATATTTTTACCTCCAAATAAAATATCTAATACTTTATTATATCAAATAAGGCATATGAAAGAAAATATACTAGAATACCAATTTATTATTTTTTTTCATATGGTTAATTTGCTTAAAAAGCAAATTAACCGGGTATAACAGCCCGGTTAAAACACAAATTATAATCAAGAAAAATATCTTTTCGACGGTATACGTTTACAACTATTTAAACTATTTAATCTATTAGTAATAAAATAGAATATATTTTTTATATGTTCTTTAACTTGTTTGAGTGAAAACTTACTGTTATTGTTCAAAACTTTCTTATGCGTAAAATCTACATAAACAACATTACTTTTCATATAAACTCCCACCTTTCATAAGAGTTAATCAATTATCTTTATATTATTATAATACTATTTTTTTAAGTAAATGTTAATATATAAATTGAAAATTTTTAAACTTTTTTTCTAATTTTCTAAAAATTCACATTACTTATCCACAACTTATCCACAAAACTGTGGATAGTGTGCATAAGTTCATATAATTTATTTTTAGAATAAGTAAGTATTGATTAATTTCACAGGTTAATAACATATGAATTGTGGATAATGTTGATAACTATATTAATTTTACTAAATTATGCTTTGAATATGGCTCAAAATGAATTATTATAATCATTTTGAGCCATACTTTTTTCATATGCCTTATTTGTCATCACCATTTTCGTTGAGTTGTAAGTCTAGTTTTCTACTTTTTACTAAATTTGAAAACTTAGAGATATCTACATTATTGCCTGAAATGAAAATAGAAATTTGTTTATTCTGTTCGTTGTTACTTACTGAATTTACATAATTGTACTCTTCAGCGGTACTCAAAATAAGAGTAAGACCGTCATTTATATCTTTATATTTTAATTTTGACACACTTAATATATTACCTCCGTTTGTACTTAAAGAAGACGCATCAATTATTTTATTCCATCTATTTACTTTTAAGTTTATTGAGGCATTTGCATCAATAACTACAAAACTAGTTGGGGTAAAAAACACATGTAGTATGCTTATAATAGCAAGGGAAATAATAATAAGTATAGATAATAATATGGATTTTAATTTAGAGAAAGTTTTTTTGTGAAAATTATTATTATTGCCTGTTCTATATGAATCTATTGATATTGGTTGCCTACCCATTATTATTCACCTATAAAAGTCTATAAAATTCCTTCCTCAATTAATATGTTTTCAAGTTCCTTAACCTTTTTTGATAGGAACATAAACTGCTCTTTAATGTTCTCTGAAGATAAATTATTTGCATGTAGATCCTTCTCCATAGATTCTACAGTATTTAATGCTTCATCAATTTCTTGAGTGGCAAGGTCTATATTTTTTTTATTCATATGCTAACTCCTTTAATTTAAATTCTTTAGATTTTTTAAATCTTTTTCATTTATAAATGGTGCATAAAATTCAAATGTTTTTTCATGGCCGCAATTACAGCAGGAGCATTCACAAACATCAAAGGGAACATCATCTATTAGAAGTATTTCGAGCTGCTCAGCTTCATAATCACCACCACAAACCTCACAGGGAGTATTGTTTATGACGTTATATTCGCTTTCAATATATTTCATTATATCAGTTAGTATCATAATTGCCTCCAAATTAAAACTTAATACATCATGTATTATAGCATATTTTTTTTCTAAAATCATAAAATTTATATTGACATCGGAACAAATGTTCTGTAAAATTAAAATACAAACACAAGTTCGGGAGACTTTAAAAATAAACTTAAGATTAAAATGAGTTTTATGGAGGTAATGGATATGAATAATTTGCTTGTTAGAATAAGCTATAATATTAATGACAATGTAATAAAAAGAACTCAAATAAGAAATAATCACATAAAATCAAATAAATATTTAATTGCAGGAGGGTTTTATAATAAAAATGGGGGTACTGTAGTGTGTAAGGCAAAAAATTTGGAGGAAGTTAGGCAAATAACAAAAGACAACCCACTGCTAAAGAATGTAAGCATGAGATACGATGTTGTTATCTTGCCTAAGGATGTTTAACTCTAATTGCTTAAGGCATATGAAAAAAAATAGACTAGCATACTTACTAGTTATTATTTTTCATATGCCTTAAAAACGTTGTAATTTTACATGGAATATATGTATAATAGTACCATGAGATTTAAACGAAGGAAGGGGGAAATGAAATTGAGCAATTTAAAAAAGCTATTTATATTTTTAGGTATAATAAATATATTATACTATGTCATCTGTATTTCAATATTTGGTGCAAATATTAACTTCGTAGGGTTCTTTTTTTGTTTAGGATGTATTTTTATAATTGCTGCTTTGATAAAAGATAAAATTAACATTAAAAACAATAATAAAATTTTTGTGATAATTAAAGTGTTAGTGAGTGTAATACTTATTTCATTTATATTTGTGGAAACAAATATTATATATAATTCACGTACAAGTCTTAAAACTAAGCCTGATTATATTCTTGTGCTTGGAGCTGGCATAAGAGGAAAAACCATGCTGTTAGTCCAGCTTCAAAGAACGGAGACGGCGCTTGAGTACATTAAGAAATATCCAGAAGCAAAAATAATTGTATCTGGTGGAAGAGGACCAGGGGAGGATATTTCAGAAGCTGAAGCAATGAAAGAATATCTTGTAAAAAAAGGAGTTAATTCAGACAGTATAATAAAAGAAGAAAAATCCAAAAATACTATTGAAAATATGAAATACTCACATAATATATTAAAAAATATAGATAAAAGGAAGAATATAAGTGTGGCCGTAGTTACAAGTAATTTTCATGTATTTAGAGCAAAATTTTTAGCCAAAAGGGCTGGGATTAACGCAGAAGGAATTGCTGCTCCCGTTAATTATATTTTAGTACCTAATTATTATGTAAGAGAGTATTTTGGAGTAATAAAGTCATTTTTCTTAGATAAATAAATAAATATATGTATATATGTAAATGCTGATTAGCTGAAATTTTCGATGCTAATCAGTATTTTTTTTATTTTAGTAATTTTAATGAAGGCTTGTTTATATAAATAAATGAGGTGATTATTATGATAAATTATATATGGTTTTTTATTTTAATTGTAGGTATAGTATTTGGAATTATAACAGGAAGAGGAGAGATTGTTTCAAAATCTATAATAGATTGTACAGGCTCCACAGTGGAATTAACAATTCAATTACTTGGACTTATGTGCCTTTGGTGTGGAGTTATGAAGATTGCAGAAAAAAGTGGAGTTACAAATGTATTGGCTAAAATTCTAAGACCATTATTAAAAATAATTTTTAGAAAAAGCTTTAATAATCCTGCAATTGTAACACCTATGATTATGAATTTAACATCAAATATTATGGGGCTATCAAATGCAGCTACGCCATTTGGAATAAAAACTATGGAAGCTATGGAGGATGTAAATATAAATAAAGGAGTAGCAACCAATGATATGGCAAGGTTTTTAGTACTAAATGCGGCATGTATACAACTTGTACCAACATCAGTACTATCTATAAGGGCAGCTTCTGGTTCTCAAAATCCAGGAATAATTATAATTCCTGCAATAATAACTACAGCAGTAGCGGCAGTTATGGGAATGATATACTGCAGTATTTTAGAAAAATATTTTTAGGTGGTGTGAAAATTGGACTATATAATAAAAGCAATAATTCCAATAATAATAGGCATCGTTGTAATAAATGGAATGTTAAAGGGGGTAAAGGTATATGAATGTTTTGTAGAGGGAGCAAAGGATGGCATTAGTATATGTATTAAGATAATGCCATATTTGTTAGCTATGATTCTGGCAGTTTCTGTTTTTAGAGAGTCCAGTGCAATGGATTACTTTATAAAACTTGTTAAGCCTATCGTAAGTATAATAGGTTTGCCTCCAGAACTTGTCCCTCTAGCAGTTGTTAAACCACTGTCTGGTAGCGGTGCAATGGGAATATTTGCAGAAACATTGAAAAAATACGGGCCTGATAGCTATATAGGTCTAGTAGCTTCAATAATGATGGGATCCACAGAAACTATATTTTATACAATAACTGTATATTATGGTGCTGTTAATATAAGAAAGATTAGACATACTCTCATTGCAGCTGTTTTTGCAGATATAACTGCAATTATTATGGCAGTTATAACTGCAAAATTTATATATTAATCAGTATTGGTTAATTTTATTCCAGTAGCTAGAGTATCAGAAGCTTCTTTTACTTTACCTTGTGCAGAAAGTAGATTACTTTTATTTACATATACATCATAGAAGCTAGGATTAATTTTTATTGATTCATCAAAACATTTTAAAGCTTCATCGAAACTTCCCAGTTTGTAAAGAGCACAACCTTTATTGTTATAGGCATAACTGTTAGTACAATTTAATTTTATTGCAATGTCAAATTCCGCAATGGCTTCTTTATACTTACCAAGCGAAGAAAGGCAACTGCCTTTGCTGGTGAAAGCGTCAGAATACGTTGAATTAATTTTTATAGCTTCATTGAATTGGTTAATGGCATCATTGTATGAAGAGTTTTCTTTTAAAAGTGTACCCTTATTGAAATAGTATAATGCATTTTTAGAATTAAGAGCTATAGCTTTATTTATAGCATTGAAGGCAGCATCGCTGTTACCTAAATGTCTTAATGCTAGAAAATATTGATTATAAAAATCTGCGTTATTTGGAGATAGTTTAAATGCCTTATTATAATATTTGTTTGTTTCATCAACATTGCTTAGGCGTGCATATAACATTCCTCTATTTGCAAAGGCATCTGCTAGCTTAGGGTTTAATCTTATTGCACTGTCAAAACAAGTAGCAGCTTCAGGATACCTTCCTAGGAGCATTAAAGCAAATCCTTTTTCGTTAAGGATCGCAGGATTTTTTGGTTCTATTTTTAGTGCCTGGTTTAAGTCAGTAATTGCATCAGAGTATCTATTTTCCATGGAAAGTGTGTAGCCCTTATATAAATATGCCGTTGTATATGCTGAGTTTAAATTAATTGATTTATCCAAACTATTCAAAGCATTATCGTAGTCTTTTAGCATATAATATGCATATCCTAGTTTAGCGTATACTTCACAATTAGTATTATCGTTTTTTATTGCATCATTATAGAAAGTTATTGCTTGTGAGTATTTGGCAGATTTAAACGATGAGTCACCATCAGTAATATATTTTTTACTGTCGCTATTACAACCTGATAAAAAAAGTGCTAAAAATAGGGGTATAAAAAATATTTTTAGGGGCTTATTGCTCATTTAAAACACCTCGTATTATTTTTTTTGAAGAAAAAACAGTTATTATGTCTATTATTATATAATATACAAATAACATTAGCAATTATTGAATATGTTCATTTATATGTATAAAATATGGTATCATATAACATAGTATTAGATTGGAACATATTTTTTTGGATAGAATGTATAGATAGGCAGGTGAAGTTAGTGTTTGATATTAAAGAAGAAACTATAAAATATTGGGCGGATAATGCTACATATGAGATTGCAGAAGAATATTTCAAAGAAGGAAAAGTTAAAAATATAAGTTCGGTAAAAAGCATTGACAAAAATCTTAAAATAACAGAAACGCATATAAGTGGAGTAGTAGAACATGAGGATCAGAATTTATTCAATGAAATAGTGTTTAATGATAAGACTGGAGTTACTAAGGTAAGATGTCAATGTGGAGGATTTCGTAATTACTATTTAAATGAAAAAATATGTCCCCACATTGCAGCTACTATGTTTAAATATATAAGAGATAAAAATAGTATTATTAATATTAATATTAATAATACTTCTTCTATGCAGGCTCATAGACTTTTTAATGAAATAAAGCAGGGTATGATAAAAACAGAACAGCCCTTAGAAGAATTAAATTTGGATATTAAACTTGAAGTTAGTCCATGGTCGAGTAAGGGATCTAGTATAGAACTTAAAATTGGTAACCAAAAATTATATGTAGTAAAAAATGTAAGGGAATTTATAACTGCCTATTTGTTAAAAAACAGTGAAATAGAATATGGAAAAGAATTTGTATTTAAACCACTAATTCAATATTTTAAAGATGAAGACAAAGAAATTATAAATTTAATTGAAGAAGCTTATGAAGATGACGAGAGAAATTCGGCATTAAATTGGAACGGAAATCATGAAAAATTTTTAGTAGGTAAAAAGGTATATCTCACAGATACCAAAACCAAGAGGTTTATGCAATTGATTGTAAATAGAAGGATAACTGTTAGTGTAAAAGGTGAGAACTATAAAGATGTTTCAATTTCTAATGAAAAAATTCCTATGAAATTTGAATTATTAGAACAAGAAAAAGAGATACAGCTTTGTATAGATGGAGAAAAACCATATCCAATTACAAGGGATGTAGAGTATATATTTTATGAAAAAAATATATACAAAATTAATTCAGAACATAGAAAGCTATTTATACCATTTTATAATGCATTTCTCCGTGAAAAAGAAAATACTATAAGTTTTGATTTATCAGATAGAGAATCCATAGCATCATACATAATACCTAGTCTTAAAAAAATAAGCGATAGAGTAGTTATTGATAAAACCTTAGAAGAGAGATTCTATGAAGAACTTTTAAATACAAAGATTTATTTAGATAAAACAAACGACATGATAGTTGCAACAATAAAATTTTGTTATGGAGAGATACAGATAAATCCTCTTAGAAAAGAAGAATATAGAAAAGGCGATGCTGTATTAGTTAGGGATATACAAACGGAACTAAAGATAGTAAATTTATTTAGAAATTACAAGTTTCAGAAGTATGGCGATGATTTTATAAACAATGACGAGGACAATATAGTTGAATTTTTATATAGGGGAATAACTGAGATTGAAGATATATGCGAAATATACTATTCCAGTTCCTTTAAGAATTTTAAAATTTATAACACGTCTAGTTATATTGGTGGAATAAGAATTAATGATAGTGATTTATTAGAGTTTAATTTTGAAATTGAAGGTGTTGAAAAAAGTGAGCTAAAGAACATATTCAAAGCATTAAAACAGAAAAAAAAATATTATAGACTAAAAAAAGGTGGCTTTGTACCACTTGATTCTGAAGACATAGAGTCTATTGGAAACATGATAGATTATCTAGACATAAATGATTCGGATTTAGAAAAGGATAAAATAATTATACCTAAATATAATTCGTTATATATAGATGAAAATATAAATAATTTTAAAATGAATTATTTTAAGAAAAACGAAAGATTTAAAAATTTAATTAATAGTATAAAAGATATTGAAAACTCGGATTTTAAAATTCCTGAAAATCTAAAGCAAATTATGAGAAAGTATCAACAGATAGGTTTCAAGTGGCTAAAATCAATGGCTATTTGTGGCTTTGGAGGAATTCTTGCAGATGAAATGGGATTAGGAAAAACATTACAAGTCATATGTCTTTTAGCATCAGAGTCAGTTGAAACGAGGGGAACAAGTATTGTAGTTGCACCTACTTCTTTAGTTTATAATTGGTACTATGAAATAGAAAAGTTTTATCCAGATTTGAAGGTTTTAATTATTAATGGCTCAAAGTCCGAAAGGGAAAATTTAATAAAAGAGTATAGTAATTATGATGTACTAATAACATCATATCCTCTGATTAGAAGAGATATTGAGTATTATACAGACATAAGTTTTAAATATTGTATTTTAGACGAAGCGCAGCAAATAAAGAATCCAAATTCCATAAATGCAAAGTCTGTAAAAGAATTGAAAGGACAAAATTATTTTGCACTTACAGGAACACCAATTGAAAATTCACTTACTGAACTTTGGTCAATATTTGATTTTATAATGCCTGGATATCTTTTATCTCATGGGAAATTTGTTAAGACTTACGAATTACCTATTGTAAAATTAAATGATAAGAGTGCTCTTGAGGAATTAAATAAGCATGTCAGACCTTTTATATTAAGGCGACTAAAAAAACAAGTTGTTAAAGAACTTCCACCAAAAATTGAACATAAAATATTAGTTGAGATGAGTGACGAACAGAAAAAAGTATATGCAGCATATCTTCAAAATGCAAAAGAAGAAATTAATAGAAATATAAAGGAAAATGGATTTGACAGAAGCAAACTAGCTATTTTAGCGGTAATTACAAGACTTAGACAAATTTGTTGTGACCCTTCTATTTTTATTGAAAATTATAATGGAGAAAACGGAAAACTTATGTCATTAGACAATATAATTGAAGAAAATATGAACTCAGACCATAGAATGCTATTATTTTCTCAGTTTACAAGTGTGCTTAAAAACATAAGTAGTCATCTTAATAAAATGAATATTGAGCATATGTATCTTGATGGTCAAACGAAGATGGAAGAAAGAGGATATCTGGTTGAGGCTTTTAATGCAGGAAATAGTAAAATTTTTCTCATATCTTTAAAAGCTGGTGGCATGGGACTAAATTTAACAGGAGCAGATATAGTTATTCATTATGATCCTTGGTGGAATCCAGCTGTGGAGCAACAGGCTTCTGATAGAGCACATAGGATTGGACAGAAAAAAACAGTTGAAGTAATAAAACTTATAACAAGAGGAACTATAGAGGAAAAGATATATGAAATTCAAGAGAAAAAGAGAGAAATAATAAATAAAGTTATGAAGATGGATAATATTGATGAATCCTCGATATTTAAAATGACAGAAAAGGACATTTTGAATATATTTGGGAACTAGAGTATTGACAATAAAGTTTAAAAGTTATAACATTAATTTAGTAAATACGTTGATGGGAAGAGTAATAGATGAATATGTGAAAAAGAGAGCCGAGTTAGCTGAAAATCGGTCACATTGAAATTTATGAACATGGACCCTGAGTAGGATATCTGAATTGTAGTGGTAAGATATCACGTAAGGCATACGTTATAGTGCAAAGTGATGAAATTATTTTAAGGAGTCACTTAGGGAGTTCTTTGTTGTAAAGCAAAGATAAAATAGAGTGGTAACGCGTTAATTCGCCTCTAAATGAAGGTTTTAGCTTTCATTTAGAGGCTTTTTTATTTTATCCATCATTAAAAATAGTTCAGGAGGAAAGAACAAATGAGTGAAAAGAAAAAATATTATATTACAACACCAATTTATTATCCATCAGCAAGTCTTCATATTGGAAACACATATACTACAGTTGCAGCAGATGCACTTGCTAGATTTAAGCGACTTACAGGATATGATGTAATGTTTCTTACAGGTTCCGATGAGCATGGACAAAAAATTCAAAGAAAAGCTGAAGAAAAGGGAGTTACCCCAAAAGAATATGTTGATGAAATAGTAGCAGGAATAAAAGACTTATGGAAAATGATGAATATAAGCTATGATAAATTTATTAGAACTACAGATGATTATCATATTAAAGCTGTTCAACAAATAGTTGAAACGTTATATAAGCAAGGAGATATATATAAGAGTGCTTATGAAGGCTGGTATTGTACACCTTGTGAATCCTTTTGGACAGAAACACAGCTTGTGGATGGAAAGTGCCCAGACTGTGGAAGACCAGTTGAAAGAGCAAAGGAAGAAGCATATTTCTTTAAAATGTCAAAATATGCAGATAGGCTTATTAAATATATAGAGGATCATCCTGATTTTATCCAACCAGAATCAAGAAAGAATGAAATGCTTAATAACTTCTTAAGACCAGGTCTTGAAGATTTATGTATTTCAAGAACTTCCTTTGACTGGGGAATACCTGTAACCTTTGATGAAAAACATGTAATTTATGTTTGGATAGATGCTCTTTCAAACTATATTTCAGCACTTGGATATGGTTCACAAAATGAGGATTTATATAAAAAATACTGGCCTTGTGATGTACACCTTATAGGAAAAGATATATTAAGATTCCACACAATATATTGGCCAATTATGTTAATGGCACTAGGAATTGAACTTCCAAAACAAGTTTTTGGTCATGGTTGGCTTTTAGTAGATGGAGGCAAAATGTCAAAATCTAAAGGAAATGTTGTGGATCCAGTAGTATTAATAAATGAATTTGGAACAGACCCAGTTAGATATTATTTGCTTCACGAAATACCATTTGGTTCTGATGGACTTTTCAACAACGAAATATTCATAAAGAAAGTAAATTCAGACCTTGCTAATGATCTTGGAAATCTTGTTTCAAGAACAGCAGCGATGGTAGAAAAATATTTTGATGGAGTTATACCAGCACCAACTGAAAAAGAAGCTATAGACGATGAACTTATAACTTTAGCAATTGAAACTCCTAAAAATGTAGAAAAGCGAATTGATAATTTGAAAATACCTGAAGCACTTGATGAGATTTGGACACTTATAAGAAGATCTAACAAGTATATTGATGAAACAACGCCTTGGATACTTGCAAAGGATGAAAGTAAAAAAGATAGACTTGGAACAGTTTTGTATAACTTAATTGAAAGTCTTAGAATAACATCTGCACTTTTAGCTGCCTTCTTACCTGAAACAAGTGAAAAAATAAACAAACAACTTAACGTGGAACTTACAACTTGGGATAGTTTATGTTCTTTTGATGGCACAAGAAGTGGCAGCAAACTTCAAAAGGGTGAGGTTATATTCCCAAGAATAGATGTTGATGAAAAACTTGAAGTGCTTAATAAGATAAAAGAAGAGCAAGTTAAAGAAACTCAGCATGAAAATATTAAACCAATAAAAGATGAAATAACTATAGATGATTTTGATAAGATTGATTTAAGAGTTGTAAAGGTGCTTGCTTGTGAACCAGTTAAAAAGTCAGATAAGCTTTTAAAATTAAAAGTTGATATAGCAGGAGAGCAAAGACAGGTTGTTTCAGGCATTGCTAAGTACTACAAACCAGAGGATTTAATAGGAAAGTATGTTGTTTTAGTAGCAAACTTAAAGCCTGTAAAACTTAGGGGAGAAGTTTCTCAAGGAATGATACTTGCGGCGGCTACTGATGATGACAGCAAGCTATTTACTGTATCAATACCAGGTCAGCTTCCAACAGGAAGTCAGGTAAGATAGG
>Ga0255360_1000105_pt1 | contig 23973 bp, 28 predicted proteins | sample GFST50metaG_FD_186004 | JGI IMG/M metagenome (GOLD analysis project Ga0255360, IMG submission 186004) | Peat soil microbial communities from Stordalen Mire, Sweden - G.F.S.T50 | ecosystem: Environmental > Terrestrial > Soil > Wetlands > Peat | place: Sweden: Norrbotten County, Stordalen Mire... | reverse complement strand
GTTTTAAAAGTATTGATTTATTTGAATTCATAGATAAGCTTGGGTGGAAGCATTGCATACGATGTACTAATGATGTTCTTGTAAAAATAGAAGGTAAAGAAAAAATTAAGTACCTACGAGATATAACCCCTCTAAAAAATGGTGTAAGGAAATTTAATGGGGTCTTATTAAGTGCTGCAAAATACAAATGCAACATAGCAGTATGTAAAGCTGAGGAGTCAGATGATACTTGGTATATAGTAACTAATATGGATAGCAAAAAAGCTGTTAGAGAATATAAAAAGAGATTTATTATAGAAGAAATGTTTAGAGATTTAAAATCATATGGCTTTAACATGGAAGGTACCTGGACAGAAGATATTGTTTATTTTCAAAGCCTATATTTATGCTTAAGTATAGCTTACACATGGATGATAATATTAGGAGCAGATTGTTCTAAGAATAAAAAAAGCAAAATAATAGGAGCTACAAAAAAATTAAAAAACAAAGTGGTTAGAATATATAGTTTATTTACTTGTGGTATTAAATGGTTCAACAGATGTTATGATTCAGATATACAAAAATACAGGCTCAAATTTGATTTTATACTTTATGATATATAAATATTAATAAGGCTATAATTTCAAAAAATAATTATCACTTTTTTAGGTAATTTCTGACCTTGAAAACTTACATAATTTTTATTAATACTCACGTATATTATTTTTAGGATATCATTGTATTTTATCCCTATGGAAATTACACCTACAAAATGCACGTCAATCAATTTATTCATAGTTTATGCAATTTACTGTCCGTAGGTCAGCCCTATATAGTACTATCGTCAAGAAATAATTTACATATTACGAACGAAAAGGATTTAAGCAAAATATTATTCTCACCTTTTTAGGAATTTCAAAAACGGTCGTTTTCGGAACTAAAAGAGTTATATACTTTTTTAGTTCTTATTTTTATACCTTAGTAAACACAATATAATTATATCTATATTATGTTGAACTTATTTTTGAAATTTCATTTTTAGAATACAAAAAATTAAGCATGAAGCCTTAACGAATAAGACTTCACACTTTTTTCACCAATTCCACACAATTACTATTATGTTGAACTAATATGTATTTACCATTTTATATGTGGAGTTGTGACTGTAGCTTTGTATCGAATCTTGACGCCAATGTGGTAAAGTATTGGTTTAAGCGTAGACAAAAAGTTAGCGAAATAGAATTGACTAGACGGTAACCTAGCAGTGAATGATATAGTGTTCCGAAAATCGGTTCAATGATATGGCAGAAGCTGTCACGAACGTGGAAGTCAATATTTATTTATGCGTTAAATCGAGTGTAAATAAACACATCCAGGGTCAGAGCTCCTCCCTAGCTAAACATTAAGAATATGTGGAAACTCGTAAAGGTCCTGACTGGTCTTTTCAATATAAAAATATGCAGTAAAAACTGAAGAAGTAATGAAAGCAAAAACCAGCAGGAAGTCGGATACTCTCATAGTACTGATGATAACAGGTGATTCTGGAGGAAAAAAGGAAACATTGTCAGGACCTAGAACCAGGGTAATAGTGAGAACAAAACTTACAAGCATAGCACAAGTAGCCCAAAGAGGACAAAATGCAAAATTTTATTCATTAGCATATTTAATGACTAAAAATACATTAAAAGAATCTTTTGAAAGGTTAAATATCACTTTATCACCATATATAGACAGAGAAACTAAAAAAAGTTATAACCCAAATTGGATAAGTTATTAACTAGCTTAAAGAAGGGTTCATATCGGTAGCCGGGTGCCTTAATCGGGCACGTCCGGTTCTGAAAGGGGCGGTATCTGTAAAGATTACCGTCTACTTACCTATGTTGGCTACACCCCATATAAAGATTACTTATTTTTACTTTTTAACCATAAGAATTTATAATTATTATGAAGTTGCAAATTTATCAGAATTTTACTCACCAAGAAAGGAGGAGTATAATTGAACAAAAAGTATATTTTAATACTAACACTTGTTATAGTTTTAGCATTTTTAGGTATTGGTATTTGTTCATATTTAAGATCAAAAAATACCGATATTACACAAGGCGCCCTTCCACGGATACCTGCAGAAATAAATTTTAAAAATACTACATACATTCCGGCTAGTGGCAAAATTATTATAACTAATGTTGAATCACAAATTGGATTAACGGATGATGGTAGAAAAGTATTTAAGATTTCTAATGTAAGTGAAACTAAATCGATAGCTGTTTTATTAACGAATGATGAAAAACCTATATATGTAAAATACGTAATTTTCAAACCACGAAATCATTAATTATTAAACTGCAAAAATTATTAAGTATTCATATTGTTGTAATCATGTGGCATGTTTTTAGGTAAGTAGGTGCTGCTATTCTCAGAACCGGACGTGCCCACTTAAGGCACCCGGCTCCCCATATAAACCTATTCACACATAAGTAGGATTTAGATTAACTAAATAATTAGGTTTAGGATTTGCTAGTGGGTAATACTCTAATAATTGTGACATTTTATCCCATTTCGATTTAGTTCGTTGACTTCTTTTCTTTAACCAGTAATACATTGCTTTTATTATTTGTCTTTTATATTTCAATAGATTATCCCAATTATCGCTAACACCATAATAATTATAGTGTCCTCTTAGTTTTAGATTTACTTTTTCCCATATTAGACCTAATGAAAGATTCCTATTTTCTTTTATCCATTTATTAAAATCATTAACTTGGGGTAGTTACCGCGAAACGCGGATTTTATACATTAAGACATATATTACCAAAACACCTATATATTCAAGAAACTTTTTTTGAATATATAGGTGTTTAAATTACTCTAAAATATATTTTAAACATATTCCTTAATAATGAAAAAGGTAGAAATTGGAGTCACACTATAAGAAAATTCCTCTGCCTTTTTATAAAGCTTTTTACCTATTCCTTGCCTTTTCATTGCAGATTTAACATAGAGTCTTTTTAACCACATTTCATTTTTTGAAACAATTTTAGTTCCAATACTTCCTATAACTCTATCATTATCATCAATTGCTATCCAAAACATATTTCCAGTTAAAATATAATTAGCAACAATATCAAGCAAGTCTTCATTTAAGCGTGGAATTCTGCCCAACGCATTTTTTGCTTCTAGAATCATAAATATCATATCATCTCTATATTTTTGCTCAAATAACTTAATTTCCATTTCAACACCTCTTTGAATTAATTGTTACGCTTCATATAAATGTTACGAATTAATGATGCTTAATTTCTTCTATTCCCATTTCTATCAAAATATTTAAATTCTAACACCAATATACGCAAAATTACCATGGATTTTTCAATACCAAAGAGCTTAAGCGTACGTTCTTTTAAAAAATTTCCTAATACCCCTTATAGTATCATTTATGCGATTCTCTTCTATTTATTTAACATGTATAAAAATGAGTTAAGAAACTCACATATATTTAATCCATTTGGTGTATTGGCAACATCTTTTTTAGTGCTTTGTAAAAAATCTTTATTATCAACCATTTCAGATATATGAATAGAATTAAATTTATTATTAATATTTTTTTTTGTTTCATCTAAAGTAGATTGTTTTAAATGTTAACCTAATCAATAAGTGAAGGTAAAGTATCAGCTACAAAGAGCTAGTGCATTAAATATCATTATAAATGCCATTTTAGGGATTTATAAATGTGTTCTTAAAGGGGGTGAGCTCGCCATATTTTATTCAACTAATCCCTTAGAGGGGCGGTTGTCGACTATGTTGGCGACACCCCTTTTAGAATTTTTAAGTATGATTAGTTAGAAAATGCGACGCATTTTTCTTGAGTTGAAAGTTGAAAGTTATTGAGGATTTTTCTACGTTACACTACGAAAAATCTATAATTAAGCAATCTTCAATAATTTTTAGTTTTTCTGAACAAAGTGAAGAAAAACATCCATAAGGCATCTTCAACTTTCCACTCTCAATTTTCAACTTAACAATACATCGCATTTTCTTCCTATTTTTCAATATAATTTTTCACATGCTTAATTAGCATATTTATAGTTCCATCGCCATTTCTTACAATTTCAAACTTTGAGTTGTCAGTATAAGCTTCTGCATCAATATATATGTCAATTTCCTTATCAATTTTTAATCTCACTCTTTTAAATTTATTATCAACCCACTGTTTATCAACTTCTACATTATCAGTTATTCCACGTTCTTTAGCATACTGAACAAATTTCTGTGATTCCTCAGTATTGTCACCAAATATTTCCTGCGAAAGCTGGTTGATATTTACATTATCCTCTTCTTTTAGTTTTTTCTTAATAGATGTTCTTACCATTTCCGCTTTATCTGCATTATCCTTCAAATTATCTCTGGTCCATTTTTCGGTAGTCTTAATAAAATTACGTGTTGCATCTCTTTCATTATTGATGATTGAACAACCTAAAAAATTGCTTATAAAATAGTTAGAACCATAATCTTCAGCTTCTTTACTTTTACTTTGTTTATCAATAACCATTAAATCAAACTTGTTTTCATCCTTTAATGGCTTTATAAAAGCACATTTTTGCAGTCTCTGACCTCCTGATGGCAGGCCAACAAATTGAGGTGTAATATTTATTCCAATTTTATTTTCTACAAAGTCAATAGAATGAGTGTAATTTTTAACATAATCCATCTTTAAAAGTGCAAGCATTAATCCATATTCAGTGGATATGGATACAACCATTAAATCGCAGGATGGGATACTTCCATTTGATTTCATTAAAACAAAAAGCTGATTTGCTATTTCCTTTGAAGCTGTAATTAAATCTGTCTCACCGTTAAAGTATTCCTGAGAAATATCCTTTACTATATTTCTTTCGCTATTAAAAACTGCATACTTTAATTCTTCATCCTTAAAACACTTTTGTATATGCTTTAAAATATATTCATAGGTTTCATCCACAAGCTTAAGTTCATATTCATTATAAACAGGCTCCTCACTATTGTTATCTAATATATGTATTGTAGCCCCGTTTAAATTAACTTCATTAACGTATTCCAATTTTTCACCTTCCTAAAATCAATAGAATAATTATAACATAGATTTCTTACTACTCAGTAACAAAAAGTTTATTTGTTCATAAGCTTAAATATATATATCAATTAGCCCTACTATGTTATAATAAATAAGGTATATTCACCTACTTTGGTGAAAAAAGAAAGGTGTTGTTTTACTTTTAATGTTTGGTTACGTTACACCCTTTAAACCTGAACTTAAAATGAAAGATTACGAAAAATTTAAAGCCTATTATTGTGGGCTTTGTTTAGCTATAAAAAAAAATTATGGCAATATTCCAAGATTACTTATTAATTATGATATGACTTTTATTGCAGTATTGTTAGATGCCCTTGAGGATAAAAAATGTAATTTTAAAACAGGTAGATGTGCAGTACATCCCCTAAAAAAAAGAATATTTATTATTAACAATTCTGCATTAGATTATGCCAGCTTTCTCAATGTGGCCCTAGCATATTATAAACTTGCTGATGATGTAAAAGATGATAAATCATTGAAAGCAAAGTTATTTACCCTTCTTATTAAAAACTATGTGCATAAGTTCCCTAATGACCTAAAAATGCACAGTGATTTTATGAAGGATAAATTAAAAAATTTGTATGACTTAGAAGATAATAAAGGTAACATAAGTATAGATGAATTGTCTCACCCCTTTGCTGAGCTTACTGCCTTTATAGTTAGCGAATACCCAGAGAACAATTCACAAAAAGAACTGCTTTATAATCTTGGCTATAATCTTGGCAAATGGATATATATTATGGATGCTTTTGATGACCTTGAAGAAGACATTAAAGACGGCAAATTTAATGCCTTATGCAAAACATTAAATCAAAATAATTTAGATTTTGAAGCATTTAAAAGTTTAATCAAGGATAGATTAGATTTTATATTAGTTACTTCTGCCAGAAATTGCTTTGACAATTTAAATAAATTGTCACTTAGAACAAATAATGATATTCTATACAATATACTACAAGATGGATTACTAAAAAAAATGGATAGTGTATTCACCAAAAACTATTCTAAAACAGATAATTAAAATATATACTTAATCGTAACAAGGAGGCAATTGTAAATGCGAGATCCATATGAAATACTAGGAGTTAAAGAGGGAGCATCACAAGAAGAAATTAAGAGAGCCTATAGAGAGCAGGCTAAAAAATATCACCCTGACCAATATGGCAATAATCCACTAAAGGACCTTGCTGAAGAAAAAATGAGAGAAATTAATGAAGCTTATGATTATCTCTTAAAGAACAGTTCACATGGTAATGCTTACAACGGGGATTATAGTAGTCAAAGTTACTCATCAAGCAGTGGTAATGAATATAATTCTATAAGAATGGATATAAATAATGGTAACCTATCCTCAGCCGAGCAAAAACTTAACTTAGTCAAAACCAAAGATGCTGAATGGAACTTTTTAATGGGAAGTTTATATCTTAGAAAGGGCTGGTATGATAATGCTTACACTTATATAAGTACGGCTTACAATATGAACCCTCAAAATCCTGAATATAGAAACGCCTTTCAGTCTTTAACCCAAAGAAATACATCCTATAGAAATCCCTTTGGTGGTGGAATGGGTAATAGAGACAACGATTGTGTAGATATGTGTATTACAATTTGGTGCACAGAGCAAGTTTGTAACTGTTTGGGCGCTGGAGGCGGATGTTAAAAGGAGATGATTTTTTTGTCAAAGACAAGCGCTTTAGCAAAGGGAGGAATTTACACTGCTTTGTCAGTTTTGTGTATCTATCTTTCAAGCATTGTACCTACAACTAAGCTATATGTTTTAGGAGTAGCTTCATGTATAATTCCGTTAGCTATTTTAACAACAAATATTAAAAATAGCTTAACTGTCTATGCTGCCTCTTCTTTGCTTTCACTTTTATTACTAGGAATTAGGTGGAATGTCTTTGCCTACATAATTTTCTTTGGCAGCTACGGTTTTATAAAATATTACGTTGAAAAAATGAATAAACTTCCATTAGAAATACTTTTAAAACTTGTTTTTTTCAACATATGCATGTTTTTAATTTATTTTCTATATAAGTTGCTTTTTATGGATGTAATAAAAATAAAGCTTCCTTTGGCTTTCGCTGCAATCGCTCTTGAATTTATATTTTTAATTTGCGATTATGCATTAACGCTTTTTATAGCTTATGCAAATGTACATTTTATTAGGCATCTTCAAAAATAACAAGTTAGTTTGATAACTTGTTATTTTTTTAATTCCCTTATATATTCTCAATTTGCCAATCAATAGATTTCTTATCAATAGATTTAAGAAGATTATTTACTTTAGAAAATGGTTTACTTCCAAAAAATCCCCTAGATGCTGAAAGCGGACTAGGATGAACGGATTTTATTATGTAATGCCACTTGTTTGTTATAAGTTTTTCTTTAGAAATGGCATTATTGCCCCATAAAATAAATATTACAGGATCTTTTCTTTCATTCAGTAATTCAATTACTTTATCAGTGAATATCTCCCATCCAATTTTTCTATGAGAATTAGCCTCACCTGCTCTTACCGTCAAAGCAGTATTTAATAATAACACCCCTTGATCAGCCCATTTTTTTAAATATCCATTATTGGGTATATAACACCCTAAATCATCCTTTAATTCTTTATATATATTTACTAAAGATGGCGGTGCTGGTATTGGAGGCTTTACAGAAAAACTTAAGCCATGAGCTTGATTTGGTCCATGGTAAGGATCCTGACCTAAAATAACTACTTTTACATCCTTATATGCTGTAAAATTTAATGCATTAAAAATATCATACATGTCTGGAAATACCGTCTTACTTCTGTATTCATTTACAAGAAAATCCCTTAATTTTTTATAATATTCTTTCTCAAATTCATCTTTTAATAGATCGTTCCAATCATTTTTTAAATTGACTGCCACTTGTACCACCTACCTTAAATAAATTATAGCATACTTTTATTTTTACCAGTAGGCTTCATAATTATGATATTACATATTTCTTTAGTTGAAAATTATTGAGGATTTTTATTCGCTATAGAAAAAGCCAACTATACCTACAATGACTACAATAATGTATAACCGCCAATTTGATTTGTTCACCAATGGAAGAAGAATGTGGTATACCAAAAAACTATTTTGATGAATCTTGGTATTCAGTACCACTTGATGGAACAATGTTGTCTTTATCTGACAGAAAATTATCAACTTATGTTAATGCGTTAGCAAAAGCAGGATTTATTATTGAAGAAATGATTGAGGAGTCTGATGACAATATTATTAAAGCACAGCCTGAAAATGACTTTGCTAAAAAAGCAAAAATGCTTCCTGTTACATTTGTCATAAAAGCAAAAAAACGTTAATTTCTTAGTTGTTTGAGCATAACTCGAAGCCGTCACAGTTTACCAAATATAAAATCAACGCATGATATACCAGCATTTTGGAATACAATAAATATGGACACAGTAGATATTTCCGGAGGATTGTATGCTATTTTTACTACACCTTTGTCAGATAGCGGTATACTACGTTTATATATCAACAACGTGCAACGCATTTAGTATACCTCTTATCTTTTTATCATTATACGTTCCAAGCCAGCATGTTCCAATACCAATGCCCGTTAATTCAAGAACAAGTTGTTCCTCTACGAAGCCTATATTTTCCTTGTATCCATTTTTCATTTCTGAAATTGCTACAATACAATGAGGAGCATTAATCTTTGCAAATCCATATAAGGCATATTCAAAAAAATAACTAGTCAGTATTCTAGTATATTTGACTTGTTATTTTTTTTCATATGCCTTAATAAGTTGTATAGTATTTAGTAATAATGATATAATAAAGACAACAAAATCGAGAGCAGGGAAAAAAATGATAAAGGATATATTAACAGATAATAATCTAGAGGAAATTATGGAGGAGGTAAAAAATATGGGTATGGCAAAATTAAGTGAAGATAATATGAATTTTTTGATGGATGCAGTGAAAAAGTTTGAATTAGATAAGATGTTTACAGACAAAGGCATAGAACAAGGAAGACAAAATGAATTATTAAAAACTGTTACAAAACAATTAACTAAAAAGTTTGGAATTTTACCATCAGATATTAAAGAAAAATTAGATAGGGCAGATATACAAAAACTCGAAATAATTACAGATGGAATTTTTGAATTTAGTAGTTTAAATGAGGCTGTTAGTCATTTGTAGAAGTTAATAATTTATAGCTTGTTGAAAAAAATAATAATGATTTTTTTAATTCATAACCTACAAAATAGAAACAGCCATAAGCTATAAATCAAGACTTCGACTACTATCTTATGGCTGTTATGACGTTAAATTTTAATAATACGTATTATTTTGTGAATGGATTATTCTTATAATTCTCCACATTCTTCTTCAACCCATATATATGCTCGTACATCATGTTTAGGGTCAAATCCAATTGTTTTTGCTAATAGCTGTGATTCAATGCGATATGGCCAGGTACACCAATTTGGTATAATATCTTTTTCAAGAAGTTCTGAAATTAAAGTTATTGAAGCTATTTTTGCATATCCATTTCCACGAAATTCAGTTTCTGTGGCTACATCCAATTCTGCATAATTTTTGCCCAGCATAAATGCTGAACAAAAGCTAACACAAGTATCATTTTTAAATACACGGCAAACTGGATAATCTATAGTAGATCCACATTCATGCTCATAAAAGATTTCAGTGCGCACCTCATCATTATGCTTCATTTCCTTTTTACACTTATTAAATTTTTTTAAATTCAATGAAAATATTTTTCTTCCATCTTTAATTCCATTATGCCTATCAAATACTTTATCCAATATAGAATACCACTCTTCATCTGGGCAAAATACAATTGCCTCTTTTTGTCCCCTTCCTTTCAATAATTCATCAAACAATAATTGATGAATTTGCTCTGCAACACCTTCTGACTTAGGATTGCCCGCTATAAAACTAAAATCAAATGGGGTTACTAAAAAGGCATATTCACTCTCGACCTCATTATCAACATATAGTTCACCATTATACTGTCCTTCCAATGATGAGTATATAACAGGGATATTATCCTTATACCCGCTAAACAGATTTTCATAATTAATCTTATTTTTTTCAATTTTAATCATATCATTCTCCTAACATAGAATATTGTTTATTATTTATTTTTAAAAGTGGCTATATGTATTTATATTGAAGTTACACAACATAATTTCCCTAATTATTCTGCATGTACAATTTTATTATCATCCTCCAGTAAACCAAGCTTATTACCGGCCACATCTTTTATATTAGAAAAATAACAAGGGAGTCCTCTATCTGATAAGAAATCTGGTCCGTCCATTAATTGAAAATGTAGGTGAGGGCAATTAGACATCCCTGTATGTCCAACTTTAGCTATAACCTGGCCCTGATCTACCCTATCACCCTTTTTTACGTTTAAACTATCTGTAATTAAGTGACCGTAAAAAGAGTACTCTCCATTAGCATGTTTTAGAACTATGTAGTTTCCACACTGTGCAGCCAAACCGTATTTATCAATATATGGTTTTCTCTCTTCCCAATTCCAAGAGGTAGTTACTGTAAAACTACTATAACAATCTACTACCTCACCATCAGCTATTGCAAGGATATCCTTACCATAAATTATATAATCCTCTTCATCCATATTTTCCTTGAAACATAGCTTTTGTTCAGAATTATATTGAGCCATATCAAAAGCGAATTCCATGGAGTAATGTTGGCGATGCTCCATCAATCTGTTATAATGTGCAACAGTAGAAATGTTACCTTTAAGTGGAAATATATATTTATTTTTATTTTTATATTGTACTAGTGGAATTTTCAATTCTTTTATATATTCTTCTTCATCTTTTTTAAAAGTAACCTTTATTATTAACTCGTCTATAACGCCATCGTAAACTACTATGAAATACTCATTATATATACCTGTTTCCTGATTTAGACTCATGTTTACAGATTTTGTGCAGCATTCAGGTTTCCAGAAACCTTCTTGGCCTAAATGTAATTTAGCACCTAAACCTTCACTAAGCCATTTAGCATTTTTAGAGAACTTTTCTATAGCATTTTCAAGTGACTTACCCTGGTAGGTAACTTGTTTAACAAAAACTTCTGAAGCATATAACTCAAAGTTTATATCTTTTATTATTATATCTTCATCAAGGTCATTTTTGATTCTTAGCCCATGTAAAAGGAAATTTGATACTGCTTTTCCTCCATCTTGAGTTGCTACATTTGGATACATCAATGTATCCACCTACAACATTTTTCAGAAACAAAAATGCGCCATCCAGCTTTTGCTTTATGGCGCATTTTACTATTCATTTTCTTTTTTCATTTTCAAAACAATTTTCTGTATACTTTTTGAAGATAAATAATACATTTCAAAACAATTCATAATTAGATTATACCATTATGTGCCATAAATTACTATTTCTTAGAGTGTATGCATTTTAAGATATTTATCCACTTTCCACCTTAGCGTGGGTTTTGTCGGATTAACTATACTATAAAAATATGTAGTATTCATAGTAAAAAGATTTGTGTCGCTTTTTTCTTTTATTGCTAAATTACGAAATTACGAATTGAAGTTATTTGAAAACAGATAATCTGGAATATCTTTATTCTTGCCTTCTGGTAGCTTCATCTTTGTTACCTTAGGCTTTCTTGTTGATAATTTCATGAGTCCATCTTCACCTTTGCTGCTCATAATTCTTAAAAGCCAGTTATCATTGTCCACAAATTCGTAATCATCACGTATATGCGTGCCCCTACTTTCTTTTCTCATAAGTGCAGCTCTTGTGCCTGCTTCTACGCAGGTTAAAAGATTACGCACCTGAATTGACTCTATCCATTCATAATTATAAATTCTATTTTTACTTTTGGTACTCATTTCATTAATATCATCACTTTGTATTTTTAAAATTTCATTTAAAGCTTTTGTGAGTCCTTTTTCATTCCTTCTGAAATTAAAACCTGCATCAGATGTTTTTTCTATATTTCTGTGTATGCTTATAGGGCTTATTCCATATTTTCTTTCAAGTGGTAAAAAAATGTTTTTAATTATATTATCAATGTTGGTATTTTTCATAGCTGCTTCATCTGCATTTTGAATATATTCATAAGCTGAAAGCCCTGCTCTATAACCTTGGACAAGCATTTCAACAAGCCCATCTGCAACTCTCATAGCACCAAACACTCCGCTTGTAGTCTCACCTGCTGCATAAAGTCCTGGAACTCCTGTATACATTTTTTCATCTACTTCAATGCCACCCATGCTGTACTCTGCACCAAGTCCTACTTCCCATGGAATTTTCTTCTTAATATTAAGAGCAAAAATATCCAGATTATTTCCTTGATAGAATCCATTTCCGTACCACATATTCATCATTGGCGAATACTCTTTCATAGCTTTTTCATAAACATCAAAAGGTATATTAGAATAATCAAAATATACTCCGCCATTTGGAGTTCCTTTTCCTTCTGTTATATGCTTTCCATAGTAATAGGTAAATATAAGTTTTCCCATTTCGCTTTCTTTAGCCATTTTAATAAGCTCTTCAGGTATTGTGTCTAAAACGGATTCTCCCCTGCCATTTCTAACAATAGGCATATACATGTTTGAATGTAAAAAAGGATAAATTGAACCTTTATAGACAGCCGGCGACAGTGCCACTGCTGGTATATAAAGTAAAAACTCCATATCTGCAAGTTTTACTCCTGCACGGTATGCCATTGCCATTCCATCACCAGTCATATCAGAAACGGTACATTTAAATGAATATGGCTGATATCCTCCTGTAGCCAAAATAACTGCCTTAGCCTTGATTTCAATTATATCTCCTGAATATATGTCTATTCCTATGGCACCTACTGCTTTTCCGTCTTCCATTAATATATCTACTGCCATAAAATCTTCAATAACATCTATGCCTCCTGTTTCAGAAACTCCTTGACGGCAGCCAGCCGCTACTGCTTTACCTGAAGTTATATATCCTTCTGAGGGAAAGAATACAGTCTTATAACCTGCTTTTTCAATCCACTGGTTAAGCTTATATACACAGTCTCCACAGTCATCCACAAACTGTTCCACCATATTTTGATCACTGAGATAAAATGACTGCTTTACAATTCTTTCAAATAAAGCTTCTTTTGTATCCTTAGGATCTGCTTCTTTAATTCCATACTTATAATAAGCCGTTTCTCCGTCCATTGAAAATCCTGCTCCCGCCATAATTGCATTGCCGCTTTTGCCAAGCTTTCCTTTCACTGCAAGCAGTACTTTAGCTCCTTTTTCCGCAGCTGTTATTGATGCCATAGTACCTGCACCAGAGCCGCCTATAACAAGTATATCTGTTTCAATTATTTTATTTATTCTGCTATCTGTTTTCACTATAATACTTCCTTTCACTTTCTAATCTTTAAGCTTTTTTTAAATCAAATTTACAAATCTTATCGCCTTTTGCAATACAATAAGGTCTTTCCAATTTAATTCCAAAGCCTTTAAATAAAACATGGTCTATCTGGCAGTATAAGTATCCTAATTCCATGCCATTTTCTCCATACTGTGCCCATACATCTTCCATTGGACAATAAGTAGTTTCTGTAGGATCATCAGGATTGGACTTCCAGCCATTAGAAGGCATATCTCTAATAGTAAAGTAAGTTCTTGGATCATTTTCATCCATACCCTTTTCCCTTGCTTCATTCTTTATAGCCTTTACTCTTGCCTCTCCAAATTTATTTACTGCTGACAAAATTGCTTCTTTTCCATTTTCTTTACCCATTCTTTCAACCATTTCCTCAGCCATAAAGTAATACATCTCTGCCATAAGCTTTGCAAATCTTACTGCTGACTCTTCACTGCTTTTTAAATTACTCATTTTTATATCAATCCTTTCATTCACTTTAATATATACTTTCGCCGAGCACATTTAGTTCCGCTTAATTTGTGAATAATAGCGATGCTGAAAGATTGATAATCTTTCAGTACAGTATAAGGAATTCAGAAGGGTGGAAGCTTCTTTAAGAAATTTAGCGGAACTTTGTGACCGAGGATAGCATAGATAAACTGACTTATAAATTTTTTGAAAAAACCCTATTTAACAACTAAATCTTTTATTGATTTTTTCCCCTTTAAAAAAGGTTCCAGAACAATTTCTTTCTTGTCCCTTACTATGTGTGTACATGCAAGAACAGGCTTGCCATTAACCATTAGCATACATCTCCCACAAATTCCGTGACCACAGGTGCTGTGCTTGTAATAACTCAAGCTGCTGTCACAATGTTCCTGAATATAATCAAGAACATTCATTACAGTCCACTTTTCCTCAAAAATTACCGGAACATCAAAATAATCATAATGTTCACTACCCTCTAAATTTGGTTCACATCGATACACTTTTACCTTCATTTTAAACCCTCCAATATAATATATTTCGAAGTATAAATATTTCACGCTTCGTAATAATAAATTAAAAAAATTACCTAGTCATATCTGTGCACTGCTTTATTAATCCAGATTTTTTTCTGCATGAAATGCTTAATAAATTTTGCGATATATAAATATTTCATCATTCGTAATAAGTTATTAAAAAATTGGGTGAAATTAAAATAGCTTTGCTTAAACTATTTTAATCCTCACCAGATTTTTATACTATATAACTTTTATACTAAGTTTGCCAGCTTTTTAAGGAACTTTATAAGGAACCTTTTTTCTTCTTCTGTATCTGTTGCTTCCAGATACCTTTTAGCGACTTCATAATCAAATTTCATATGTTCCTTTTCAATATCTTTACCTATGTCGGTAATTTCAATGTTAAATGATCTTCTATCTTCTAGGCTTATAACTCTTCTTACAATTCCACGCTTTTCAAGACGGTTTATAACACTTGTTAATGTACTATTTGGAATTTTTAATATGCTAAGCATATCCTTTATCTGTTTTCCCGGATTTTCATCAATTACTCTTAGAACTCTAAAATCCATCATAGATATTCCTTTAGTTTTATCCGAATATTCATTCATAAAATTACTGTTAAGCATTTTATAAATAAGTTCATGTATAGCTTCATCAACAATTTTAATGTCTTCATCTTTTATCATGTGTATTTTATTCCTCACTTCGTAATATTTATATCACGTAATAATATTACGGCACATTGTAAAATTTGTCAAGGGGTTATTTTATATACTCTCAATTAATTCTATCATTCGATTAATAGATCAAACTTATGATTAAAGCTGTTCTTCAGTCTTTTTTTGCCGCTTCAATTATTTCTTCTCTGCTTGCATTCACTCTTCCATATCTAGAATTTATATCTAATATTGAATTAAGAGAAAAAATAACAGAAAGTACTAATAAGACAAGAGCATTTTTACTCTTGTTTCTGAACAATATATAAATATTTCCATATGAAAAATTTTAAATATATTACTTTATAATTAGTCTTCTACAATCTTGTGCTTGTACAACTTTAAAACCAGTGTTTTTATATAACTCTAGTGCCGTTTCATTATTTGCCAATGCAGTTAGGTTTACCTCCACTCCATTTTGTTCTAACCCTTTATTTACAGCAAATTGTAATATCTTTTTACCATAGCCTTTTCCTTGGTACTTAATATTTACGAATAGTAATTCTACCTCAGCATCTTTAACCATTGATGCTCCTAATATTTCATCATTTTCAAAAAATAAATAGATGTATTCTTTGTTTTTCAATGTTCTCGTTCTGTTATTTTCTAAGGCCTCTTTACTGTAACTTAGATAGCAATTAAAGGGCTTAATATCATTTTGCTCTCTTAATACTGCAAAGGCTTCACTCTCAAGCCTAAACTTATCCTCGTGATATTTATCTTCATATTTTACTGGAGAAATATTTGGTTCCTCAAATTTAGATCCTTTATAAGAAAAACGATATACAGAAAACCAATATTCAAATCCAATTATATTAAATAACTGCTGCCATTTTAGATTATCCTTTACATGAAAGGTTTTGATAAGACTTATGGACTTTTTAATAAAAAGCTTTTTTGCTTCTTCCCAAAGTTTTAAGCCAACAGTAAGTATTGGGTCATCACTTGCTGTACCCATTTCAATAGAGCAAAAATTCCCACTTATCATTAAATGAATAAATCCTTGAATGCCTTTATCATCATATACCAAAATTTTAGATGCATTCTTTAAAGTTTCAATTTCTTCTGGCATTGCCTTGTATTCTAGTGTATATATCCTAACAATTTCATCAATATCAGCTTGTTTATAATCTCTAATCATATTAATTCTCCTTTATTTTTTATTATTGGAAAATACTTCACTATTTCAGATCTTTATAATATAATCCCCACCATTAAGCCTGATTTAAATATTTATTTTGCGCAAAATAAAAGCCGCAAGAAAGTACAACTCCCCTACAGCTAAAAATCTTCCTTTATAATTCTATTACAATTATAAACTAAAGGATGAAATTTCTACTCTATAAGTTGATTTACTTATATTTGCCAACGCTAAAAAGAGGTACACAAAATAAACCTAATAAATCAGGCTAATTAAACTCCTTAAAGGTTAATTTTCTTAATGAAAATTAGTAGCAAATAATTGTTTTCATCTTATAGAATTCTCCTTTCATTCAATTTCATATTAGTTAATTATATATTTACAAATACATTATACTACCAGATACTTATTAATTCAAACATAATATTACAATACATATAAATTCTTTTAGAGTATGATACATTATTTATATATGAACAACATTGAAATTAATTGTTTAAGCCATTTCTGACTGACTCAGTATAGGTAACTTTAAGATATAATACAAGTTATCTTTTGGGAATTCATCACTTTCTCTTTTTATATTGGTAAATGTTTTTATATAAGTGAAACCACATTTTTTTGCTATATGTTCGGTTCTTGTATTCCCTTTTGTATGACCCATTGATAATGCAGATGTTATTTCATTAGCGTTTGCAATTATTACTCTTAAGGCTTCAGTCATAAGCCCTTTATCCGATGACTACCCGCTCTAATACTCCCATCTTCTACAAGTGGGAGTAAAGAGCGGCTACGTCCCTGGATAACGATTTCTAAGAATCAGATGGGGTCAAAAACAAAACCCCACCTGATTCCAAGAACTCTGTTTATTCCAATATGCTTCATCCAATGAAAATCCAACATTTCTGACATTTTCATTACCATCAGCATCTTCATTTAACCCTACTGACCCAATTACTGAGTTGGTATCTTTTAGTACAAGAGCATAGTTATTTTTAGCCTGTAGTAAATATTTAAATATCGGTAAACATTCTTCCGTTGTTTTTTTTAGTAAATCTCAATCTGGAATAGTGTGGTATATTTTCTTTCAACTCCCTAACATCTCCAATATACGTTTCATTAGTTCATTTGATAAATAATTAAATTAGTCATTCATTAAGATTGCCTTGATTTTCTTTGTATATAACGTAAGAATAAACTGAAGGAAAAATAATTATTATAGCCAATCCAATAAGCAATATTATATTACTATTAGAATTAGAAACAAATAAACATAATGGTAACATAATAATACCGCCTAGAACCCATACAAAGCCAGCAAGTCTATGAGTTTTGTACCAAACAGTTTCATTATCAATCGTCCAGGAAAACCTTATTCCAATTATAGCATTCTGTTTTAATTTTGGCATAAAGTTTCCCAAAATTATAAACATTATTGAAAGTAAAGCACTAGTAAGATTATCTATTCCCAATTTTTTTGGATGAAAAGAATAATATAAGAATATAATGTTAAACAGATTGAAAACAAATAGCAAACCAAAACTTAATGCATCATAAGGTTTAGCATTAGCAACTTTGTTTTTAGTGAATTTTAATAATTGAAAAATCAGAGCGAATATAATTGTGACTATGGGCCATATTAAACACCAATATTTACTACCCAATCTGTTGATTTCTCCATAAGAATTGTAATGCACAGGAATTTTTTCTGGTAAACTGGGAAGTAAAATAAAAACTATTAATACTGGAAGTAACGTTAATACAAAATACAGTATTTTTTTTAAAGTTATTTTATTTTTCATTGTTATTCCCCCCTTTAAATTGAGAAAACCAAATCATAATACCTTCAAATACTGACGTATTGAGTTCATAATAAATATAATTTTTATACTTTGATTCAAATATAAGATCAGCTTTTTTTAATATAGACAGATGATACGAAATCGTAGCTCCTGCCATGTTGAATTTTGAACTTATATCTCCTGCAGATAACTTACCATCCTTAAGCATAATTAAAATGTCTCTCCTCACCGGATCGGAGAGGGCTTTAAATGTTTCATGGACTGCCATACATAACACCTTCAAAAGCTATTTAGAAATATTTCTAAATACAATATAACATAAAAATTTCCAAATATCAATAAATATTCATAAAATTTACAAAAATGCGATTGATATATCTCCATCCATACACATTCTTGATTCAAGAAAATTTGCTATCGATCATGACTTTTTTATATTTTTATTCGCTATAGAAAAAGCCAACTATACCTACAATAACTCCAATAATGATAATAAATATTTCATTATCATGTGTTTGTACACCATTTAATCCTAATATTCCTATGTATATACCTATTAGAATTATAATTATGCTTAGAAGCATGATTTTTACACTTTTATAATTCATATTAAACCACCTTTTCTTATAATTAGAATTGTTATACGGTAAAAATCACAAATTAGTATCTATAAAACTTTTCATTTCTTCAGCATTAGTGAATTTTAAAGAGTGGGCAATAGAATTAGCTGTACCAGGTTTTAAAATATCATTATCTTTATGATAATCAAATTTACAAGTACGATAAAGTCCATCTTTCCCTATACCACCATAAATGAAACTGCCTTTTCTAAGAGGTTTCATATTAAAATACACAAGTAATTTTTTTATTTGTCCCATGTTAAAACGTATCGGCATATTCTTATAATCCTATCTCTTTCTTAATTCTGTCTCTATCACCATCACAACGAATTAATTTTAGCATATAGACTTGTTTTGATGTGCTTTCTACTTTATTAAATAAATCAAGTTTATCCACATAAATATCTATATACTCTAATATACTATCTAAAAGATTCTCTTTAGCTTCATCTAAAGTATCACCTTCTCCGTAGATATCAATTTCATTAAGAGATATAGTATATCCTCCAACTTCTTCACCTAATTCAATAATTGGAGTAAATTTCAAAAAACCCATCAAATAATCTACATACTCCGTTTTTATATGGCTTACTTCTTCTTCATTTCTGACATTCTTATTTATTCCTTTAAAAGTTACTAACTCCAATCCATTTAATACAGCACTGTTTAGGTCACTATAGTATCTTTTTGTATCTCTAATATTAAATTTTCTCTTAACTAAAGCTTCCATTTTATCTCCACCTTTTATAATAGTTTTCATATTCTCACCTCCAATTATAATATATGTAGTTAATGTAGTCAATGTGACTACATTAACTACATATATTATTCTCCCCATCTCTTCCACATACAATTTACAAAAAATCATATTGACATCTACAAAAAAACTGATATAATATTAATTGTTGTTAATGCCCTATAGCCAAATTGGTAAGGCACCTGATTCTGGTTCAGGCACTGTGTGGGTTCGAGTCCTGCTAGGGCAGCCAAAAGCTAAGATAAAAAATCTTAGCTTTTTTTATTATTGACAATATATTAATAATGCTTTATAATTTTATTAATAATTTTTTATATGCTTTGATCAAGAATAGTAATGCTTGATTCATCTAAAGAGAGCTGTTGTTAGGCATATGAAAAAAAATAACAAGTCAAAGATTCTAGTATATTTTGTGTCAGGCAAGGAGGTAGGTTCCGCCGATAGTTGTGCTATCGAAGGGTTCTGACGACGCGGCATGGCGCAAAATAGACTAGAATACTGACTAGTTATTTTTTTGAATATGCCTTAGCTGAAAAACAGTGATGATAAAGTGTGAACTCGCTTGGGAGCTTATTACCCAAATGGTAATACGGTTAAAACCGTTATATTACAAAGAGAGGTTTTTAGAAATCTTAAAATATCGTTTTTAAGATTCATTACCTAATTAGAGTGGTACCACGGAGTATATCCTTCGTCTCTTTAGAGACGGAGGTTTTTTTTATTTAGGCATATTGAAAATTTAATTTTCAGGAGGTAATTCAATGGAAATTTACAGTACAGAAATTGATAAAAAATGGCAAAAATTTTGGGAGGATACCAAACTTAATAAATTTGATAAAGATAACCTAAAAGACAAATTATATGTGCTTGAAATGTTTTCATATCCATCTGGCGCTAAACTTCATGCTGGTCACTGGTTTAACTATGGTCCGGTTGACTCTTGGGCAAGATTTAAAAAAATGCAGGGTTATAATATATTCCAGCCTATGGGCTTTGATGCTTTTGGCCTTCCTGCTGAAAACTATGCAATAAAAACAGGTATTCATCCTAAAGATTCAACAATTAAAAATATCGAAACTATGGAAAAGCAACTTAAGGCCATGGGAGCCATGTTTAATTGGGATCAAGAAGTAATAACATGTGAACCTGATTATTATAAATGGACTCAATGGTTGTTTTTAAAGCTTTACGAAAAAGGTTTAGCTTATAGAAAAAAAGCTCCTGTAAATTGGTGCCCTAGCTGTAATACTGTTCTTGCAAACGAACAAGTTGTAGAAGGTGCCTGCGAGAGATGCGGAACTGAAGTTACAAAAAAAGATCTTACACAATGGTTCTTTAAAATAACTGATTATGCAGATGAACTTTTGGAAAAACTTGATACTCTAGATTGGCCTGAAAAAACTAAATCCATGCAAAAACACTGGATTGGTAAATCTAAAGGTGCTGAAGTTACCTTTAAAGTAGAAAATTCTGACATAACCTTTGATGTGTTCACTACAAGAGTAGATACTTTATTTGGAGTTACCTATGTTGTTCTAGCTCCTGAAAGTACTCTTACAGATCAATTAACTATTGAACAATATAAACAAACTGTAGAAGAATATAAAAACCAAGCTAAAAAGCAATCTGAAATAGAAAGACAGTCATTAACAAGAGAAAAAACAGGTGTATTTACTGGTTCTTACGCTATAAATCCTGTAAATGGCAAAAGAGTTCCAATATGGGTAGCTGATTACGTCCTTGCAACTTATGGAACTGGTGCCGTTATGGCAGTTCCTTCCCATGATGAAAGAGATTTTGATTTTGCTACCAAATATAATTTGCCTATAGTAAGAGTTGTAGAAGGTGGGGAAGAACTTCCTTATACTGGCTATGGTAACCTTGTAAACAGTACATCTTTTGATGGTTTATCTGGAAATCAAGCTAAAGAAGCTATTGTTAATATGCTATCTTCAAAAGGTCTTGGCCGCTGGAAAGTAAACTATAGGCTTCGTGATTGGTTAGTATCAAGACAAAGATATTGGGGTGCTCCTATTCCTGTTGTATACTGTGAAAAATGTGGAATTGTACCAGTTCCAGAAAAAGATTTACCAGTTGAGCTTCCTTATAATGTTGAATTTACCCCTAACGGAAAATCTCCTTTAGCAACTAGTGAGGACTTTGTAAACACCACTTGTCCACATTGTGGTGGAAAAGCTAAAAGAGAAGTTGATACTTTAGACACTTTTGTATGTTCTTCTTGGTATTATTTAAGATATGTAGACAATAAAAATAGCGAAATGGCCTTTGATCCTGAAAAAGTCAACAAACTTTTACCTGTAGATAAATATGTAGGAGGCCCTGAACACGCTTGTATGCATCTTTTATACGCTAGATTTATGACTAAAGCCCTTAGAGATATGGGGTATTTAAATTTTGATGAACCCTTCCTTTCCTTAAGGCACCAAGGTTTAATCCTAGGACCTGACGGACAAAAGATGAGTAAATCAAAAGGAAATACAATTTCACCTGATGAATATATATCCCAGTATGGAGCAGATGTATTTAGGCTTTATTTAATGTTTGGATTTGACTATACCGAAGGCGGTGCTTGGAGTGATGACGGTATAAAGGCTATGTCTAAATTTACTGATAGAGTCCAAAGACTTTTATCTCAATGCATAGATTATATTAATTCAGATGAGAACTCTAAAACTACCATAGATAAAGCTGAAAAAGAGCTTAATTATGTAAGACATTTTTCAATTAAAGGGATTTCAGAAGATGCTGAAAAATTCCAATTTAATACTTGCATTGCAAGAATAATGGAATTTACAAACGCACTTAATAAGTATTTAAGCGAAGATACTAAGAATAAAGAATTTTTAAAAGAATCCATTAATGATTTTGTTAGAATTTTAGCTCCTTTTGCCCCACACTTTTCCGAAGAAATGTGGAGTATACTAGGCAACAATTCTTCTATTTTTAATGAAGCTTGGCCAATCTTTGATCCAAATGCATTGATTAAAGAGGAAGTGGAAATAGCAATACAAGTAAACGGAAAAATAAAAGCAAGAATTAACATTCCTGCAAATCTTGATGATAAAGCTATTGAAACTGAAGCATTAAATGATTCATTAATAAAGGATGCTACAAATGGTAAAACCATTGTAAAAGTTATTGTTATTAAAGGAAGATTGGTTAATATTGTTGTTAAATAAGAAATAAGGTTGTTCTTAATAGAAAGAAATTGCGACCAACAGTTAAGTTGAAAATTGAGAGTGGAAAGTTGAAAGTTAAGGATGTTTTTCTTCACTATGTTTAGAAAAACTAAAAATTAGTAAAGATTCCTTAATTATAGATTTTTCGTAGAGTAGCGGAGAAAAATCCACAATAACTTTCAACTTTCAATTTTCAATTTTCAACTTAACAATACATCGCAATTTCTAACTACTAAGTATCACTTATATCCTCTTGCCTTACCTGGTCCATCAATAAATACATGTGGTTCAATTTCAAGTTGTGTATCTTGAATTGTATTCTTTCCATTTTTTATTGCATCATCTCCGTACTTATTCGCAATATCTAGACCAAACATAAATATATCAAGATTTTCTTTCTTGTATTTATTATAAACATTATAACAAGATGTAATTAAATTTTTCTCTGCTCCTTGCTGTATTTCTTTAATTTCTTTATCTGTTAAATTAATATAATTTTCAGTCTCTACTATACTTGCCTTAACATTTATTTTTTTCTTTATTATAAATTTTCCTCCTTGTAAACTTATATCGGTATCGGTCTTACTTCGTTCTATTTTTAGTGAAATATATTTACTTTTGTCATTAAGATCGTTTACCCCCATTGATCCACTTGCAACTTGATTGGTTATAAAATTGTAAGCTTCTCCTTCTGCCGTTGGCATCATGTCTTTTAATTTATCATCTTTCATTATTGCTCCTCCCTCTACTACAAGAGTAGGAACAGGCTCGTCATCTGACATTTTAATAACAGTTAAAACATCTGTTTTTTCTGGTGTACCCCTCATGGTTAAGCAATGATTTAGAGAAGATTGAATAGTTCTAGAACTAGTTCCAATATTTCTTATTAAATCCCAAAGAAATAAACCAACAAATTTTTCTTCTTCAAAACTTCCCTTTGTTATTCTATCTACATCACCCTCATATACTGCAACGTATGGTCGTACTATAAATTGGGAATCTCTCCTAACAATATCAAAATAACTTTTAATTCCATTTTGAGCGGCCCGTTTTGTATATATTATTGCTTTATTCTGGGTAAAATCAATTTTAAAGCTTGATGCTAGATTAGCCTCATTTAAGGCTTCATAAACAGATCTTCCTGTACCTTTAAGTACAATTCTTTCTGCTTTTTCTGCACTCTTTGAAGCTGTTTTAGCAGGCTTAAAAATTTCAAGGTACA
>Ga0255360_1000104_pt1 | contig 23976 bp, 26 predicted proteins | sample GFST50metaG_FD_186004 | JGI IMG/M metagenome (GOLD analysis project Ga0255360, IMG submission 186004) | Peat soil microbial communities from Stordalen Mire, Sweden - G.F.S.T50 | ecosystem: Environmental > Terrestrial > Soil > Wetlands > Peat | place: Sweden: Norrbotten County, Stordalen Mire... | reverse complement strand
CAATAGCATACCATTTATTGTTCCAGTAAAGCATCCCATAGGGGTCAACAACCCTATGCTTGGGATGACCTTCATAACCTGTACAGTATTCAATTTCCATAGAGCATTCATTTGCAACAGCTTGCTCAATTCCCATTAATATAGGTTTGACAGCTGGATCGCAAATACGGCTCACTACTTCAAATCCAACTAAATTACTCTTACGAATTAATCTAAGGATAATTATAACATATTTTACATAAGAAAAGAGCCTACATTGTAAGCTCTAAAAAAATCTATTTCTATCTCGTATTCATCTTGTGCGGGTATAAAAATTTATTAAATTGCCATCTGTGTCTCTAAAATAGGGCTACTACTTTTCTTAATACTTCAATATTTTTATCCATATCTCCCCAAATTTCTAACCTATGACCAACTCCTTCAATTTGTTTCAAACAAATATTTTCATTATCATCATTGATTTCAAAAAACTTCGCATTATTATCCTTGCAGAGTTCTTTTAGTTTCGAATGAAGTTTAATAAAATTATCTCGGTTCATATAATCATCACAGCCCTTTTGTTCTATCTCACTTCTATGCTCAACGATTCCTGAATCAAAATGTTTTTTTCCACGAATCAATCCCATTTTTACATTGTCTATCGACAAATATGGAATCTTATACTTTTCAAGTAATTTTTGAGCCATCACTGTTTTTCCTGTGCAACTAACCCCTCCAATTAAAATAACCATTGTATCACCTTCCCCTTATCAAATATCTTTACAACGCAATATTCTACGATTCCGCCTTAATAATACAATAATATAGCATAAAGTCTATCCTTGTATATGCCATTTTGTAGTAACATTATCCCAATACAGGAAAATTCCTCAGTATTCAGATGCAAACCACCTGAGCAGGATGTATGTCCATGCTAGCAGGTATTCCATTGGGGATTTACAATTTCAACCATATCAAATCTATCTCTGGAATTATATTGGCTGAAATCCGGGGACATACGCCCAGAGCTCATTTGTAGCAAATGCTGAATAGTTATTTTTTCAGAACCTGAATATGCGATATCCTTGTATTCTGAAAAAAAATCCAGTAATAAATCCATTTAAACACCCCCATATTGCTTATTGTATTATATGCAGAGGAAGAATACATATCATATACAGCATATTAACGCTTTCCATAGCAAACTAAAGAAGTGGATGGATAAGTTTAATGGTGTTGCAACTAAATACCTTGCTAACTATATGTACTGGTTTAAATGGTTACAAATCTTTAACACAGAGAAAGATACTATTAAGAGTAAAAATTTATTAGTGCAATCTCATACATCTCATTCTGACACAAAATTAAAGGATTTTAGATTTAGAGAAGCAATATTTATATAGTTGTATTAATAATTGAAAATTATATTATTAACCAGTATAATTAGTAGAAAATAGTAATTAAATATATCAATTACAAGGAGTGATAAGATATGCACGAAAATATCATAAAAGAATATATTTTTAATTCGGTATTTTTTTTATGGATGATTTCAGAAATAATTCTTTATATAAGCACTAATAATAGATCATCTGAAATTAAATCATCTGATAGGGGGTCTTCTGTAATATTAACATTAGGAATAACCTTTTGCATAACAGTTAGTTTTTTTATGAAAGTACAAGCAAGTTGGTTATTACCTGATATAACTTTCTATATAGGAACTGCATTTATACTCATTGGTATAATATTTAGATGTTGTGCAGTTCTTACATTAAGAGAATATTTTTCATATTCGGTAGTTATAAAATCCAATCATCATATTATAAAAAAGGGATTATATAAGTATTTAAGGCATCCTGCCTATACTGGATTTATTTTAATTTTAATTGGGATTTCTTTATCTCAAAAATTAATAGTCTCAACATTATTAGTTGCAGTGTTAACCTTCGCAATATTTGGTTATAGAATATATATTGAGGAAAAGGAGTTATTAAATAGTTTTGGTGATGAATATAAAATTTATAGCGAACATACGTGGAGAATAATACCGTATATTTGGTAACCATATTAATGTAACTGTCACAATAAGTATGGTTTTTGTGTTTGCATTATTTGATGTTACAGCGAAAAGCTAAAATTTCTCATTTTAGCTTTTCGCTGCCCCATTAAAAATTCTTCAAATAAAATATTGCAAGTTGTGTTCTATCTCTTAACTGTAGTTTTTCTAAAAGATTTGTTATATAATTCCTTATTGTTCCTTCGCCCAAATACAAATTTTGAGCTATCTCCTTGTTTGACATTCCGCCACCAATAAGTTTTAAAATATCAACTTCTCTATCTGTTAAATCATAGTCCTTGGGTGATTTTTTATTATCATCTCTTATGAGACCTGATATAGCCTCCGCTACATTTTTTTCAAATACCATATTCCCCTTAGTAACTGCCTTAAGACTGTCCACTATGCTATCTGAAGTCTGATTTTTAAGTATATACCCTTCAGCACCATTTTTTAGTGCTTCTTTTATATATTCATCATCCTTAAAAGTCGTCAATATAACAACCTTTATCTCTTTAAAAGTCTCTTTTATAAGTTTGGTACCAAGCACACCATCCATAACTGGCATTCTTACATCCATAAGCACAATATCTGGTCTAAGACTTTTACATGATTCATAGGCTTCTTGTCCATTTGAGGCTGTCCCCACTACCTCTATATCATCATCTAATCCAAGTAATATACTAAGACTTTCTCTTATAAGTGCATCATCATCAACTATTAGTAGTTTCAAAAATTTTTCCCCCTTTACTATCAATTGGAATAATACAAACTATTAAAAATCCATCTTCATTAGAAATAGAAATGCTTCCTCCAACATTTCTAACTCTCTCTCTCATTCCACTAAGTCCCAATCCTTCTTTAATTTTTTTGCTTCCAACTCCATTATCCTTTATATATAGTCTTATGTATTTTTCATTAACTTCTATACTAATATATGCTTTAGTGGCACTTGAGTACTTTGTTATATTTGTAAGTGCCTCTTTGATGTTTGTGACTATTGTTTCCATATGTCTAGGGGACACCATACTAATATCTCCGGTATGCTTAAATTCTAACTGACAAAATTTAAAGTTATCCAGTATGCTAGTAATATATTCTATGCCTAGGTTCTCCTTTGGTTTAATATTATGCACGGTCTCTCTCAATAACTTCAAAGAATTAGAAAGTCCCTCAATACTATTTTTAAGAATTTCCTTAGCCTTTATATCATCCTTTCCATAAAGCTTTAGAGCAACTTGGAGTTGCATAAATATACCTGCAATACTATGTCCAATATTATCATGTATATCCCTAGCGATCCTATTTCGCTCTTTAATTTCTGCAATATGCACAACTTCTTTGGAGGAATTTAAAAGCTGTATTTTAGTATCTTCTAATTCATATCTAAGTCTGCGTTCACTATCAATTATTTTTGTATAAAATTGTTCTTTAGCATTAAAAGCCCTTAAAAGAAATGCAATTATGGCTACCATTATATAGAAAATAAACAAGTTTTCCATATTAGCTTTAGATAAATATATTGTTATTGCAGCAGTAATAACAACTCCTATATAACATTCTTCATATGTAAAATCAAAAACGCTTATTACATACAAAGGTATAAAACTAGAATACATATATGCGGACATACTAATAATGATAAATTCAATTATTACTACATATAATGAATCATTTATTTTTTCTTTTACTATACAAATTGAAGCAGCTATTAAGACTATACTTACTATTTTATAGTCTAGTACTGCATTAACTTGTCTTTGGCTTAATATATAAATAAAAAAAATTATTTTCAAAATGTAATTTATTTTTTTCATCTTTTACCTCATAAGTCACATGAAATTTAATACACCTTATCTAATTACATCCTTTTCAGTAAATATACCCAGTAAAAAAAATACTATACTAAACAAAACCAGCACAAATATATTAAAACCTACGGAAATTATATTTCCATTATAATACAATATAGCATCTATGGCATCATTAATCCAAGTAACTGGAATAAAATTTGATAAATATTGGAATGTAATAGGCATCATATCGTTACTCCAAAAACACCCTCCAAGCATACACATTGGTATAACTATTAAAGTAATTGAAATACTAGCTGCCTCTTTTTTAATGACACTATGCAAAGATTTTGCAAACACCCCTATTGAAACGGAAGTCAGTGAAAAGGCTGTAAATATAGTAAATAAAAGCGGTATGTATTGAATGGTTACACTTCCATATATAATAGTTAGTGCAATTAACATTACAACAACTTGAAATATTTCCAAAACAAATAAACTTAATATACATTGAAACATATAATTTTTTAAAGTAATAGGTGCTGCAAAAGTTCTTAAATTTTTTATTTCTTCCCTATCAAGAATTAAAATGGAGGCAAAATTTATGGAAGAAAAAAGCATTAACATTATAAAAAATTTCAGGGATCCTGCTACATATTTTTTATTTGTACTTCCAACTTGTACACAATTCACCTTATAATTTTTTTCCTCATACATATTAAAATTGTCATAGAAAATTTTAGAATTTTTATTTGATTTTAAGGATATTTCATTAAGAGCCTTAATATAATTCATAATATTATCTTGAATTATACTGTGCGTGCCGTCGTCTTTATCGTAGTAACTATTTATTTTTTCCTTTTCACCTTTAATTATTTTATCTGTGAAGCCCTTATCAATAACAACAGCATACTCAATGCTTTCATTACTTAACGCATCTACAATATCTTTTTGTTTTATGTTATCAAGGCTATAGTTTTCCTGTAAATTCTCCGTAAGCTTAAATGTAACTTTAGTTTTATCATTATCTATAACTGCAATCCTAGCTGTAGTTAAATCCATTTTTACATAAATAATTGAAATAAAAACCGCAATTGGTAATAAGAGCATAGACAGAAAGCTCTTTTTTTTATGTAATATTCTTTTTATGTTGTACCTAAAAACAATCATAAAGGTCTACTCCTTCCAAATACCATTGTAATTATAAATAATACTATAGAAAGAAGAACTAACTCTAAATAAAATCCATTTACAGCATAGCTATATCCATAAATATTTTTAAATATTATGTTTTGAACTGCATAGCTTGGAGATAGTACACCCAAATTATTTATCTTTTCACTTAAATAATTACTAGAAATGTATCCACCAGCTATCAATGTGAAAATGGGAACCATGAGCTCCAATATATATTCGGTTAGGTTCACGTTTTTAATAATACTACTAAGGGCTGAACCTAAATTTACAGAAAAAATTGAAAACAAAAAAATCACTGGAATTATATCCATAAAATTTTTACCCCAATTCACTCTATATATAAATTTAGTAGCCAAAATTAATATCATTGCTTGCATAAACGCAATAACTACTTTTCCAATAATTTTACCAGTCATATATTTTCTATAACTTATTGGAAAGCTTTTTACTCTGCCTATCATATTTTTATCTCTAGCTTCATTAACTATTCGCATCCCATCTTTAGAACTGTACAGTATTATCATTACAATCATAGTTAAGGAGTAATATTCAATTGCAGTAGGTCTCCTATTTTCTAAATCAATTGGATTATTATTTATTACATTATCAACGGATTTATATTCATATGCGGAATTTTTATAACTACTTACAAGGCTTTTTACGAGTGAAACATCATAATCATCATAATAAAATACATACACATTTTTAATTTTTATACTTTTGTCTGGAAGCTGTTCAAGCTCAATATATGCATCACTTTTTCTACTGTTTACATTTTGTATTCCAACCTTATTTGAATTAACCCTTAACAATTTTATTTTATCTTTATACTCAGTAGTATCAATAAACTTTTGCAAACTATTAATAGCATTAGGGTTATTACTATAAACTTCTACCTTCTGATTATTAAATCCAAAGGGCTTATATGCTAAATCTAAGGAAAATCCAAGTATTAGAATTACTAATAGTACAAATAGAATCGTTCTAGCCATTCTATTTTTCTTTTTAAATTCCATCATAGCTGTGTAATATGCTATGTAAATTACCCCCATACCTTCACTTCCTAATTTCTCAGATTTCTACCTGTAAGAGTTAAAAAAACTCCTTCAATAGTTGGCTTTTCAATACTTATATCTATTATCTCAAATCCAGACTCTACGATTAAATCTATTATTTTTCCTAAGTTTTTACTACCTTTATTTGAAATTATATTAATATGATTCTCATATACATTACATTGCTTTACACCATATAGGGTTTTTATACTTTCAACAATAGTATAATTTAAGCCTGATAGCTGTATTTTAACTTTCTCTTCTGAAGAAACCATATTTTTCAATTCATCTTTATTTCCATGTGCAATTATTCTACCATGATCTAATATTGCAATATCTGTACATATTCTTTCAATTTCTTCCATGTAATGAGTTGTGTATATAATGGTTGCTCCAGCTTTATTTAGCTTTTCTACCCCATCTAAAATATGACTTCTGGATTGAGGATCAATACTAGCTGTGGGTTCGTCCATAATTATAAGCTTTGGATGATGTACAATTCCACAGGCAATGTTAAGCCTTCTAATCATTCCCCCTGAAAATTCCTCAGGAAATCTTTTTCTCTCTTCCCAAAGCCCTGCAAAATTTAATGCCTCCTCCACGGATTCTTTTAAAAGTTTACCTCTTAGTCCATAAATACCGCCAAAATACATAAGATTGTCATAGGCACTTAAATCATAGTGCAATGATACATTTTGTGTTACAATGCCAATGTCTCTTTTTACGCTTAATTCGTGGTCCTTTATGTCCTTATCAAATACTTTTATACTTCCAGAATCTATTTTATTTAAACCAATTATGCAATTTATAATTGTGGTTTTTCCTGCCCCATTGGGTCCTAAGAGCCCAAAGATTTCGCCTTCTTTAATTGATAAACTTACGTTGTCAACTGCTAAAAAATCTTCATATCTTTTTATTAAATTTTTTATTTCTAATATCATAATAATTCTCCATCAAAACAATTAATATGTGACCATGTTATTTGTGCAGACAGTGTCTGCACAAATTCAAAATCTGTATATAACTCTCCAAATAAGTGGCTTTGAATCTACTAATTCTATTTTTTATTCGATCTGCTTTCATATGCTATATTCTCTCCCTTAATATTAAAAACTCTACTTATATTATCACACATTTTAATTATGGTTATCAAATAAAAATTTAATTCCGCATTTCCCAGGCTATCTACTCAAATTCCTAAGTTACATTTTGTCCCAAAATTATGGAAAGCCCTTGAAATTAAGGACTTTCTTCGGAATACTTGTTTATTCAATGAAAATTTTGTATTATAAGAAAATAATATAGATAGAGGAGATGTTAAAGATGGACTATTACTTAAGAGGACAAGTTGCAAAAATGGCTAATATTCATCCAGAGACACTTAGATATTATGAAGCTAATGGTCTTATTCAATCTGTTATAAGATCCAATAACAGATATAGACTTTATCCAGATACTGTATTATATCAACTTGAGTTTATTAAAAATGCAAAAAAATCAGGTTTTACATTAAAAGAGATAAAAGAAATGTTTGATATAACAAGAACTGAAGAAGTAAGTTAACTAATATATAGTTTGTATATTGCCTGGTTTTTTAAAATAGATTTATTATATAATATTGATAAATCTAAAGCAGTAGATATTACAAAAGACATAATATACAAAAATACAAAAGACAAACCATTACCTATGGATATATATAAACCAGCTGGAATAACTAAAGGAACTAAACTTCCTGCAATAATTTTTGTACACGGAGAGGGTACAGAAAGAATTATTGGTAATGCAAAGGAGTGGAGTCTTTACCGTTCTTACGGTAAATTTGCTGCAAGTAATAATTTCATAGGAGTAACTTTTAATAGAAGCAGGATGAATTTAAATTTTAAAAATGCTCCGAAATATATTAAATGTCTTATATCTTACTACGGCTTACATGATATAAGTACTAGAATAAAGGCTTTTAATAAGGAATATGAGGATTATTATCCAGAAAATTATCTTCCAGGCGATTTTGCTGACATTCCACCTTTGCTTATTGTAAAAGCTGAAAAAGATAAAGTAAAAGGTGTTAATAAATCAATAGATAAGTTAATCTCAATTGCAAAAGCAAGAAATCTTAAATTTGAATATATTGTACACAGTACTGGAAAGCATGCTTTTGATGCATTGAATGACAACGATGAGACTCGGGTTGTTATTGATAAGACGCTTCAGTTTATAAAGAAAAATATTTAAATTACGAAATAGCCTAAAACACCTTTAATTTTGTACAACATTGCCTCCGATCTACGGAAGGGAGGCAATGTTATTAAGTAGGATTGAATTGATACATTATATTTTGCCTAATAATGCTATTATCTCCATGACTCACTACTGAATGATTTGACTTAATCTTTTCAGAATGGATTTCCACCATTTAAATTGCACAACCTTGCTCATGCTTCGTTTTTATTTATTGCTGACAATGCTTGAAAAACCAAGTCAGGCTGATCCATCATTAAGAAGTGTCCCGCATTGGGGATGACGAAAATCTCTTTATTTGGTGCCTTTATATCTTTAAAATAATCTTCAGCTATAACATAGGGTGCTTGCCAGTCCCTTCCCCCTAAAACATAATATACTGACACCTTATATTCCTTGGATTCCATACGGAGATTGAAACCACCAAGAAAACTATGAACTTTTGAATTTGCCTTGAAGATTTTCATAAAGGCTATAATATCGGAGAACTTAAAAATCGGGCTTTTAAATGCAGCTATCCAAATATCCATGCCTAGTTCCATACCTAATTTGTATTTACCCTGAAGCTTACGAACTACATTACATTTTCTCAAAAACTCTTTATCAAAAACAATTTTGCTGCCAGGATATTCACCTATACTCTCAAGCTTCTTCAATGATTTTTTATCACCTGCCTGCTCAATGAATTCTTTAACTTTGTTATAGCCTACCTGCTCATTTTCGACCATACTAATAACCTGCCCAGCACCAATATAGTATTCTACTTCTTCTGGATGCTTTCTGATAAATATTGACCCCAAAACACTTCCCCATGAATGTCCAAATATAACAATCTTTTTCTTGTTATATTTTTTCTTAAGATACTGAATAACTTCGAACAAGTCTTGAAGCATCAACTCTACTGTTGGAAGCTTATCAGAATTCTTACTCAGTGTCTTTCCAGCACCTCGCTGATCCCAGTGGACCACAGTATATATTTCTTCCCATCTATGTTGAAATACTCCTGTAAATAAGGATTCAGCTGAGCCAGGCCCTGCGTGCAAAAACAACATTACAGGATTATCAAAGCTTGTTCCTAGATGAAACAGAAACTGGTCTATCCCATTAATCCTTACATATTCATCAATACATATTAACCTGTTATTTTTATTATTCATATTTTTCTCTCTCCATTCTCTGTTTTTTTCTTATCCTTTCAAACTCCTTTAATATCCTCGTTACATCCTCTTCCTGACTTTCATCTGCTTTTAAGTTACTATCATCTTCAAATCCATCCTGTTCTTCACCATCAAATCGATACAGCTTCTTCAGCATTCCCCAGATGGTTTCTAGCTCTCCAGTTGAAAAATCCTTAAAAAGCTCTGCCATAAAGAATATTCCTTTTTCTGAAACTTGATACAATACCTGCTTTCCAGCCTCTGTAATTATTACATTAACTGCACGCCTATCTTCATGATTAGGTATAACATCAACATATCCTTTACTTTGCATAACGGTAACAATTTGTTTTACATTTTGCTTAGTAGTGCTCAACTTTTTTGCAATATTATTAAGGGTAGTTTTACCTTCAGATAAATGAGCAATTGCAACCATAGTCATATACTGCCTTGAGGTCAAACTCCCCAAGTATTCATCACCCCTTACCTGAACTTTATTTGCTAGTGAAAATAAGGTTGCATAAGTTTGTTCCATTAAAAATATCTCTCTGTATATATCCATAAAAACTTTCCTCCGTAAGCCAATATATTGTCTAATTATATTTTAATAATATTTTAGACATTTGTCAATATATTGTCTATTTTGAAATGCAATTTATATAAATATAGTTTGCTGTACGGAATGGCATAAAATTATTTATATTTAATATTATTACATATTGAATATAATCTTAAAGGTTTTACAAAAGGTTTATTCTACAATTTCTTTTCATCAAAACAAGAACTATACTTTCAAATACTACATATGGAAGAAGCTCTAAAAATCGTCTTTAACGAAAGTCCGCTAATTTGTGCACACCCCTCTTAACCTTTGCACCCCGAGGTGTGCATTTTTGTAATACTTTACCTTTTTCTTATGATTTTCTTGTTAATATAACTACAACATTTTCTCCAAAAAACACCGAAAGCCTTCTAAGGTATAATCACAAAAATAACAAGTCAAAGATTTTAGTATATTTTGTGTTTATTTACATTTTATTATATAATAGAATATTCTTAAATAGTTTTTTAATTTGGAGAAATACAATATGAAAAATGATATTAAATTTTATGAAAAAGGTTCAGTAGAAATAGTATATGGACAAAGTCGTCATTGTTTTCCTCTTCATAGTCATGAAAGTTTTTGCGTAGGAGCCATTACCAAAGGCACAGCAATATTTACCATAAATAATAATAAGCGTTTATTAAAAGAATCTATGGCTTTTATAATCCCATCAAATACTGGAATTTCTATAATTGCAGATTCTGAATATAATTACATAACTATCTGTTTTAAAAATGAATTAAAAAGACAAGTTGAAAATATTAAATTCAATAATTATTTTATTGAATTTAAATTCTCTAAAGAGATTTTAGTTTTATGCGATGAATTCAAAATAAATAATGATGAAAATCAATTTTTAAACTCTATTCTCAAATTAATAAATAGTGCTATAGAACCTGTATTCCCATTAAAAAGAAGCAAATCAAATGAAATTGTATTACTAATTTGCGAATATATAAAGGAAAATGCAGCTGAAAAATTTGATTTAGACAAGCTAGCAAAATCATTTTATTTATCAAAATATCATTTAATTCGTATTTTTAAGAAAGAAATGGGCGTAACCCCTAATCAATATTATATTCAAGCTAAAATGAGAATTATAAAAGCTAAAATATTTAATGTACAATCTAAAACTAACTTAGCAACCAGTCTTAATTTATCTGACCAAAGTCATTTATGTAAGCTGTTTAAAAAACAAATGGGTATATCTATTCTTGATTATAAAAATAACATAATAAGAAAATGAGCAATATTTTACAATTTATTTTTTATACAATATTCTATAATATATTTGTACTTAAATTACAAACAAAAATATATTTATTAAAGTATATATTAGAAAGGGGATTTTATATATGAAAGTTAATGCAGCATTTATCTTTGTAGCACCAGAGGTTGACTATAAAGTTCATAGAACTGTTGTAGATACTCCTGTTGTACACTTAAATGTAGTAGGCGTAAAAAATTACAGTGAAGCTGTTGAAGTTGCAAAAGAATTAGTAGATCAAGGTGTTAAGGCTATAGAGCTTTGTGGAGGATTTGGAAATGAAGGAATAGCACTTGTTACTAAAGCAGTAAAAGAAAAAGCATCTGTTGGTGCAGTTAAATTTGATCATCATCCTGGATTTGACTTTAAAAGCGGTGATGAGTTATTTAACAATTAAAATCTGTACCTAGTATAGTTTGAACCTGTATAATTTACTCATTGGTACTGTTCAACTTGAATAATTCTAAACTTGTACACATGTGAAAAACCCACGACAAAATACTTCTGTATTGTCGTGGGTTTCATTGGTGGAGTTGAATGATTTGAGAACGAAGCTCTGATATTTATTATATTTAGTCCTATTCAAAAAAAATGGGCTGCATCCATGCTCTTGCGCCATCTTCCCTAATCAATTCAACTCTTATATAGCCTTCATTTCCATTAATTTTATATGAGTTTTCCATACCTGTCCCTTGATAATATATATGCCCATCTTTACCAATAAATCTAAATTCAACTGGCAGCTTATTGGCTGCAACTGTTATAACATCATCTTGTATATCAATTTTGTCAATTAAAACTCCACTAGTACAATAAAAACTTCCACTTTTTATACTCTCAAGAATGGCTGATTTGCTTCTGTTTTTTGCAAACACCATATTATATGCCCCTCCTGCTCTTGGAAATACATGCATATCATCATTTGCAAAACCATAAACCCTTTTTCCACAACTTAAAAGTTTATCCCATAAATCAGTAGCAACCGCCCTGCCTTTGTTGTCATGTTTTATATTATTATTAAAAATTTCTAATCCAATATAATTGTTTAAGTTTTTCAATTTTTCAAAAGGCCAGTAATCATCATTATATACATGAGGATGACAAATTATATTGAAACCACCTTGTGCTTCAACACTATTAAAAAGCTGTTGATGATTATCTAAGTCAAATTTATCATCATCATAATATTGAATATTTATTCCTAAGCTTTGCAAATCTCTATCCTTATACTCTGCGCCTTCAAAAAGTATAATTTTATTATCATTAATATACTCCGCTAAACTTGTACACATGTAGTGATCTGTTATTGCCAAAAAATCATATTCCATATTATAAGATGTGTACATATTAATTACTTTTTCAATATCATAGTGACCGCATGGACTATTTTTTGTATGGGTATGAAGATTTCCCTTTACCCACAAGCCGTTAAAATTAAAATTATTCTCTATCATAGTTACCTCAGTATATTCTTATTAGGCATATGCCTTATTAATAATTTTACCCATATATTTTCTAATTGTAAATGTTTTTTCAGAAATCTAAATAAACGTGCATATTGTGCACATAATGTGTTAGAATAAAAGTATATACATATAAATGCATACTATACTTTTATTTTGGGGAGAAAAAATATGACTAAGTACATGGAAATAGCAAATGATATAAGAAATAAAATAGTAAAACAAGATATAAAGGCAAATGAGCAGCTGGCCTTTGAAAAGGACCTTTGCGTTAAATACAATGCAAGTAAAATGACAGTAAAAAAGGCATTGGATATTCTTGTTAATGAAGGTCTTATTATAAAAAGACGTGGCTCTGGAACATTTGTAAAAAGCATTAGTGATGCTGATATGAATAAACTTTTAGTAGCAAATCAATTTAGAGGTTTAACTGCTTTGTACACTGGCCACAAAGTTAAAAGTGATATTATTGAATTCACGGTAGTTGCCAGCGATGAAGAAATAAAAAGCAAACTGAGCCTTGATAATGAAGAATTTGTTTACAATGTAATTCGAGTAAGAAATTTAGATAATAGTCCCTTTGTACTAGAAAATATGTATATGCCCATTAATACAATACCTGGACTTAAGAAACAACATGCTGAAAGCTCAATATATTCCTATATTGAGGATGATTTAGGTCTTAAAATTCAAAGTTCACATAGAACTATAAAAGTTAGAAAATCAAATGAGCTGGAGCAGAAGCATTTAAAACTTGAAGTTAATGATCCTGTTGCTGTGGTTGAACAAGTGGCTTATCTTGAGAATGGAACAGCCTTTGAGTACTCAGTATCTATTCATAGATATGACTGTTTTGCCTTTGAAACGGTTATAATTAGATAATAACAAGCCAAAGATTCTGAGGATATTTTGTGTCAGGCGAAGCGCCATAACCCCCCATAGTTATGCTATGTAAGGGTTGTGGCAATAAAGCATGGCTCAAAATAGACTAGCAGTTGGCTTGTTATTTTTTTAACTCCCTTAACTCATATAGTTATATACAGCCCCAATAAGATTTGCATCATTTCTAAATATACATTTTCTTATTACTGGTCTTACTTTAGCCGTTTCAACTTTAGCTATGATTTTATCTATATTCTTTTGTATATTATCAATAAGATCCTCTCTTTCACTTATTCCTCCGCCTATTACAATAACCTCAGGATCATATACATATTGAAGGTTAAATATTCCTACGGCTATATTATTATAAAATCTTTCTATTTCTTCTATAGCAATTTTATCTCCTTTTTCTGCTAGTTTAAATACCTCTTCTCCGTTAATGGATTCAATTCCTTTTCTCTCAGCAACTTTTTGTGCCATATTAACTGGAGTGGCTATTAGACTGAGATTTTGACAATCATCAGCTATGATCATGTAACCAAATTCTCCACTCTGCAAATTTGCTCCTTTGTGAATTTTTTTGTCCTTTATTACCGCACCACCAACACCTGAACCAAGAATAACAAAAAGAACATCCTTATAATCCACCGCAGCTCCTTTCCATACCTCAGCTAAAGCCGCACAATTTGCATCGTTCTCCATCCTCACATTTTCAATTCCAGTTGCTTGTCTTATCTTTGCTTTAATATTAAATCCATGTATACATGGAACTGCACTACACCCGCCTATTATGCCATTTTTGTCATCTACAGCACCAGGACAACTCATGGCTATGCCATCAAATTGGTATCTATCTTCTAGTTCTACTTTTACTTCTGCTATATTAGCCATTAATTCATTAATATCATCTTTAGGGGTTATAAACTTTCCCTTTTCATAAATTTCCCCTTTTTTATCTATAACTCCATATTTTACACTAGTTCCGCCTATATCAAATGTAAGTATATTCATTATAACAACCCCTTCAAACTTTATCCTAACTAATGCCTAATGGCTAAAACCCATTATTTTCAGCAACTTCTTTAAACCAATAACCAGACTTTTTAATTGTCTTTTTTTGAGTTTCTAAATCTAAGGAAATAAAACCATATCTGTTTCTATAAGCATTTGACCATGACCAACAATCTATAGGCGTCCAAAGATGATATCCAAAACAATTTGATCCTTCCACTATTCCCTTATGAAGAAATTGCAAATGCTCACTAATAAATTTTATTCTATAATCATCTACTATCATTCCATTTTTGTCCATAAATTTTTCTTCGCCGTGCACTCCCATTCCATTTTCAGAAACATACCAAGGAATATTCCCATAATTATCTCTTATATTTACTGCAATGTCGTACATAGCTTCCGGATATATTTCCCAGTTTTTATCAGGATTTATTCTTCTTCCTGGCTTTTCATACCCCTCATAATACTTTTGTGGAAGCCATCCTTTAGAATCATCAAATTTACTTTCTCTAGCTTTCACCCTAAGTGGTTGATAAAAATTAACGCCTAGAAAATCAATCTTACTTTCTTCTAAGAGTGCAATTTCAGCTTTTGTATAATCCCAAAGTACACCGTCTTTTTCCAGCATATCAGTTAATCCATCTGGATATTTACCTAACACTGCTGGATCAAGAAACATTCTATTATCAAACTTGTTAGCAATTTCTGCAGCTTCTAAATCCTCTTTTGAATCAGATCTTGGATATGCTGGTGTTAGATTTAATACTATACCTATTTTACCACCATTTTTATCATATCCATTTTTTCTATATTCACTTATAGTTTTAGCAGAAGCAAGGTTTAAATTATAAGCTACTTGCATAGCCTTCTTACCATCTACTAATTTAGGATAGTGAAATTGACTCAAGTATTGACCTTGGACTATTACTACAGGTTCATTAAAAGTTGTCCAGTATTTTACTCTATCTCCATAGAGTTCAAAGCACTTTAATGCATATTTAACAAAAAGCTCAACAACATGTTTTGATTCCCATCCACCATATTTTTCATATAATTCTACAGGTAAATCAAAATGATGAAGGTTTATAACCGGAGTCATACCACATTTTAAACATTCATCTATAACATTATTATAATATTTAACACCATCCTCATCAACTTCACCAGTTTCTAAGTCTTTTATAAGTCTTGTCCATTGTATTGATGTTCTAAAGGAATTAAATCCTATGCTTTCCATCATCTTCAAATCTTCTTTATAACTGTTGTAAAAATTAGATGCTATATTAGGACCAACCTTATCAAAAAATGCTTCTGGTTCTATATCGTACCAATAATCAAATACACTCCTGTGTTTTTTATTAAACCTTCCTTCCGCCTGAGGACCTGACGTAGCAGCCCCCCACCAAAAGCCTTTTGGAAATTCACATTTCATTTTATCATTCCTTTCAATACTTACTCTCTGTATTAAATGGCGATGCAGGAAGACCTTGTTTATTAAACAGGTTTATTTCCACATAATTTTTCCACCCATATCTAACTGACCTTGGATTTTTAACATTTTCACTATAAACTTGTACCATACTTCCTACTATTTCAGCCTTTGCAGCATAATAATCGCCCGTTATGCCACAAATTTCAAAACCTTTTAATACATCTCCATCTTTAATTACAAGATCACCATCTTCTACATATTGAAAATGTATAAATATTTTATCTTCTTTAATTTCATATCCACTATATATAGGTGAATGTCCTTTTACATCTTCCTTATATACATCCTCTCTTACAACTAAAGCTAACCTTTCTCCCACAGGCTTCTTATCCTTAGGATGAACATCTTCCTTTTCTCCACAATCAATAGTAACAATCATAGAAGTGTTTTTAACATTTTTTAAAGTGTAAAGCTGAGCATCTCTTATTATTTGCCACGTATCAATTTTTTCATCATTAAACATTGGAAGCTGAACAAATACAAATGGCAAATCTGGATTTTCAAAATCATCTCTCCAATTTTGAATTAATCTCCCAAACAGTGTTTTATAACATTCAGGTTTCGATGAATCTTCTTCTCCTTGGTACCAGATAACTCCCTTTATTCTAAATGGAGTTATCTTACTTAACATAGTTTCATATAATCCAAAAGGGCGAAGATAAGATTTTCTACCTAGTGGAGGTGGCCATGGAATTTGACCTATTTCCTTATGAAGTTCCTCTAGGGTTTTCTCAGGATATTTCTTTTTATACTCCTCTTCTTTTTTATTATATTCCTCCTGTGCTTTATAAAACTCTCTCGTTAATCTGTCTTCTTCTTCCTGGCTAAGATTTTCAATATTCTTTTCATAATCGTCTAAGTATACACTCTTAACATTTTCATCTTTAGCTAAATATTCTTTAGCCATCCAACATGCTGCTGATGTGCCGCCCTTATTACAGTCAATTATTCCTATAGGAATGTTTAAATCTTCATTTAGATTTTTTGCAAAATGATACGCTACTGCTGAAAAGTACTCAGAACACTCTTTAGATGAAGCTTGCCACCCTTTGTCTTCAAGATTTGGAATCCTAATTTTACCGTCTTCGTATTCTATTTCTGGAACTTCATAATATCTTATTTCTGGATAGTCTGATTCCTCAATATATTTATCTCCATTTATTGAGTCCTTAAGTCTAAATTCTATATTAGATTGTCCGCCAGCAACCCACACATCTCCAATTAAAATATTTTTCAAAGTAATGCTTTCATCTTTTGAAGATATCTTCATGTCAAATGGGCCCCCTGCTTTAAGGTCATTAAACTTTAATTTGAAGCTTCCGTTTTTTACTATGCTCTCTGAAATTTTTCCACAAATTTCACCTTTTACTACGGTGTTTTCTTTTGCTTGTCCCCATATACATACTTCTGACTCTCTCTGAAGTACCATGTTGTCAGAAAACACTGCTGGTATTTTTAAACTCAAAACAATCCCCTCCAATTTTAAACAATTGCTATCAATATATAAATTTGATGAATAGCTATATTCCTTGTTTATATTATATAACTTGATAAATTAAATGTATATACTTTATATTTAACATATATACGTTTTTATAAAAAGAGTCTTAAAGCCAGGTGGACTTTGTTTTATAAATTTTCTTTCGATAAATGATTGTGGTTATGGACAAGGTGAAAAAGTGGGCAAAGGAGAATTTTTACAGAACGAAAGAAACGAGAAAGTTATTCATACTTATTATGATATTGAAGAAGCTGAAAAACACTTTAAAGATATGAAAATAGAATTTAAAGAAAATAGAATTTTAGAGAGAATATACGAAGGTGAAAAAATTAAACAGGGATATATAGATTATATAGTTCAAAAATAATTTAGGCATATGAAAAAAATAACAAGTCAAAGATTCTAGTATATTTTGTGTCAGGCAAGGAGGTAGGTTCCGCCGATAGTTGTACTATCGAAGGGTTCTGCCGACGCGGCATGGCGCAAAATAGACTAGAATACTGACTAGTTATTTTTTTGAATATGCCTAAGTGTTAAGGGAATCTTTGACTTCCCTTAATACTCTTTCTATTACTAAATTTTACTATCAAAAATTTTCCCTATACACTCTAAGAAAATTTCCACCTAATATTAAATTTAATTCTTCATCCTTAAAACCATTATCCAATAAAGCTTTAGTAAGTTTATCTATATTTCCATGTCCTCTTATGACGTCAAAGGCTTTTGTTTTAGCTTCTTGTCCTAAAAAACTTGGATTTGAATTTGTAAATGTATCGCAGAAATCAAATCCTAAACCTATGTGCTCTGCACCAACTAAATCTCTAATGTGAATAATATGTTTTATCAATCCTTCTACGTTCTTCCCAGCTTCATCCTCTGAAACAAAATCACTATATGCATTCATACCTATTACACCACCAGTTTTTGCAATAGCCTTAATCTGCTCATCCGTAAGATTTCTAGCATGGTTAACTATTGTTCTACTATTAGAGTGTGAGGCAATAACGGATTTTTTTGATATTTTCATAACATCCCAAAAGCCTTCATCATTTAAATGACTCACATCTATAAACATTCCAAGTTTTTCAGCCTCATTTATAACTGCAACACCAAAATCAGTTAATCCGCCTTTTTTCCCTTCATTGACTTCATGGAAATGACATCCGTCAGCTGCATAATTTCTTCTACTCCAAGTTAGTCCAACAATTCTTACTCCAAGTTCATAAAAGATTCTTAGCATTTTTAAATCATTTCCTATTGGATCTACCCCTTCAAAAGATAATATAATGCCTAATTTATTAAGCTTTATAGCTTTATTTATATCTTCATAATTCTTGCATAATATAAATTCACCACTAGATTCCTCAATTTCCTCATATAAACTTGCAATTTGATCTAGGGCATTTCTCATTGCCATTTCAGGAATATACTCACTTTCTATAAACAATGATGCTACAACTATATTAATCCCACCCTTTATAAAGTCGGGCATAAAGTCTCGCTCTATTACTTTTTTCAATCCAGCTTTACGTCTTCTTAAAACCTCTCCTAACATATCAAAATGTGCATCTACAATGTTAAACTTCTTATCAATTTCTTCCACGTGTTCATTTAAATTATTCTTCATATTAATGCAGCTCCTTTATAAGTTCTCTTGAAACAAAAAAATAATTCTGTGTAATATTAACGCATTATTTTTTTCAGATATCTAATATATTATATAACAACAAATGTTTCAAGTTACAATTTTACCTCATCTATTATCATTACTTTGTACCCATACATTTCTTTTTTTCTATTATTTATTATATAATTTTTTTATAAACAGAGTTCTTGGAATCAGGTGGGGTTTTTTTTGACCCCATCTGATTCTTAGAAATCGTTATCCAGGGACGTAGCCGCTCTTTACTCCCACTTGTAGAAGATGGGAGTATTAGAGCGGGTAGTCATCGGAATAATTATACGAGGAGTGGAATTCATATGAACAAATCAGAAAATAGTATTACCCTAAAAAGTTTAGTACAAATTGCTATGCTGACTGCACTTGTTTTTGTTACTACTTATATTATTCAAATTCCTACACCAGGCAATGGTTATGTAAATGCAGGTGACTGCATGGTATTTATGAGTGCCGTATTACTAGGTGGTAAAAAAGGCGCCCTAGCATCCGCACTTGGTGGTTCCTTATCAGATGTACTTGGTGGATATCTAATGTGGTCACCATTTACATTTGTGATAAAAGCTGTAATGGCATTAATTGTTGGAGTAATTATTTACAAATTTAATACTGACAGAAAAAACATATTTATAAATGGTATTGCATTTATAATGGCAGGAATATGGGAAGTTATTGCTTACTTTGGAGCTGGAGTTATAATATATATGCTTACAGTTTCTAAAAATGTTAATGTTGCTGTATTAAAATCTATTCTTGATATACCTGGAAATATTGCTCAAGCAACTGTTGGTTTGGTAATTGCTGTACCCTTTACACTACTGTTAACTAAGAGCGGACTTTTATACAAATTTAAAAGTGCAAATATTTTTTCAAAATAAATATAAAATCATCAAGTAACTTGTAAATTACTTGATGATTTTTTTATTACAGATTTTTTGTAGTCGTACAGGGTATTTTCACTGTACTATTCTGCAATATTTACATTGTAAAGCATTTTGGCTTAAATTCTTCTATATGCATATTAAATACACTTATCTTCATACCATATTCTTTTATATGTTGCATTCATCTTCCTATTATGTTAATATATTTACATAGTAGGAGGTGAAGAATGGATAATAATATATTAAATATTGCACAAGCAGTAGAATTTTTAGGCGTTAGTGAAAAAACTTTAATTAAATTATTAAGAGAAGAACATATACCTGCTAGAAAAATAGGTCGAGAATGGAGATTCAGTAAGGAAGCCTTAATCAATTGGCTTTCATCTGGTGATTCCTGTAATTATATTAACAAAGATGAATTATATCAAATTAGTGAAGATAAAAGTGAAAAATCAATGGACTTAATGAATTATATGATTAATGAAATAACAGAACTAATGAAAGATAAAAATATACGTCATACTTTAAATGAACTAAATACAGATATAATTATACCTGAGGATGCAAACCTAAGAATAAGCTATAAACAGCAAAGAGAAATTGAAAAGCTTGAATTTAAAATATTTTGGAACATAAGGGAGGCATACAAACTTGAACCAAACACAAAAAAACAATAAAGGGAGAGATTTTTTTATGAATCATCTATGGCTTATTTTTGCACTATTATCAGCCGTAACCGCATCATTAGTTGCTATATTTGGTAAAATAGGTCTTCAATCTGCTGATGCAAATACCGCGACAGCTGTTAGATCCATAATTATGGCTATATTTCTTGTTCTAGTAGTTGCTTTTCAAGGTAATCTCAATAAAATACCTTCAATAGTTTCTGATAGAAAAATATTCTTATTTGTCATACTAAGTGGTTTAGCCGGTGCTCTTTCATGGCTATTTTACTTTTTAGCATTAAAATACGGAACTGTTGCCCATGTTGCTCCTATAGATAAGCTGAGTGTAGTTATTGCCACTGTGTTATCTGTTGTAGTATTAGGTGAAAAACTAAATACCCTTAATATAGTTGGAGTAGTCCTTATTGCTATTGGAGCTATTGTTGTTGCCATAAGCTAAGGAAGTTGAAAAATATTATTTTTAAGACAGTATGTAAAACTATACTGTCTTAAGGCATATGAAAAAAATAACTAGTCAGTATTCTAGTATATTTTTTTTTCATATGCCTAATTTTTTTGTATACATTCACCCTTTGAATATAATCACATAAATTTCACATGAATTTTCGATATTTGTACAGCAAATTAAAGTTATAATTTCTACATAGTGATTAAGTGATTATTATACGAAGGAGTGAATATTATATGAAAAAATTTAAATTCTCCAAGGAAAACATAGCATTAATAATAATTGTAATATTATCTGCAATATTAAACTTTGTAAATTTAAGCATAGAAGGTTATGGAAATTCATATTATGCATCAGCTGTAAAAAGTATGACTATGAGTTTTAAAAATTTCTTTTTTGTAGCATTTGATCCATCTGGCTTTGTAACCATTGATAAACCGCCTTTAGGCTTTTGGCTTCAAGCTATATCAGCTAAAATATTTGGTTTTAGTGGAGTAAGCATAATTTTACCCTCAGCCTTATCTGGAGTAATTTCAGTTGTATTAATATATAAAATTGTTAAAAAATCTTTTGGCACCACAGCAGGTTTACTTTCTTCATTTTTTCTTGCCATAACACCTGTTTTTGTAGCTGTCAGTAGAAACAATACTATAGATAATATACTTGTTATGGTTTTATTACTTGCAATGTGGGCACTTTCAATTGCTGCTGAAAAGGGAAAATTCAAATATTTAATTTTAAGTATGGCACTTGTTGGAGTTGGTTTTAACATAAAAATGTTACAGGCTTATTTGATAGTTCCAGCTTTATATATAACGTACCTTCTTTCTACATCAATTTCTATTAAGAAAAGATTAGTTCATCTGTTTGCTGGTACACTTGTTCTTATTACTATTTCCATGTCTTGGGCATTTGTTGTTGACTGTATTCCAGCATCAAGCAGACCATATGTAGACAGCAGTACCAATAACACAGTTACAGAACTTATATTTGGACACAATGGTTTAGAAAGAATATCTTTAGGTAGTTCAAGTGAAGGTAATGGTGGTGGTCCTGGTGGTAATGGAAAAGCGCCATCACAAGGACAAATGGGTGCAATTCCTCCTATGGGTAATCAAAAAAACAGTAGCAATTCAGGTACTAGCCAAAATATGCCTGGTAATCCCCCAAGCGGTGGCATGCCAAACGGTGGCGGTGGACCAATGCAACCAGGTGGTGGCTCATCTCAGCTTCAAGGAACATTTGGTGGCCAAGTTTCAGCAGGTTTTGCAAGATTATTTTCTAAAAACATACTTTCTGATCAAATAGTTTGGTTTATACCACTTGCTATATTTGGTTTTATAGCCGCAGCTATAAGAGAGAAACTAAAGTTTCGTTTAGATAATAAAAAGAAGCAATCTTTAGTATTATGGTTCGCTTGCTTTTTCCCAGAATTTATATATTTCAGTTTCAACACAGGAACCTTTCATTCTTATTATTTAACTATGCTTGCAGCTCCAATAGCAGCACTGGCTGGAATAGGAATAAGTTCAATGTGGGAGCTTTACAAAGAAGGTGGATGGAAATCTTGGTTTTTACCCGTGTCACTCCTAGCAAACGGTGCTGTTGATCTATTAATGTTATATTACTTTATTAGTTCTTCCAATATTATAAAAGTATTAATAGTATTTGTAGCTGTGTTTAGTATATTATCTTCAATAATACTTAGCCTTTTAATTATAAGAGAGAAAAAACAAGACAATCTGAATTCTAATAAAAATATTCTTAACTTAAAAAAACTTCTAGTGAATTTAGCGCTAGTAGGAATTATAATAACTCCATTTATTGGATCCTCTGCTGTGCTTTTTACTCCGCTAAGTAATTCCTTCCCTGCAGCTGGTTTGGAACTTCTATCAAGTAGCAATCAAGGAGGAGGGGGCTCTAATCAAAGTAGTTCATCCAATGGTCCAAGCATGGCTATGCCTGATGGAAATAATAACTCCAATACAAAACTTATTGAATTCTTAAATAAAAATGAAACCACTGAAAAGTATTTCCTTGTTGTTGAAAACTCTAATTCCGCCTCAGATATAATAATTAGTACTGGAAAAGCTGTAATGTCTCTGGGAGGATTTTTGGGTAATGATAACATAGTTACTTTATCTCAGTTTAAGGAAATGGTTAAAAATGGGGAAATTAGATATGTAATGACTGGCGGAATGGGCGGAGGAAACTCCAGCAGTGACATAATTAATTGGGTTCAAAAGACTGGAAAAGTTGTCCCTGCAAGCGAATACAGTAATGTGAATACTCAAAGTAATAATACTGCGGATTCAAAAAATAAGAATGGAAATTCTAATAATATGAATTTATCTGGACAACTATATGATTTAAAGGGATATAGTGGTAAGCTTTAAGTAAATTATTTTATTGGGAATAGAAAGAAAATGCATTGCATTTTCTTTCTATTAGAGAACGTCTATAGTTTTGTGTGAATTAAAAAAGAAGAGCTGAATTGCAATTGGAAATTACTATGGGATAAAATTCCTGTAGTAATTTTATTTTTCACGGTAATACTAAACAATGGAGAAGTGTAG
>Ga0255360_1000102_pt1 | contig 24054 bp, 2 predicted proteins | sample GFST50metaG_FD_186004 | JGI IMG/M metagenome (GOLD analysis project Ga0255360, IMG submission 186004) | Peat soil microbial communities from Stordalen Mire, Sweden - G.F.S.T50 | ecosystem: Environmental > Terrestrial > Soil > Wetlands > Peat | place: Sweden: Norrbotten County, Stordalen Mire... | reverse complement strand
TAGTTATTTTATCAGTTCTTTCGCAAGATAGCTTGCGAATTCACGCACCGTCGGATAATCGTTCACTTTGATTGCAGATATATTCACACTATATTTTTTGTTTATTCCCTGTATCCACTCCACTCCAGTTATTGAATCAAGTCCCATATCAATAAACTTCTCATCCAGATCAATCTCGTCTTGCTGCATGTATAATGCTTCTGCTAAACTTTCCGCAAGCTCATCCATTAATTCTTCTTTTCCTGTGTGTGAACCTCCATCTACCTCATGTACCACGGATACAGCAGCAGTTTCTGCCTGTACCCATTCTGAAACCTCAACTGTCTGATTATCCCCTTCCTGACTTTCCTGCTCGCTTATTTCAGATATATTTAACTGCTGAAGCATATGATTCGCTTGTTCTATATCAAGCAATCCAGCTTGTACCCCTTGTATAATATCTTCAAAGGAAGGAAGTGGCTTAAGCTCAGAATCCGTCCTGTCAGATTGATTCCCCAGTTTTCCGAGTTCCTTCTCCAGATATCCTGCAAACTCACGCACTGTTGGGTAATCATATACCTTGGTTGCTGATACATTAACATTGTATTTTTTGTTTATCCCCTGTATCCATTCAACTCCCGTTATTGAATCAAGTCCCATGTCAATAAACTTTTCATCCAGATCAATCTCATCCTGCTGCATGTATAATGCTTCTGCTAAACTTTCCGCAAGCTCATTCATTAATTCTTCTTTTCTTACACCTATACTTTTTTCTATCTCATTCATTGCAGATTTATCAGCAGTTTTTACTTGTACCCACTCTGAAACTTCACCAATTTCTTTGTCGGGAAATGATTTTTCCTGCTCACTTATTTCAGATATATTTAGCTCCCTTAGTATATGATCTGCCTTTTCTATATCAAGCTCTCCCGATTGTACCTTATTTATTATTTCTTCAAAGGAAGCCAGTGGTGAAAGCTCTGATCCTACCCTCTCAGATTGACTCTCTCGTTTACTAAGTTCCTTCTCCAAATACTCTGCAAACTCATGTACTGTTGGGTAATCATTTACCTTGATTGCTGATACATTAACATTGTATTTTTTGTTTATCACCTGTATCCATTCAACAGCAGTTATTGAATCAAGACCCATATCAATAAACTTTTCATCTAAATCAATTTCATCTTGTTGCATATATAATGCTTCTGCTAGACTTTTCGCAAGCTCGTCTATCAGATTTTCCGCTTCTGCTACTTTAACATAGTCTACAGTTTGAGAAGCTGTAATACTATCTGGATTCGTCAATGTCACATTTACCTGTTGCAAAGAAATTAACGGCTTGCCTTTGCCCTCAGGCTTACAGAGTTGAACCTTTACTTCAGACAGTGGCTCAAGAGAAATCCCTCCTGTCTTCCTGGTCATTTTCACTTCCGACTTAACGTCAGGTAAATTCAGAGAAACTAAAGGCCTCTTCTTTTCGTGTAAATCAAATGCCTTTCCGCTTGAGCCTTTTTCTAATTTGATCTCACCTGGCTCTACAATAGGCTTATGATCTTTTACGACTTCTGCTTGACCTACTACCTGAGCATCCCTGCTGCCTGGCACCCAATAACGCTCTCTCGCAAATGGGTAAGCTGGCAGACTAATCCTATTAGGTCTTTCTCCACTATAAAGCCTATTCCAATCAAAGTTAAGCCCCTTGACCCACAGCTCTAGAAGCTTTCCATACTTTCTTCGCTGTACCCATTTTTCAATAGCTTCTCCAAATTCCTCATCCGATGCAATAACAGCTAAAGCTTCTTTGTTATGCTTAATCTGCCCTTTATATATTTGGAGCATACCCTCTTGTCCCTCTACAAAACCTTTTAGCTTATCTTCAAGCTCTTTTAGCGATCCTGCCAAAAAGCCTAATCGTTCTTCCATAGCTTCTCTTCCAACCTGTAGAGTATAGGCTATATCCATCAGGTTTTCATCAGACATCTTACACTCTTTAACCGTCGCCAGCAGTCTTTTTGCTTGTTCCTTCAGCCTTTCTTCATTCTTTGCAGACAATACTATAATCAAAGGCTTGTCATCTGTAATGATAGTCTTATGCTGCTGAGCGTTCCTTGGCATATATTCCTGTATCACTACTAGAGCATTTGACCCTCCTGCTCCAAAGGATAAAATTCCTGCAAGCCTTGGGCATTCCTTTTGCTGACCATTTACAACCTCAATTGGCCTTTTCCACTGGGCAAGCTCTTGCTGTACTACAAACGGTGTGTTACTGAAATCAATGTTTGGGTTCAGAATCTTTGAATGCAGTGATGGCACTAATTGTCCATATCTAAGCTGCAGCAATATCTTCGTAATACCTGCAATGCCTGCCGCACTCTCGCAATGCCCTATGTTGGACTTTACAGACCCTATAGCACAGAACTGTTTATCTTTTGTATATTCCCCAAAAGCCTTACTTAAACCTGTTATTTCAATAGGGTCTCCCAAGAAAGTTCCCGTGCCATGGCCCTCAATATACCCCATCCTCCTTGGGTCAATCCCGGCTTCACTGAAGCCTTTTTCAATAACACTAGCCATAGAGTTGGGATTTGGAACTTTATACCCATTTGTTTTTCCTCCATGATTTATCGCAGTCCCTTTTATAACTCCATAAATATTATCTCCATCCTCAATCGCTTTAGACAGCGGCTTGATTAGTACTGCTCCTACACCTTCTCCTGCCACATAACCATCCCCTCCTGCCCCAAAGCTCTCACAACGTCCCTTGCTTGATGTTAAGTTGCCCTGTGCGAGCACCAGGTATTTATTAGGATGGATTGAAACATTTACACCTCCAGCAATTGCCATTTCGCAATCTCCCCTCTGTAGGTCTCTACACGCAAGATGTAAAGTAGTCAGCGAGGAGGAGCACATAGTATCTACAGCCAAACTCGGTCCATGGAAATTACAGAAGTAGGATACCCTATTGGCTATTGAAGCTGCACTTCCCCCAAGAGCGATAGGTCTACCCTTTAGTGTCTCGTTCACTCCGTAAAGCTGGTACTCTTCGTACATAACCCCGACATAAACCCCTACATTGCCACCAAATCCTAAACTCTCGTTTGAGTTAAGAGCCTCCCTTGTATAGCCTGCATCCTCCAAAGTTTCATAAACACATTCAAGGAACAAGCGTTCCTGGGGATCCAGCATTTCAGCTTCCCTAGGCGATATATTGAAAAATCTAGGATCAAACTTATCCACATCCTTTAAAAAACCTCCCCACTTGCTGTAGGTTTTTCCTGATTTACTCTTATCGCTTCCAAAGTACAAGCTGTTGTCCCAACGTTCTTTAGGTATCTCTGTTATACAATCTCTACCGTCTTTAAGGTTTTTCCAGAATTCCTGTAAATTTTCAGCACCTGGGTAGCGACCTGAAACACCAATAATAGCAATATCTAAAGGGTTATTCTCCTTCTCCTTTACTTCAACCTTCGAAGCTGAAAAGCGTGCACGTCTGATACTACTTACAGCTTGCATCATTGGCTGCTGTGCAAAGGCGACTTCCTTTGTAGTTTTCTTTTTTTCTATCTCCTGAAAACCTAGGAGTCCTTTCAGCTTGTCTGTATGTGACTTAATAAAGTACTCCGTTAATTCCTTGATGTTTTGATATTCAAAGAACAAGGTTTTAGAAAGCGACCCGAAGGTCTTTTCAAGCTGGTTGGTTAGATTCATAATCATGATTGAATCTATGCCATACTTCTCCATTGGTGCATCTATCTCAATCCTGCTTGCAGGCAGGTTTATCACAGAAGAAAGCAGATTTTTGAAGTAATCTGAAGCCTTATCCATGAACCCCTCCTGCAAAGCTTCCAAAATCTCCTTGCTTTCATATATATCAGAACTTGCTTTTAAATCTTCTGTACTCGATTGTTGTTCAGAAATAGCTGAGTAAAATCTCTCTACGTTTCCCTCCATTACCATAACCTGATTTTTTTTGGAGGCTAATCCTTTGTACAATGCTTGTATTCCTGTAGAAGTTTTCATAGGTACAGTGCCGTAATTTTTCATCATCGTTTTCTCTATTTCCTCATCAACGTGTATTCCACCATCTCTCCACAATGGCCAGTTGATAGACAAAGTCTGCCCTTTTCGCTCTTTTAACTCCACTAAAGCATTACGGTAGCTTGCATAGGCATCCATGAATGCATTAGCAGTAGAATAATCTGCCTGCCCAGAGTTTCCTGCCGCTCCTGCTATTGAAGAAAAGAGTACAAAGAAATCCAAATCCAAATCCCTTGTTGCAAGGTCTAGGTTAACCATGCCCTTAACCTTCGGAGCCATTACTTCTATAAATTCATCGCTACTCTTTCTTAAAATAAAGTTGTCATGGGCAATACCAGCAGTATGAATAATACCGTCCAGGCTCCCAAAATCCTCACATATGTCATGAACTAAATCCAAAGCTGCCTTGCTGTCTGTCACATCCACTTGCCTGTACTCAATCCTAGCACCTGATGCTTGTAATTCCTCAAGTTGGTTTTTTCTACCCTCATCTAGCATTGACCTCCCTGTGAGGATGAGTGCTATGCCACTTACCTTATTCACAATCTCTTTTGCGAAAATATAACCGAGACTTCCCATCCCACCGGTAATAAGGTATGTACCACCGTCTTTAAAGGGCAAGCTTTCCCTCTCACCACATGCCTCAATTTCCTTCCAGCTCATAACGAACCTTTTTCCGCCATTATACTTAATATGGTGGTTAAATTGGCAGAGTGCATTTTCTTTCAGCTTCATCGTAATTTCTTCTGAAGTTTCACAGCTATCCACTTCAATAAGTTGGCTAATAATTTTTGGATTTTCAAGCCTTACTGTCCTCAAAAGCCCCGTTATACCTGAGAAAAGCTGCTGTTCCCCTTGATTTGGAACTACCACCTGAATAAGTACCTCACCCTCAGGTTTATCTCTTAAGATACTCTGAATTTTTTCAAATACTTGCACAGCATAGTTCTCAAAACGTTCTTCAATGCCTTTGTTTTCAGTTTGCAAAGCAAGGCAGCAAATACCCTTCGATTTGGATTCTATTTCCTCCACAAGTGCTTTACGAGGCTCACAAAGCACCACCTGATGCATTGTATAGCTATGAACCTCCGCTTTGGTGCGTGCATCTATAGTCTGTTCCTTCCAGTAAGGTCTTAGTACCATGCTTGGGTAATTTTGATCTACTCTTTCATTATCAAATTCACCCTCCACTGCTCTTATTGAAAATCCTTTCAATCTGACACAAACAGTTTCTGTTTCATCAAATAGGTCAATATCAAGCTTCTGAACCTTATTATCAGTCATACTTTCCTCACTGTACCTAACAAAAGCCCACATTTCGGAAGTACATGCTCCAAACACCTCAAGCTCTTCTAGAGCAAAGGGCAACGCAGGTTTTAGATTTCCCGAAGCTATCATCAGACCAATTGATGTCTGTAATGCCGAGTCCATAATACTTGGGTGCAGAATAAATTGGTGCGCCGTATGTGATACCGATGAAGGCAACGAAAGCTTTGCTAACACCTGACCTGAGCCCATGTATACCTCATCTAGCCCCATATGTCCAGGACCATACTCTATTCCCATTATCTTGAAAGCCTCATAGCATTGGCTAGCCTCAAGAAGTCCCTGACTGCACATCTCCTTCAGCGCTTTAAACTCTATGGTAGGAGCGTTAAGTCCCTTCGTCAGCACTGCACTGCCCTGGCTGTGTACTATACGTTCTATACTGCCATTTTCTGAACCACTGTATATTTCAAAGGAAATATCTCCATTATCTTCAGGATATAACCCAATATGTGCCTCTACCGGCCTATCATCTACAGTCATTGGATAAATCCAAACTACATTTTTAAGACGTATGCCCCTCTTACCAGCAATAGCTCCTACTTCAACTGCTGCCCTAGCCATTTCAAGGTAAGCCACGCCTGGAAGCACATGCTGTCCCTTAATAACATGGTCTGTCAAGAAAAATTCCTGGCCTGTAAATGTAGTAGTGTATCGCTGCTCAAATAAGTCTGAGGTATTCTGTTGAAGCAGAGGATGAATGAAAGTAGTGCTTACAGGGCCTCTGGCCATGCTCATAGGTCTAGTTTCACCCCTTGCATCCTCCATCCAGTAACTTTCTCTTGCAAATGGATAGGTAGGAAGGCTTATACGTCTTGGTTTGACACCACGGTGTAATATGTTCCAGTCAAAGGACAGTCCCTTGACCCAAAGCTCTAAGAGTTTTCCATACCTTCCCTTACTTAACCATGCTAGAACCGTCTGTTCCATATCTTCATCTGCTGCAAGAATAGCCATTGTCTCTTTATCGTTTTTAACCTGACCCTTATAAAGCTCAGAAATATTTTGTTTCCCTTCTATAAAATGTTTTAGCTTTTCCTCAAGAGCTTTCATAGATGCTGCAATAATAGCTAAGCGCTCCTCCATAGCCTCACGCCCAACCTGCAACGTATAGGCCATATCTTCTAAGTCAGTATCAGAAAGCTGGTGTTCTTTTATTGCAAAGAGTAAACGCTCTGCTTGATTTTTGAGGCCTTCCTCATTTTTAGCAGACAATATTACAATTGCAGGATTGTTAGCATTTACGGTAATTTTATTATTTACCTCGTTAGCAACTATATATTCCTCAATAATTAGATGGGCATTTGAGCCTCCTGCACCAAAAGACGATATACCAGCTAATCTTGGATATTCTTTTGTTTCCCCGCTTAAATCTATTAAAGGCCGCTTCCATTCAGTTAATTCCTGCTGCACCACAAATGGAGTGCTACTGAAATCAATATTAGGGTTAGGTATGCTAGAATGTAGCGAAGGCACTAACTGACCATGCTTTAACTGAAGCAATACTTTTGTTAGGGCAGCAATACCTGCAGCACTTTCGCAATGACCGATGTTGGACTTGATGGAGCCTATAGCACAGAACTGCTTGTCCTGTGTATGCTTTTCAAATGCCTTTGTAAGTCCACTAATCTCAATTGGGTCTCCAAGCACTGTGCCTGTCCCATGCGCTTCCAAATAACTTACTGATCTAGCATTAACCTTAGCCCTCTTTAGCGCTTGTGAAACTAGCTCTGACTGGACACTCGGATTGGGTACAGTATATCCGTTGGTCCTTCCTGCAGCATTGAGCATACTCCCCTTTATAACGCCATAAATATGATCTCCATCAAGGACTGCTTTATGGAGTGGCTTCAATACAACTGACCCTACACCTTCACCATCCACAAAACCGTCTGCCATTTCCCCAAATGCCTTACACTTGCTACCTGGGGACAGCATAGTCATTTCAGACAGTCCCAAATAGTGTTCAGGACTCACAACCAAATTCACTCCTCCAGCGATAGCACACTCACAAGTGCCGTTATACAAGTTTTCCAGTGCTAGATGGATAGCAGTTAATGCTGATGAACATGCAGTATCAATACACAAGCTGGGTCCTTGAAAATTGAAAAGATAGGACACCCGGTTTGCTATTGACCAGTACTTCGCACCTGTTGGATACTGTCCATACATAGCTCCAGCAAACACCCCTATTTTTCTGGTGTTACAAAGATTTGCAGGTGTGTACCCTGCATCTTGAATACTTTCATAAGCTGATTGCAAAAACAGTCTCTCTTGGGGATCCATCTTTTGTGCTTCGGCAGGAGATATTTGGAAGAACAGTGGATCAAACTTGTCTATATCCTTTATAAAGCCTCCCCATTTTGTGTACATCTTCCCTTTCTTACCTTTTTCCTCATCAAAATACTTCTTCCAATCCCAGCGGTCTGCTGGAATCTCCGTAATACAATTCTTACCTTGTTTTAAATTGTTCCATAATTCATTAACATTATTTGCCCCTGCATATCTTCCTGAAAGCCCTATAATAGCAATATCCTGTATTGCAGGAGCTTTATCCTCCGCTTTTCCCGCCTCAAGGTTGTGCAATTGTACAAAATGTCTTGATCTTTTAAACGTGCTGTTCGAAATATTAGTGTGAGAAGTTTTGTTATCTTCATCCAGAGCACAATCCTCCAAAACAGCATCGCAGGACTCATTTTCCTCTAGCCCTAACAATTTGATCAACGAATCATGTCTGTTCTCAATAAAATAATCAACCAAAGCATCAATGGTCTGATATTCAAAGAATAAGGTGCTGTTAATATTGTCCATTACCTTACGTAGTGCATTTACCAACTGAATTATTACAATAGAGTCTATTCCATATTTCCCCAAAGGCTCTGATGAATCTATCTTATTACATTGTATTTTAAGAATTCCGCCGACCAATTCCTTAAGGAAAATCGTACTTCTCTCTTTTAGTAACTCCCGATTGATTTCTACCACTTGTGTCACTACAGTTTTATGCTGTGAAGACCCTAAGTCTACTGCCTTATTGCTGACGATCTGCTTCACTGCACTTTCATTCGACTTATTGCACCTTTTTTGACGCACTATATTACCATTTTTATCCACAGCCACCTGTTCCTCAAGGCTTAAGCCTTCTACAGGCAAAGGTTTTAAGGTTTTTAAAAGCGCAATCTGGTGCAATGGCCCTGAAAGAAGTTTTTCAAGAGCTTTCATTGCATATGCCGGTTCGTTGGCTCCCATGCCTATCTCAGTAAGCTTCAGATAAATCTGATAGGTTTCCGGTGAAGCGCTTTCCTCCTTGTACCAAAATCCCCAGTTCATCACCTTCACAGCACAAGACCAATGCCTCGAAAGTTGATGAGCGAAGGCGTCCTTGAAGGTACATCCTGCAGCGTAATCACTTTGTCCATGGTTCTTAATAAATGAAATAATTGAAGAGAAAAACAATACAAAGTCAAGCTTCTCCTTTTGGAACACCTGGGCCATTACCACACTCACATTAACCTTTGTGGATAGCACACCTTTAAACTTCTGTTCATTAGTCTCAGCAAGAACCTGGTCTCTAAGCGTTAACGCTGAATGGACCACACCGTGTATCTGAGTATACAGCTTTTTAATCTTCTTATATGCCCGTTCCATTGATGCCTTGTTGGTAGCATCTGCTGCAATGTAAACAGGTGCATAGCCTATTTTTTTCAATTTGTCCAATTTAGCCGCGATAGTCCCATCCATTTCCCTTCTGCCTATCCAAACAATCTTCGCATTATAGGTCCTGATCATATATTCAGTCCATATCTGACCTATGTCACCGGCTCCTCCTATAATTACATATACACCCTCTGTTCTGTATGCAGTCTTGTTCTCGCATGAGTATTCAATTGGAAGCAATTGTCTACAGTACCACTTCCCATCACGGTACACAAAGGGCTTGGCCCTACGGTCTATAGGTAAAGAAAACATTTGGCTTATTGGCCAATCACAATTACTCTGTATATCCATTAGTCTTATTTTCCAGTTTGTATGCTCTTTTGCCATTGAACCTACTAACCCATGAACACTTACGTGGGTTGGATTTACCAAATCATTGTCATTAATTGGCTGGGCATGTAAAGTGATTATGCTCCAGCCTATATTTTTCTCAGCATAACCAAGGTTTATCACGGCTTTAACAATCCTCAAAACCTGTAATACCCCTATATCCTGTTCTTCAACTATACTGTCCTGTGTTATCGATTTTATGGAATGATTAGGCGCAATCCAAACAATATGATCAATAGTACCCAGCTCTAGAAGCTTTCTTTCAATGTCCTCAGTAGTGTCAAAAGGTTTTACCTCCAGTACATGTGCTTTTGAATACTGTGCCTTTACGGCGTTCACGTTATCTTCTGCTGTTCCTATAATCACAACATTATCTTCCTGAGCTGGAAAAGCTTTTCCCTCTTTTATTGGAACCTCATCCCATACCGGTGTCATCATTATATTTCCAACAAGTGGCTCCAAAGGGCCCTGAGCTGAAACAGCGCCAGCGGCACCTTCCGTCTCGAGTTTTGCTTCTAGATTTCTGACTGAAAAACCTTTCATGCGTACACAAACCTTACCCGACTCATCGCATAAATCAATGTCTGACCTTTGCACCTTGTCCTTTTTTCCACTTCCTTCACTATAACGTGCAAATGCCCACATTTTGGAGGAACACCCTTTGAATATTTCAACCTCCTGTAATTCAAACGGCATAGAGGGTTTTAAGTCATTTTTGATTATTGATGTAGCAGCCTTCTCTGGATCTATTTCTAAAGCTATGGTTGCTTGTAAAGCTGAATCCATCAAACTTGGATGAAGAACAAACTCCTTCAGTGTTGCTGAAACAGAGGAAGGTAAAGATAGTTCCACCAGAACCCCGTTCTTTCCGAGGTGCATCTTCTCAATTCCTTTATGCCCGGCACCATACTCAAGGCCCATAGTCCTAAACATTTCATAGCACTGATTTGCAGAAAGAGTACTCTGTCCATATTGTTCCCTCAAATCTTCAAGATTCAAACGAGGAGCTTCCAAAGCCCGATTTATTACTGCCCTCCCCTGGCTGTAAACCACCGATTCTGCATCTGAGTGTGAATGCCCATATATTTCAAAATCAATTTCTCCATCGTCCTTAGGGTATAGCCCAATATGTATATGGGTAGGCTGATCTCCTACAATAATGGGTCTTACCCATACAATATTTCTAAGCTTAATCCTGTTTTCAGCTTCTGCAATCATACCTGCTGCCTGCGTAGCCGCTGCCCGTGCCATCTCAAGGTATGCCACTCCAGGTAAAACCTTCTGACCACTTATCACATGGTCTGACAGAAAAAACTCCTTGCCAGTAAATACAGAACTGAATCTCTGCTCATAAAAGTCTGAGGTATTCTTATGCAGCAGAGGATGAATCGATGATGAGACAACTGTACTTGTTGTCCTTATTGAATTCCCTTCCATATCAGGAACCCAATACCTCTCCATGGCAAAAGGATAAGTCGGCAAGCTTATTCTTTGTGGCTTTGTATGCCTATAAAACAGCTCCCAATCCATCGCATATCCCTTAGCCCACAGCTCAGCAATTTTTTTAACATTTCCCTTTAAAATCCATTTGTGCACTAATTCTAAGGAATCACGATCGCAGCCCAATAGTTCTATGGCTTCCCTGTTGTGCTTTACATGCCCTCTCCAGCAATTTTCAACTATTTTATCACCATTTATAAAAGCCCTAAGCTTTAGAGTTAGTTCGGATAACTTCGTTGCCACAAAAGCCACCCTGGCTTCCATTGCTTCACGTCCAACCTGCAAGGTATAAGCAAGCTCACTTAGGTTTATTTCTTTTATGCATTCATCTGTTTTAATTCCTTCTTCTTGTTCTTCTTCTTTTGGCACTGTTTGATTGCTCAATAGCAATGAAGTGTTTGCCTCCAGCTCTTCGCTGTGATTATTAGCAATATAAGCCGCCACAGAAGCCACAGAGCTTGTTTGGTTCAATATCTTTGAATTGATACCTATGTTAAGCTCCTCCTGCATTTTTTCTTTAACCTGCGCAATATGTACTGCTTCTACACCATATTCACTCCACTCCTGGTCTGCTTCAAGAACTTCTTCTCCCACCTGTATAATGCTTGAAAGTATGCTTCTTATCCTAGCTTCCAACGCTTGTATAATTGCTTTTTTGCTTTCGGCCTTGCTTTTTTCCTGCTTTTTAGATCTCCCGCTTCCTCTCAGAAATTCAAGGAGTCTTATAGCATATTCCTTCAGCCTTTCCTCATTCTTAGCGGAAAGTGGAATGATGCACGCATCATCTTTTTCTAATTGGCTTTTATGTGCTGTTTGCTGCTCTTGTCTAGGTATGTATTCCTCAAGAATAACATGCCCATTTGAGCCTGTAGCACCAAAAGAGCTTAATCCTGCACGTCTTGGATATGTTACCTCCATGCCATTTTCTATGATTACAGGCTGTTTCCACTCCTCAGTCTCATGCTGTACATAAAAGGGTGAGTTTTTAAGATCCAGGTATGGGTTTAACTCCTCTGAGTGCAGAGATGGTACCAAAGTCTTATGATAAAGCTGAAGTATTACTTTGTGTAACCCTGATATACCAGCAGCTGACTCCGCATGTCCTACATTGGACTTAATAGAGCCAATGGAACAGAACTGGGTATCCTGGGTAAAGTTACGGTATGCCTTTGTCAAACCTTGAAGCTCAATTGGATCACCCAAAGACGTACCTGTACCATGTGCTTCAACGTAGCTTATTGTACGTGGATTAATTCCTGTTTTTTCCATACATTTCACAATCATGTCACCCTGGGCCACAGGGCTTGGAACTGTCATTCCACTCACAGTACCCACATGGTTGATTGTACTGCCTTTAATAACCGCATAAATATGGTCTTTATCTTGAACAGCCTTATGCAAAGGTTTTAAAAGAACACTACCTATGCCTTCTCCAGAAACATACCCATCCCCGCCTTTACCGAAGGTATGACAGTAGCCGTCGCTGGAATGCATATCAATCATTCCTACAGATAAATATTTAATTGGATGCAGGGATAAGTTAACTCCTCCTGCAAGAGCCACCTCACATTCCCCATGTCTTATGCTCTCCAATGCCAGGTGCAACGCAGTAAGCGAAGAGGAGCAAACAGTATCCACAGCCATGCTTGGACCATGGAAATTGCAGAAATATGAAACCCTGTTGGCGATTTGTGCACAATTAAGTGATAATACAAATGCTTGTCCCTTTGCCACAGCTTCTGCCTCAATCAAGGTATAATCCTTATGCATAACCCCGGCAAATACCCCTACCTGCCTTCTTTTATTCTGCCCCCTTGCCTGAACAAGGTTTTCTGGTGTATATCCTGCATCCTCGATTGCCTCCCAACAGGTCTCAAGAAACAAACGCTCCTGGGGATCCGTAAGCTCAGCTTCCCTTGGTGATATTCTGAAAAACTGTGGATCAAAGCAGTCGGGATTATCTATAAATCCGCCCCATTTCAACATACTTTTCCCTGAGGGTGATTTAATTTCCTCAAGCTGTTTCCAATCCCAGCGTGATTTGGGTATCTCGGTAACAAGGTCTTTCCCCTCTTTTAAGTTTTCCCAAAGCTCCTGCAAATTTTTTGCTCCTGGATAACGGCCAGACATTCCTATGACCGCAATGTCCATACCCTCACTCTCACTCTCACTCTGATCCTTATCATTCATTACTTCAGAAAGTGGAGACAAGGTACTCTCAAAATTATTTATTTCAATAGAAGTATTTGATACCTCTTCACTTTTGTCTTGTTCGAATATATGGGGATAGGTTTGGGATAGATATTCAGCCAATTCAGAGATTGTAGTGTATTCAAACAATAGTGTAGGTGACAATGTACTACCTATTTTAGCCTCAATAGCGCTGACAACCTCCAGTAATCCAGGAGAATCTAATCCCATTTCATAATATCCAACTTTGGTATTAATCTGATTAGCTGGTATTCTGAGCTTATCAGACATTAGTTGCCTCATTAATGCTTCAGCTGCAACCATGCCCTCCTCTGAAAAGGCAATCTGCTGAGCAGGAGGAGTTTTAATTGGCATACAAGCCTTATCCATCTGGCTTATCTGCTTCCTGTCAGGGTTAATAAGGCCTTCCTCCCTCACCAGCTTAATAACCAGATTTCTTAATTCTGCAACCTTTTGTCCCTGTTCATTGAAAAACTCAAGCGTCTTATAAAGTAAATCCTTCTTCCGCCTCACCGATGAGGCCAATACCCTTGTAATACAATGTTTTTGAAGCAGTTCTGAAGCTCTAAATGACTCATAAAGCAGAGGAATAAACACCCTTTCTTCCTCTTTCACCAGGGAATCAAACACCTGCCACAAACCCACTGCACTTCCATCAATCAAGGTTGGATGAAACATGAAATTTGTAGCAGTAGAAAGCGCCTCCTTGCCGATGAATATATCAACTATCTTCGAACCATCTGTATCGAATACTCTTCCTTCTCCCTTTATAAAATCTGTATGCACCAAGTCATGTGATCGGTATATTTTATACACCTGATCCAGATCAATGCTTTCCCCCATGTCAGGCTGTCTTATATTAAGATCCAGTGTTTCATTAAACACTACCGAATCTATTGAGTGCATTTGAGCAGTAATGTACAGTTTTTTAACAGCTTCTACACTCTCACTGTGCTGCTCTTTGCCCTCTATCCGTATCTCCCATTGACCTTTTTTGCTTTCAAAACACTGAATGCTAAGCAAAACGGAGTAATCCTTTCCCACAATCAATGGATTATATATGGCTAAATTGCATAATTCCAGTTTGGTGTAGTCATACCCATTTTCTCTAAACATTTGATACAACATATCAATATATGCCAAGCCTGGCAGTATTTCCTGTCCGTACACCTTATGGTTCTTTATAATAGGATTGTCGATACCAATAAGAATTTGAGCCTGCATTTATAACATCTCCACTCTTCATTTATGTATATTTTTAACAACATTTTGGAAGGACAAAGTCTCCCAGCTTCTATAAGCCTGGGTAACCCACTTGAACAAATTACTTTGGAGGGGGTATAAATCCCCTTCCAAAGTAGTTAATAAAATCAACTTGTTGATTATTTAATATTATCTATTAACTCCAGCAGCCTGCGACCACCAGCTAGGCGCACTGATTAAATCCGCCTGCTTTTGGGGCTGTAACAAATTCACTTCATCCGAATACACATCATATCGATTAAGTGCCGGCTCTTGCATCGGTCTCCTCACCAACGAATGTGGTTGTGGGTTTTCAAAGGCTTCCACTATCACATGTGCATTTGTCCCTCCGTCCGCAAAACAGTTGATTGCTGCAATGCGTGGCATAGTTTCCCACGCTGTAAGCTCTCTGCTAAAATAAAAGGGTGAAGCCTCAATATCGTAATGGGTCATTGGTTGCTCTCCTGATAAAAATGGTACAAGTCCCTTATTAGCAAGCATGAGTACAACCTTTATAAAACTCGCGATACCTTCAGCACACAATGGATGCCCTATATTAGGCTTCATTGAGCCCACCCCCAAAGGTGAATTGCAATGAGCACGGTAAACCGATTGAATAGCCTTTAGTTCAAGCAAATCGGTAACCTCTGTCCCCGAGCCATTGGCCTCGATATAACTTATCTCTTCAACATTCCTTCCGCTCTTTAGTAGCGCTCTCTCTAAAACTTCTTTCTGTGCTTGTAGATTTGGAGTTGCTGGACCTGCAGTACGTCCATCATTATTTATTGCTATTCCTTTAATAACTGCATAAACCTCATCCCCGTCTTCAATCGCTCTAGGAAGTGTTTTCAACAATATTATTCCCGCACCTTCTCCAAGTACAACTCCTCCAGAGCGTTTGTCAAAGATATGGAACTGCCGTTCCCTATTCAAAATGCCTCTCTTTTCAAATATCCTATGGCTTCTATCGTTATTCAGAAGACTTACCCCTCCTACAACCGCTGCTTCAATCTCGCCGCTGTTCAATGCCTGAACAGCCATGTTCATGCCAACCAGTGCAGACGAACATGCAGTATCTATTACAAGGCTAGGTCCTCGTAGATCAAAAAATTGAGAGATATTCGCCGCCAAATAGTTCTGTCCCATAGCCACAACAGGATTCCGAGCCTTGCTAAGGCTAGCTTCACTTGGCTGGTGCTCACTCCTTGCTCCAATGTAAACTCCTATGGATTTCCCTTTCATATCCTGATGGGAATACCCTGCGTTAAAAAACAGCTTAAGGCTCTCTTCCAATATCAGCAAAGCCTGAGGATCCATTGCTCTTGCATCCTCTTTGGGAATAAAAAAGAATTTCGGATCAAAATGGGTAATGTTATCAAGCAAACCAGCATAAAAATCATTTGAATATCCCCATCGTTCCTTTGGAATACTATTTATTACACATCTGCCATGGGACAACAGCTCCCAATACTCATCGAGGGTTGTTGCTCCTGGAAAGCGACATGACATACCTACAACTGCAATATCATGAGGGCCTAAATCCTTGTATTCTTTAGTTTTCATTTTAGGCACCGAAGTAAATTCTTTTCCTTTTGAAGCGGAATAAGACTCTAAAGCCGAACCCCTCTTCTCTTCCGTCTTTAAATCCATAGATTTTTCAGCTCCCAAAGCTTTTGACACCTTTGAACCATAAGCCTTTACAAGCCACTTAGCCATTAACCTAATGCTCGGATACTCATATAGAATTGAAGGATCTAAATCCTCTGCTACCAATTGATTAATCTTTCTTGATAGTTGAGTCAGCAAAATGGAATCCACTCCATAATCCTGCAAAGGCTTATCTATTTCAATCTCTGAGCATTCCATCCTCAGTTCCTTGGAAAACAAACCAATCAACCATGTCCGCATTACATCCTCAAGTGCCTCAACCTTCTCGGGCACATTCATCTTTTCAGCCAACTGGGTACTTATCGTGGACATCCCTTGAATAGTACGCTGCATCAACTGGCTTGGCTTCCATGTATTTGGGTTAACCACCGCAGGAAAAACCACAGAGTCATGTTCCCTTGATAATATATCATCCATGAGCTGCAAGCCTTCAAAATCAGTGTGGCTTAACAGTCCTGTATTTTCATATGCTTTGTTTTTAACTTCCCCCATGCCTGTTTCTTTCCAATTAGGCCACTGAATGCTTATCATTGGGCAAACCTTCCCCTTTGCCTCAGCAAAATAATCCATATAGGCATTTGCCATAGCATAATCACTATGCCCTGCTGCAAGAGCAGGTATAACTGCTGAAACTGACGAGAACATCACAAACAACCTCAAAGGTTCATCCTTCAAACATTTATATAACACATCCAGTCCTTCTACCTTAGGAGCTATAACCTTTTCAATCTCATCTATTGACTTTCTGATAAATGCAGGATTTTCTGAGTTATCAAACCCTGCACAATGAATAACCCCGCCAATAGTCCCCACTTTCTTCTTAATCTCCTGTACACTTTTTTGCATCGCATTTTCATCCGTTAACAGAACAGACAACACCTGCACATCTGCACCCATACCCTCTAGTTCCCGTACAGCACGTATTTTTTGAGGAACTGAACCAGTTTGATTTTCATAAGCCTTCCACTCATCTCTTGGAGGCAAAATTTCGCGTCCTGTTAATACCAAGCGTTTAACCCCATAATGCTTTACAAAATGTCTTGCACATAAGTACCCAAGTCCCCGTGTACCTCCTGTAATCCAAAGAACTTGTCCTTCAGGAAACACAAACCCATTGCCGCTTTCCTTGTCATGTTCTACTTCCTCAAGAACTGCCCTATAGCGCTTCTCTTCACGATAACAAATCTCTATATCATCACTCTCAGCAAAAAACTCATGTACAATTTTCTCTGCCAGAGCCTCATCACTTATAGATAAATCAGAATCCATATGTCGTGACTTCAGATGGCTGTATTCACCTTGCAGCATACGATACAACCCAACACGAGAAGCCCCTGACAAATTGATCTCTATATTTTCATAACACTCCAATCCCTTGGTCACACATAGCAGAGTTAAGCTATCTTTTGCTCCCTCTTCAATCAGCTCTTGTAACCATGCAATCCAGTTCATGCCTTTTATTAAATCCATTCCACAGCCTGCCAGGTCTATACAACCACCATAGTCCTTAAAAGCCTGTCTATTTGATTGAGCTATAGGTTCATCCACATACAATATCTGGCTGTTGTCAAAATGCTCTGACAATTGTTTTGCCAATCCTCTTGTTTCATTTGTAGCAAATATCACAACACTTCGTGTCTGTTTATTGTCATAAATAAGAGAGCTTAACTCCCACTGCTTCTTCAAGAAGCACATTTTTCTCTGGACAATACCTATGTCAACACCACCTGAGTCCTCTTTATCTATAACCTTCCTGTATACTCCTGATGTCGCCTGTACCTGTGGAATCCAATAACGGATTTTTGCAAAAGGATATGTTGGTAAATTCACACGATGGCATTCGCCCTTCTGATAAAACTGTTCCCAATCGATAATACCTCCCTCACTCCAATGCTTTGCTATTAAGTGAGGTCTGATCTTTACTAAAGGCTTACCGGTTTGTTCCAATGCCACTAAAGCCTTACCTTGCTTAACCCTTCCCCTCCAACAATTCTCGATATTCTCTGTGCCCTTTAAAAAGGCATCTAATTTCTCAACCAGTTCCTTGATATCTTTCACCACAAACACAACACGCTCTTCCATATCAGAACGCCCCACTTGTAGGGTATATGCCACATCTAACAAATCAAGAGTAGGTTTTCGTCCTTCCTCCATTCTAGGTTTTAAAAATGCATTTAGTTGAGCAATGTGCTTGTTCAAGATCTCAGTATTTTTTGCTGAAATTGGTACAATAACCTTCTTTGCCTTTTCAGCAGCACGCTTCATAGTATTGGCTTCAACATGCTCTTCCAATATCAGATGTGCATTAGCTCCTCCAAAACCAAAGGAGCTGATGCCTGCCCTATATGGAACATCCTTTCCACTCGCATCTTTAAACCTTTTCCATGCTTGATTTTTTTGCACTATGTAAAAAGGAGTGTTTTCAAGTGAAATATTAGGATTTAGCTCCTTAAAATGAAGGATACCTGGCAAAATCCCGTGCTTCATAGACAACAAAAGCTTAATCAGCCCTGCAATACCAGTGGCAGACTCACAATGTCCTATATTGGTTTTAACCGCGCCAATTCCACAGAAAGCATTAGGTATACATGGATCAACCTCCTTGAATGCTTCTGCAAGAGCTTGGAACTCAATAGGATCTCCCAAGGGAGTGCCAGTTCCGTGAGTTTCTATATATCCCACAGTCAAGGGATCCACCCCCGATTGCTCATAGGCTGTTTTAATCAACTGTCTTTGAGCATTGAGATTAGGCGCCCTTAGTGAATTTGACTTACCATCATGATTTATGGCAATACCTTTGATAATACCATAAATAGTATCCTTATCCTTAACCGCCTGGCTGTATGGCTTGAGTAACACCGCTCCATAACCCTCAGCCCGCACAAATCCATCTGCACTCCTATCAAAGGTCTTACAGTGGCCTTCCCTGGACAACATTCCTGCCTTATGACTAGCACAATAAATACGTGAGCCGAGAATGATATTAATACCCCCTGCAATAGCCATACTGCTATCTCCACTGCAAATTGACTGTACAGCATGATGCAATGCTATCAGAGAACTTGAGCAAGCTGTATTAATAACTTCACTTGGACCATGAAAATCAAACCAGCGTGAAGTTCTGTGTGTAATCAAGCTCATATGAAGACCAGAGTCGAGGAAAGCCCCATAGGTATCCATTAGCTCCGGCTGTCTTGAAATCAATTCAGCATAATCATTGTTATGAACACCTATAAATAGTCCTACGTTCTTATCTGCAAAGCTTTGCGGGTTGTATCCACTGTCCTCAATCACACTCCATGTAAGCTCCAGCAGCTTTCTCTGCTGGGGATCCATACTTTCAGCCTCCAAAGGCGATATACCAAAAAATGGCGCATCAAACTTGTCAACATCCTCAATGAACCCACCCCACTGCGGAAATGTAGCATTTAAATTCTCATAATAATTCCTAAAATCCTCTAAGATCCCTATACGGCTTTGTGATACGGGGGTAATACAATCCTTACCATTCACTAAATTCTCCCAAAAACTATTCAAATCCACTGCTCCACCCGGGAGATTACAGCTAATGCCTATGATTGCTATATCCTGTTTGCCATTATTATTACTATTTTCACGCTGTATTTCACCTTGACTGGTAGCCTTATCCAGTGGCTCTTCTATTTGTGAAGAAATATATTGTGCTAGTTTCTCAAAGCTTCTATACTTAAACAGCATTACAGCCCCAAATTGTATTTTAAAAACTTCCTCAATCTTCTTAGAAATCTGTACATACTTTATTGAATCTAATCCCAACTCACTTAATGTTGAAGCCTCTTCCAGTCTGTCTGCGCCAATACCAGGTATTGTAAGAAAAACTTCTTTTTTCAAAGCTTCAAGAACCCCGTTGTTTACTTGTGATGGGATCTTGCTAGGCTTGTCCCGTAAAAAATTGTCTCCATTCCTATACTTATATAGAACAGAAAGCTGCTGATCAACAAAAGCACTACGACAAGTCTTCCTCTGAACTTTTCCACTTCCTGTCTTAGGTATGCTTCCGCTTTCAACCAAATCAATCTCATATATCTCCACCTCATGTGTTTCGGACACGACGGCAAGCATCTTATTTACTATCTCTTTGCATTCCTTTTCATTCAGAGTAGGTTCGATCTCTTGGACAACCACAACCTGTTCCTTGCCTTCTAGCTCATAGGAAAAAGCAACAGTTGGTAAAGCAAGGCTCTGGATGTTTTTCTTTATGCTCCATTCAATATCTACTGCATGATGATTTTTTCCATTAATGATAATCACATCCTTCTCCCGGCCAACAATATAAATCTGATTATCCTCAATAAAACCAAGGTCTCCCGTACGTAAAAATCCTCCTTCATCAGTATCCCTTAGTACCCCTGAAAAAGCGCTCTCGATTCGTTCGCCTTGTTTTAAATATCCTACCTCCATAGAAGGGGCTTTGATCCAGATTTCTCCAACCTCATCAGGCTTACACAACTTTCCATTTTCAGGGTTGACAGTCATAGCCCTCATACCTTCACCAAGTTCTCCACAGCTCGCCACAAGCTTGCTCTTGCTCTTTCCCTTCCCCTTAACATGTTTTATCTCCCCATGCTCAAGGCTTGAAATATCTAAGCTGAGGAAGTTTAGCTGGCGACCAGGCTTCTTAGTTGCGACAACTATTTCAGACAAGCCATAGTGAGGACAAAACACATTTTTCTCAAGTCCCAGTTCTTTAAATTTTTCAGTAAAACTCTCATAGGTTTCCTTACAAACAGGCTCTCCTCCACATATTACAGCTTTGAGGGAGCGCAGGGAAATTTCTTTTACAGAATTTATGTCTATATACGAACAACAATAATCAAAAGCAAAATTAGGTGCAGCTGTGTGAGTAGCGTCGTATTTGTCAATCATTCTGAGCCAGTCTTGTGGATTTTTAAGGAAGATGTCAGGTTTCATTATTATACTAGAAGCCCCTTTTACGAGAGGCACCAAGATATTCATAAGAAGCCCGAAGCTGTGAAACTGTGGCATCCACGATACAATACAACTATTCTCTTTAATCTCCCACTGGGTAGCTGCAGAAGCTGCCCTTAGCATTAGATTTGAATGGCTTATTACAATACCCTTGGGCTGAGATGTAGACCCTGAAGTATAGAGCAGTAGTGCAGTATCCTCGCTAGAGTGAACCCTCTCCATATCTTCTTCCAGAGTGGTACTAGAAAGCTCATCCACATTTAATATGCGAATCTTATCAAAAACCTGTTTTTCCTTTAAAAAATCTTTAAAGCATGTATTGGTTATAATATATGTCGCCTCTGATTCCCTCAAAAGAAAAATTATCTTTTCTATGTCCTGTTCCGCAAGTTGAGTGTGGGCAATAGGTGCAGGTATAGAAACAACATTTGTATGCCAGCACGCTATCATACTATAAATGTAATCCAGTCCCTGAGGAAAAAGCACTATTGCCTTATCCTGTGACTTCAATTCTTCCATTAGTATGTTTCCAACCGCTTTTACCTTAGATTCAAGTACCTTACCCGTCAAAAAATCTATAGAATCCTTCTCCTTTTGAGAAATAAATAGCTTTTTCTCAGAAAACTGTTTGCAAAATCTAATATAGGTGTCATATGAAATATTTTCAGTGTGCTTCTCTTGTTTATTTTGGTTCATAGCTTTCCCCTCATTTCAAGCATCCTTCGATATTATTCCATCTAGACCATCAGCCTTGCATTCTAAACAAGCCTTGACTTAATATCTTTGCTGTGTCTGTCATTATCTTTTCACCTATCTCATCAACATGCCTACTTCTCCAGCTTTCAATAATGCTCCCTTTAACCCATTGGTTAAATGCTCCAAGGGCAGGGCCACAATGAATCTGATAGTCTACTTTGGACTGCCCGCTTCCGTTTAACGCAATCCTGGTAGAATATTTAAAATACCATTTAAATATTAACGCCATCTTATACTTTGGATTCCGTTCAGCTTCCAGTATCTCTTCTCTAGTAGAATAAGCTTTTACTTCTTGGTATATCTCTTCAAAGCTATGTTTAAAATACTTATTTTGAACAATGCTCTTAGTTTTCTCATCAATTTCATCCAAAGAATCATATTGGCAGTATAACTCATATAACTTATTTGCCCTTGTTGGGAAAAAAAGACCTTTTTTCAGAACTTGTACCTTCGCACCCATCTCAAACATATCTCCCCCTGATGCATACCCTGTATCCTGTATGTTCATCTGCTGCAACATGTCCTTCACTTGGTCACTAGTAGCAGCCTCCACAGTACATTGATTTATAGAACCCGTCACAATAAAATCAGCTCCCAATATAAAAGCCGCAGCAGCAGCCTCGGGAGTTCCAATGCCTCCAGCCGCTCCTACACGAATATTATTTTGATACTGGTACTTCTTAATCATTTCATCTTTAAGCCTTATAATTGATGGAATCAAAGCATAAGGTGACGCACCATCAGTGTATCCACCTGAATCCGCTTCTGTACATATGTCATCAGCCACTGGAAACTCCCTGGAAAGCTCAGCTTCCTGCTGTGTTATCTTCTTCTCACTCAAGAGTTCAGATATAATCCTTTCCGGTGCAGGACTTAAAAATAACTCAGCCACCTCCGGTCTAGATAACTTGGCGATAATCCTGTTTGAGCTTACAACCCTTCCTTGCTTATCCCTTTTCAATCCTTTAGCATGATACCTTATCAAAGCCGGGGTTATGGTTAAAAAAGCTGCCGCTTCTACAACCTTTACACCATGTTTTAAAAGAATATCCACCATTTTTTCTTCCAGCTCTGGTTCTCCAGGGTTGTACACTATATTCACACCATAAGCCTGACCGTGGGATAATCCGTTTTGTATATTTAGTATCTCTTCTTCTATCTGGTGCAGTTCTAAACCTGAAGTTCCAAAAAAACCCATCATTCCGGATTTTCCCATCCTTACAACAATATCTTTGGATGCAATCCCGTAATACATTCCACCAGTCAGATAAGGATATTTAAGGTTATAATCTTTTTTGAACTCAGAGCTTCCTAAAAAGCAAGGCAAGATTTCCCTATATCCCATCTGCTCCTGTTTTTCTTTATTCTCCTCAGAGTTACATTGCATGTCCTCATACTCCTCTTTTTCTTCCTTCAAAGCATCTTCTTTCTTTATATGTAAATTCTCTTCATCAATTTTTATCACTAAAGGCTCAGCTTCAATTTTAATCTTTCTCACTAGTCCAGTTAAAACCCTACCTGTTCCAATCTCCTCAAAATCCATTTCTCCAACGCCCATTAAGTACCTTATGCTCTCTGTCCACTTAACAGGGTGTGTAATCTGATCAACCAGGTTCTTTTTTATATCAGCTTGTCTATATGGCCTTGCATGTACATTTGAGATTACCGGAATAATTAACTCTGAGAATTTAAGCTCCTCAATAAAAGCTTCGAATTCTCTTTTCGCACTCTCCATATAGTGTGAATGAAATGCTGCACTTGTCTTTAAGACAGAAAACATTATTACGCCCTTGGTGCTTTCAAAAATAAGTTTTGCGCTATCAATATCAGCTCTTTTCCCTGAAATTACAATTTGCTTAGGAGAATTATAGTTTGCAATATCTATATCATGTAAATTGTTCTCTTTCAAAACATCGGATATCTGTTCCTCCTTCAGCCCTATAACCGCTGCCATACCGCCTTCTGTAGCAAGGCTCATAAGCTCTCCTCTTTTTTTAACGAGCCTTAATCCCGTCTCAAAGTCAAAGGCTCCTGCAGCAAACAGCGCATCATACTCCCCTAAACTGTGACCTGCAGCAAAATCAGGTTTTTTACCAGCTTCCTTTATTTTTTTAAGGTAGCTTAATGCATTCACTATATACATAGCAGGTTGAGTATACTGAGTCTGACCTAAAATTGAGTCCGGATCTTCCATACAAAGTTCCTTAATTGAGTATCCAAGAATTTCATTCGCTTGGGCAGTCAATTCCCCAAAATCCTCAAACAAAGTTCCACCCATTCCCTTTTGTTGAGAGCCTTGACCTGGAAAAACATAAGTAA
>Ga0255360_1000101_pt1 | contig 24059 bp, 21 predicted proteins | sample GFST50metaG_FD_186004 | JGI IMG/M metagenome (GOLD analysis project Ga0255360, IMG submission 186004) | Peat soil microbial communities from Stordalen Mire, Sweden - G.F.S.T50 | ecosystem: Environmental > Terrestrial > Soil > Wetlands > Peat | place: Sweden: Norrbotten County, Stordalen Mire... | reverse complement strand
AAGCAGGAGCAGAGTGCAAGGTTATGGTGCTTAAAAATTTAGATTCAAAGCTTATTCAGGAATCCGTAGAGTATATGGCAAAGGAAATTGAAAAATCACAGATTATAATGCTTCCAGGAGGATTTAGTGCAGGTGATGAACCAGATGGATCAGGAAAGTTTATTGCAGCAGTTTTAAGAAATCCTAAGGTATCAGAAAGCATAATGAGGCTTTTAAAAGATAGAGATGGATTAATGCTAGGAATATGTAATGGCTTCCAAGCACTTATAAAATTAGGTTTAGTACCATTTGGAGAAATTAGAGATATCGATGAGACTTGTCCTACGCTTACTTATAACAGTATTGGAAGGCATGTATCTACTGTGGTTAATACTAAGATTGTTTCAACAAAATCACCTTGGTTATCTGGAGTAAATGTTAATGATATTCATGCTATTCCAGTATCTCATGGAGAAGGAAGATTCGTTGGAAAAGAAGAGGTTATAAAAGCACTATTTGAAAAGGGTCAGGTTGCAACGCAATATGTAGATTTTAATGGTAACCCTACGTTTGATATTGAATTCAATCCAAATGGTTCTATGTTTGCAGTAGAAGGCATAACAAGTCCAGATGGAAGAGTTCTAGGCAAAATGGGTCACAGCGAGAGAGTTGGAAAAAATGTTGGAATTAACATTCCAGGAGATAAGGATCAAAAAATATTTGAATCTGGAGTAAAATATTTTAAATAACAAGGTTAACTTTGGTGATTAGACATAAAACACACTTAACTTTTAATAAAAATACGAATTAAAAATTGATAAAATCGTAAAACATACGTACATGAACGAATGTTATAGTGAATTAAGTGGCAATTGTATTGACTTTTCAGAGGGCTAATGTTAGTATTTACTTACGACGAATTGAAAAAATGAATAGATATCCGTATAATCTCGATAATTGGTTTGGGAGTCTCTACAGAAAGCCGTAAACTTTCTCACTATGGGTAAATTTATAATAATAGGGTTAAGGCATAGTCTTCTTTCATATGCTGAAAGCTTGCTTTAACTCTATTACTTAGCTTATGCACTCTGCAAATGAATTTACTCATAAATTATTTGCGGAGTTTTTTATATTTAAGGAGGAATTTTTAATGAAGGTTGCAATCATTTTTGGAAGCAAATCAGATGTTGATAAAATGAAGGGTGCTGCAAATGCACTTAAGGAATTTGGTGTGGAATACAGTGCACACATCTTATCAGCACATAGAGTACCAGAAAAATTGGTGGAAGTACTTGATAAATTAGAAAAAGAAAATTATGAATGTATCATTGCAGGTGCTGGACTTGCAGCTCATCTACCAGGGGTAATTGCTTCTCATACCACACTACCAGTTATAGGAGTTCCTATAAATGCAGCATTAAACGGAATGGATTCACTTTTAGCTATCGTTCAGATGCCAAAGTCAATTCCAGTTGCTACAGTTGGAATAAATAACAGTTATAATGCAGGGATGTTAGCAGTTCAAATGTTATCTTTAAAATATCCTGATTTGAAAGAAAAATTAGTTTTATATAGAAAAGACATGAAAAGCAAATTTATAAGTGAAAATGAAGAAGGAGTGGAATTATAATGGAAAAGAAAGAATTGTTATATGAAGGAAAAGCTAAAAAGGTTTATGCTACAGAAAAAGCAGACGAGGTTGTAGTTTATTATAAGGATGATGCAACAGCATTTAACGGAGTAAAAAAAGGACAAATTGAAGATAAAGGTGAACTAAACAACAGCATAACTTCTATGTTATTTGAACTTGTAGAAAAGCACGGAGTAAAAACTCATTTTATTGAAAAACTAAATGAAAGAGAACAACTTTGTAAGAAAGTCGAGATAGTTCCAGTTGAGGTAATAGTAAGAAATGTTGCCGCAGGAAGTATGGCAAAAAGACTTGGTCTTGAGGAAGGAAGTCCTTTAAAGACAACAGTATTTGAAATCTGTTATAAAAATGATGATTATGATGATCCACTAATAAACGATACTCACGCAGTAGCTATTGGTCTTAGTACTTTTGAAGAGTTAAAGACAATATATGCAATGACTGACAAGGTAAATGAAATACTTAAAGAGTTTTTCTTAAAACAAAATATTAAACTTATTGACTTTAAATTAGAATTTGGTAGATATAATGGGGAAATACTATTAGCAGATGAAATATCACCAGATACTTGCAGACTATGGGATGTTAATACTAATGAAAAATTGGATAAAGACAGATTTAGAAGAGACATGGGTAATGTAAAAGAAGCTTACGTTGAAATATTAAACAGAATAGCAGGAAAATAATTTTTTAAGAGAGGGAGTTTACCGTGATAGATTTCGAGCAAGATAAATTTAAAGAAGAATGTGGTGTTTTCGGTATTTTTTCAAAGACAAATATAGATGTATCACATTTAACATATTATGGACTATACGCTCTTCAACATAGAGGACAGGAGAGTGCAGGAATTGCGGTATGTAACGATGGTGAAATTAACCTTCATAAAGGTATGGGTCTTGTAACAGAGGTTTTTAATACTGAGATTTTGGATAAAATGCCTGGAAATGCTGCAATTGGCCATGTAAGATACTCCACAACTGGAGGAAGCAATGTTGTCAATGCACAACCTATCTATAGTAAATTTAAACTAGGGTCCATTTCCATTGCCCATAACGGAAACTTAGTAAATGCAGATGTTGTAAGGGAATTACTTCAGGATTGTGGAACAGTTTTTCAAACTTCAATAGACACTGAAGTTATATTAAACCTTATAGCAAGAAATGCTAAAAAAGGTATAGAAAATGCTGTTGCTGATACCATTCAAGCAATAAAAGGTTCATATGCAATTGTAATTTTAACAAATGATAAATTAATTGGTGTTAGAGATCCTAACGGTATACGACCTCTTTGTATAGGTAAATATGAAGACAGCTATGTCATGTGTTCAGAAAGCTGTGCACTTGATGCAATTGGAGCTGAATTTGTAAGAGACGTTGATCCAGGAGAAATTGTAATAATAGATAAAGAGGGAATTAGAAGCATAAATTTTGCAGAAAAAACAAAGTGTGAAACTTGTGTATTTGAATATATATATTTTGCAAGACCTGACAGTGTTATTGATGGAATAAGTGTTTACAATTCAAGGGAACTGGCAGGAGAGCAGCTTTATAAAGAATCACCTGTGGAGGCTGACATAGTAATAGGTGTGCCAGATTCAGGACTTTCAGCAGCTGTAGGATACGCTAAAGCTTCCGGAATACCATATGGTATTGGACTAATAAAAAATAGATATGTAGGAAGAACCTTTATTGCCCCTACTCAAGAATTAAGGGAAAGAGCAGTGTCTGTAAAGTTAAATGCTTTAAAAGTAAATATTGAAGGAAAAAGAGTTGTTATTATTGATGACTCAATAGTAAGAGGAACTACAAGTAAAAAACTTGTGGATTTACTTAGAAAAGCAGGTGCAAAAGAAATTCACTTTAGAGTTTCATCACCAATAGTAAAATTCCCATGTTATTTTGGAATAAATATTTCCTATAGAAGTGAACTTATAGGAGCTCAAAAGACAGTAGAGGAAATAAGAGATTTTATAGGTGCAGATAGTCTTGGATATTTAAGCATAGAGTCACTTTTAAAAACTTTAGGTGAAGATAAAAAGTTCTGCCTTGGTTGTCTAAAGGGAGTATATCCGGTTTCAGCACCAATGGAAGTGGATAAAGACAGATTTGAAGTATAATATTTTTGAAAGGTTGTGTACTAATGGTAACTTATAAAGATGCCGGTGTTAATATTAAAGAAGGCTACGAAACAGTAAGCAAAATAAAAAAATATGCACAAAAAACCTATAATGATGGAGTTTTAAACAATCTTGGAAGTTTTGCAGGAATGTTTGCTATGGGTAATTACAAAAATCCTATACTTGTATCTGGTACTGACGGTGTTGGAACAAAGCTTGCTATAGCATTTAAAATGAAGAAGTATGATACGGTGGGTATTGATTGTGTTGCAATGTGCGTTAACGATATTTTGTGTCATGGTGCAAAACCGCTTTTTTTCCTTGATTATATGGCTTGTGGAAAACTTGATTCTGAAACTGCTTCTCAAATTGTTAAAGGTGTATCAGAAGGTTGTATTCAATCAGGTAGTGCACTTATAGGTGGGGAAACAGCAGAAATGCCAGGCTTCTATAAAGATGGTGACTATGACTTAGCTGGATTTTCAGTAGGTGTAGTTGAAAGAGATGAAATCATAGATGGAAGTAAAATTGAAGATAAGGATGTACTTATAGGAATTGCATCTTCAGGTGTTCATAGTAATGGATTTTCACTAGTTAGAAAGTTAATTCCTGATATAGACATAGATTTTAATGGTAAAAAAATTGGGGAAGTTCTTCTTGCTCCAACAAAAATATATGTAAAACCTGTGCTAAAACTCATTGAAGATTTTGAAATAAGAGGTATGGCACATGTAACTGGTGGTGGATTCTATGAAAATATACCAAGAATGTTCAAAGGAGACTTCACAGCTGTTATAAACAAAAATAGTTATGAAATACCTGAGATATTTAAATATCTTATGTCTCTTGGAGTAAAAGAAGAAGATATGTACAATACTTTTAATATGGGTATTGGATTTGTGTTATGCGTAAAAGCAGAAGACAAAGATGCAGTAATTAATATGCTAAAAGAACTTGGAGAAGAAGCCTTTGAAATTGGTCATGTAAAAGCAGGAGGCCAAGGTGTATGTTTAAAATAGGTGTACTTATTTCAGGTGGCGGAACTAATTTACAATCAGTAATTGACAAGATAAATTCAGGATATTTAAATTGTAAAATTGAAATAGTAATTAGTGACAATGAAAAAGCCTATGGAATTGAAAGAGCTAGGGAAAATGGAATAAATGCATTAGCCTTATCTAAAAAACAGTATGGAGCTTCACTATCTGATGAAATTTTAAGAATAGTAGAGGAAAAAAACATTGATTTAATTGTAACAGCAGGTTTTCTTTCTATATTAAAGGGTGAATTATTAAAAAAATATAAAAACAGAATAATTAATATTCATCCATCTTTAATTCCCTCATTTTGTGGAAAAGGCATGTACGGCTTAAATGTACACAAGGCAGCTATAAATTATGGAGTTAAAGTTTCAGGTTGCACTGTACATTTTGTAGATGAAGGAACAGATACAGGTCCTATAATCACACAAAAATCCGTACCAGTACTTTCGGATGATACAGCAGAGGTTTTACAGAAAAGAGTATTACAAAAAGAACATGAAGCACTTCCAGAGGCTATTAAGCTTATTTCAGAAGGTAAGATTTTAGTCAATGATAGAAGGGTGCTTGTTAAATAAGGCATCTTAAAAATACAACATAAAGATGCCTAAGGTAGGGAGGAAATATGATGATAAAAAGAGCACTAATAAGTGTTTTTAATAAAGACAATATATTAAAGCTTGCAAAATTTCTTGTTGGAAAAGACGTTGAAATAATATCTACAGGTGGAACTTTTAAATATCTTAAGGATAACGGAGTTCAGGTAACTGAAATATCGGAAATTACTGACTTCCCTGAGATGCTTGATGGAAGAGTTAAAACTCTTCATCCTAAAATACATGGTGGAATACTTGCTATAAGAGATAATGAAGAACATATGAACACAATTGAAAAGCATGACATAAAAACAATTGATATGGTAGTAGTTAACCTGTATCCTTTCTTTGATAAGGTTCAGGAAGACCTAAGTTTTGAGGAAAAAGTAGAATTCATTGATATTGGTGGACCTACAATGATAAGAGCTGCAGCTAAAAACTTTAAAGATGTAACAGTTCTAACTGATGTAAATGACTATGAAGAAGTAATGAAAGAAATAGATGAAAAGGGCGACGTGGATTTTGACAAAAAGAGAGTTCTTGCAGGTAAAGTATTTAACTTAATGGCAGCTTATGATGCAGCAGTTAGTAGATTCTTACTTGGAGAAGAAGTTTATCCTGAATATCTAAATATGTCTTATAAAAAAGTTATGGATTTAAGATATGGTGAAAATCCACATCAAAGTGCTGCGTATTATGCATCAACTTCAACTAAGGGTTCAATGAAAGACTTTGAACAACTTAATGGTAAGGAACTATCTTATAATAATATTAAAGACATGGATATTGCTTGGAAGGTTGTATGTGATTTTGAAGAACCAATGTGCTGTGCAGTTAAACACAATACACCTTGTGGTGCAGCTATAGCAGAAAACATATACGATGCTTATATGCGTGCTTTTTCATGTGATGAAGTTTCAATATTTGGTGGCATAGTAGCAGTTAATAGAACACTAGACTTAAAGACTGCTGAAGAATTAGGAAAGATATTCTTAGAAATAGTTATTGCTCCAGACTTTGAAGCTGATGCACTTGAATTCTTGCAGAAAAAGAAAAATTTAAGAGTAATTAAAGCTTTATGTAAGCCACAAGACAACAGAGAATATGCAAAAGTGGACGGTGGAATGCTAGTTCAAGCAGCAGATGATAAACTTTTTGATGAAGTTAAATATGTAACTGAAAAGAAGCCAACAGATGATGAAATGAAAGATTTAATCTTTGGAATGAAAGTTGTGAAATACGTTAAATCTAATGCTATAGTAGTAATTAAAGATGGAATGGCAAAAGGTATTGGTGGAGGTCAAGTAAATAGAATTTGGCCAACAATAGATGCACTTGATAGAGCAAAAGATGGTGTAGTACTTGCATCAGATGCTTTCTTCCCATTTAATGATATAGTAGGAGAAGCTGCAAAACATGGCATTAAAGCAATTATTCAGCCGGGGGGCTCAATAAGGGATCAAGATTCTATAGATGCTTGTAATGAAAAGGGAATTTCAATGGTGTTTACGGGGATAAGACATTTTAAACACTAGAAAATTTGGGGGCTGTTTATTTATACATATATAAAGAGATTGATGAATAATTTGTTAAATCATAATAGAAAGAAAATGCTAGGCAACTTTCTTTAGTTGAAAGTTGAAAATTGAAAGTTGAAAGTTATTGAGGATTTTTCTCCGCTATGCTACGAAAAATCTATAATTAAGGAATCTTGAATAAATTTTAGTTTTTCCGAACATAGTGAAGAAAAACATCCCTAACTTTCAACTTTCCACTCTCAATTTTCAACTTAACTATTGCTCGCAATTTCTAACTATTAAGAAATTAAATAATATTAAGGTAACAAACTATACTTAGATGTAAGGATGTGATTAATTGAAGATATTAGTTATAGGAAATGGTGGCAGAGAACATGCTATAGCTTGGAAAGTATCACTAAGTGAAAATGTTGAAAAAATTTATTGTGCGCCTGGTAATGGTGGAACGGCAATTGAAAATAAATGTGAAAATGTAGCTTTGGATACTATTGAAGAACTATTAGCTTTTGCTAAAAAGGAAAATATAGAACTAACTATAGTTGGACCTGAAGCTAAGCTTGTTGAGGGCATTGTTGATGTATTTAAGGCAAATGGTTTAAAAATATTTGGACCAGGAAAAGTAGCATCACAGCTTGAAGGAAGTAAGGCTTTTTCTAAGGACTTTATGAAAAAGTATGGTGTTAAGACTGCTGCCTATGAAGTGTTTGAGGATGTGAATCTTGCCAAGGAATATGCAAAAAAAGCAGAATATCCATTGGTTGTAAAGGCAGATGGTCTTGCAGCAGGAAAAGGTGTTGTTATATGTAATTCCTATGCTGAGGCTGAAAATGCACTAAATGAATTCATGGTAGATGACGTGTTTAAAGGTTCAGGAAAAACAGTTGTTTTAGAGGAATTCTTAGATGGAGTAGAGGCATCTATACTGTCAATTACAGATGGTAATGTCATAATTCCATTTATTTCAGCTAAGGATCACAAGCAAATTTTCGACAAAGATGAAGGTCCTAATACAGGTGGAATGGGTGCAATTGTTCCAAATCCATACTGCAAGCCTGAAGTATTAAGAGAATTTGATGAAAACATTTTAAGACCAACACTTGAGGGCATACAGGCAGAAAAAATGGATTACTGCGGCATAATATTCTTTGGAATTATGATAACTAAAAAGGGAACATATCTTTTAGAATATAATGTAAGGCTAGGTGATCCTGAAACTCAAGCAGTACTGCCACTACTTGTAAGTGATTTCACACAAATAATTTTAAATGCTGTTGACGGAAAATTAGCAGATACAAAGATTCAGTGGAAAAAGGGAAGTGCTTGTTGCGTTGTGTTAGCTTCAGGAGGATATCCTAGTAAGTATGAAACCGGAAAGGTAATTAAGATAGAAAACGCTAAAAGCAAAGTGTTTGCAGCTGGAGCTGTGGAAGAAAACGGAATATTAAAGACTTCCGGAGGCAGAGTTCTGGCACTTGTAAATACTGCAGAGACTCTAGAGGAAGCAATAAAGGCTACATATAATGATGTTAAAAATGTACAATTTGATGGAATGTACTTTAGAAAAGACATAGGAACACTTTATAAGTAATGCACATGAAACTAGGATGTACCAAAAGAAAAAAGAGTTTTTCACCAAGGGTTAGTGGTGAAAAACTCTTTTAGGCATATGAAAAAAATAGACTAGCATACTGACTAGTTATTTTTTTCATATGCCTTACTTTGTATTCTCATCGATACTGTCAACGAAGAAAGTAGCAATTGTTTTTATATGATTTGACGGAAAATGTAATATATTATTGATATTTATCGAAATATGAATATATTTCGATTATAAAAATGGGGATAAAATGGTGATATGTATTAAATTTTTCTATATTAAAGACGATAATTAAAATATATTTTAATTTTGAGGAGGTCTTAAGAATATGAAAAGTTTAAAATTAAAGTTTGCGGTAGCTATGTGCAGCATTTGTATTCTCGTTTTAGCTGCATCCATGCTGATAGGATATGGTATATCATACAATGCAATAAATAATCAAATGGTGGATAAAACGCTAATTACTTCTCAAAAATATGGGGAATTTATAAATGGTTGGTTAAGTGTTCAGGGAAAAATAATGGATGATATTGCGGATAACTTAGAAACTTATCCGGATTTTAATCAAAAGGATATTGTAACATATATTTCTCATAAGGCTAAAAGTAATTCATATGCTTCAGATGTATATATAGGATTTCCGGACAAAAGTTTTTGGGATGGTGCGGGATGGGCACCAACTGCTGGATATGATTGTACCTCAAGAGCTTGGTATAAGGAAGCTATGGAGAAAAATAGCTTAATTTACACGGCGCCATATGTTGACGCAATAACAAAAAAAATAGTAATAACTATTGCAAAGCCAATATCACGAAATGGACAAGTCATTGGTGTAGTCGCTACTGATATATACGTTGATACAATTACAAAACTTATTCAAGGAGCAAAACCTGTAAATAATAGCTATGGCTATTTGCTTGATGCGGATAATGATATTATAGTGCATCCTAATAAAACATTTCAGCCTACAGCTAAAGGGCTTATAAATGCTGGTGAAATTATGAATGGAAGCTATAAGCAAGTAATTAATACTAGTAAAAGTGGTAAGGGTGTAATTTTAACTGACTATGATGGAACTAGCAGATACTTTATATCAGTACCAATACCAGTTTGTGGATGGAGTATTGGTTTTGCAATTCCAATCAGTGAGTTTAAGAAACCGCTTAATAATTTGATTTATACATATTTAGCAATAGTGTTAGGAGCTATTGTTGTGTGCATTTTATTTTCTTTAACTTTTGCAAGTAAGATAACGAAACCTTTAATAGGACTGTCGAAAGTTATAGATAAAACTAAGGATTATGATTTAGTTGATGATAAAAGTTATGACTATATTTTAGAAAACAAAGATGAAATTGGTAGAATGGCAAATTCTATAAAAGAGTTGAGACAGCAGTTTAAAAGTATAATTGTAACCTTAAAAAATAATTCTACTGAGGTTTATAATCAATCGGAAAATGTTTCGTCTTCTATAGATGAAACAGTGAAGGCAGTTGGAGATGTTACTAATGCCATAGAAGAAGTGGCTAAGGGATCTACAGAACAAGCAAAAGAAGCAGCTATGGGGCTTGCAAAACTCAATAAATTATCAAGTGAAATAGATAGTGTGGTAAAAAGTTCTGAGAAGGTCATAGAGTTCTCTAAAAACACTGAAAAAGATAATAGAGAGGTTTCAGAAAAAACAAAGGAGCTTTATTCAAAGCTTAATGAAACAAGCAATGCAACAAGACAGGTTTCACAAAATATAACAGTTTTATCAAATAAGTCAGCATCAATTGGAGATATAGTTAATACAATAGAATCCATAGCTGAACAAACTAATTTACTTGCACTAAATGCAGCTATAGAGGCAGCTAGAGCTGGAGAATCAGGTAAGGGCTTTGCAGTCGTTGCAGAAGAAGTAAGAAAATTAGCAGAACAAACTTCAAGTTCAACTCAGGAAATAAGCGATATGGTAAAGGAAATTCAAGGGGAAATTAACAGTGCTAAACTAAACATGGGCAATGTAGAAAAGATGAGTTATGAGGCAAGTATATCTATGACGCAGTCAGAAAAATCTTTTGAAACAATTGAAAGTTCCATGAGGGATATGATAGCTACAATAAACGAACTTAGTGGAAAAATTATTGGAATAAATAAAGATAAGGATAGTGTTGTAAAATCTATAGAAAATATATCTGCAATATCAGAAGAAGCAGCAGCAGCTTCTGAAGAGGTTTCAGCTTCAATGGAGGAACAGGAAGCATCCTTTATAATAATAAATGATAGTGCAAAAAAACTCCAAACAATTGTAGAGGAATTAAATAGTGTGGTGGAAAGATTTAAAATTTAGACTTAAGGCATATGAAATAGGCTAGTCCTATTTCATATGCCCAAGTTGAAATATATAGTTTTGCATGATATAATTTTTCATAGGTGATGGAGTTCACCTTCAAATGCTTAGGCTGATGACTCCTATAGATGTGTACTATCTATAGGAGTTTGTTTTTTGAATATGTCACACAAGGAGAATACAATGAAAAAATATTTATATGTAGGAGCTTTTGGTTTTTTTGGAACTATATTAAGGTTTGCGATAAAAAATATACACTTCAAATATAGTAGCTATTTCCCAGTAAATACTATAATAATTAATATAACGGGAAGTTTTGCACTTGCTTTTGTATTTGCGTTAGCCTTGAATTATAAAAAAATTAACGAAAATCTTAAACTTGGAATAACCACTGGTTTTATTGGAACATACACAACCTTTGCAACTTTATGTAAAGATACATTTGGACTACTTGAAAAAGGATATTATGGTTATGCAATAATATATATATTAGTTTCTATAGGAATTGGTGTTTTAGCAATACTATTAGGGTCGAATTTAGCTGGAAGATTCAAATTGAAATCAGAAGACGAACAAGATAATAGCGCTTAGGCATATTCAAAAAATAATTAGGCAGTATGCGTGGCATGTTTGACTTTTTATATATGCCTAATTAGAGGGAGATGAAGGAAATATGGAATATTTCTTAGTTGGGATTGGAGGAATATTTGGAAGCATAACAAGATATTCTTTGGGAAAATCCATAGGTAAGGTGTGGAATAAAACTTTCCCAATAGGGACTTTTTTAATAAATATAACAGGGGCAATGCTACTTGGGATTGTAACAGCACTAGTAAAGAATAATACGTTATATTCTTTCTTAGGGGACGGGATTCTTGGCGGATACACCACCTTTTCAACATTTATGTACGAAGGATTTAGTCTATTTAAAGGTAAGGAAAAGTTAAATGCTGTAATATATATGATACTTTCCATTTTAATAGGAATAATTTTTTATGCTGTAGGCTTTAATCTTGGCAAAGTTGTAAAAGGGTGATGAATAATATGAAATTACATTTTTTTTATGCAGGCACAAAAATAGAATTTACTGTGGTGTACTCAAATAGAAGTAGTATGAGAATCGCAATTACGCCACCTGATGAAATAAAAGTTACTGCACCAAAAGGAGTAAGTGAAACGGTAATAATAAATTGTGTTAAGGAAAAGGCACCATGGATTTTAAAAAAATTATACATGGTAAAAAGCATGGATATAAAACCAAAGCATGAATTTAATAGTGGTGAAACTTTTTTGTATTTAGGAAAAGAGGTTGAACTTAAGGTTGAAATTGGTGTTGTAGAGAAGGTATACCTTAATGGTGATAGGTTAGAGGTAACAACTAAAGAATTTGATAAAGATGTAATTCGAAATATGCTAGAACTTTGGTATAGACAAAGAACACTGGAGAAAGTTTTAGAAAAAATTAAGTATTATAATAAATATTTTCATGAAAGTCCAAGAAATATAAAAGTAAAGGAACAAAAAAGAAGGTGGGCCAGCTGTACTTACTATAATGACATATTGGTAAACTGGCGCTGTTCAATGGCTAAGGAAGAGGTTATTGATTACATTGTAGTTCATGAGATGTGCCACATGGTTCATAAAAATCACTCTAGGGAATTTTGGAATTTGGTTGCTAGTATACTTCCTAGTTATAAAATCCAGAAACAGTGGCTTAAAGAAAATGGGGCAAGGATGGAATTATAAGCTTTCAATTGCCTCTAAAATTTCACTTCTTGGAAGGTCTCCTTTTTCTAAAGTTAAATCATCTTTTAGTAATAAATTGCTATAAAACTCTTTTAGTCTTTCCTTTGCAAAGGAATGTGTAGTTGAATCTTCTAATAAATCATAAAGGTTATCCTCTGCCTTTGAATATTCTCCATTAAGCTCATAGTAAGTTATTAAATTCTTTTTTATGTCAAGAGGAAGGTGAAAATTTTCCATTGCTGAGGATACGTTGCTTAGTATGTTCTCATAACCTACTATTTCACATTCGGCATTTGAAGACTTCATATTAAATATAAGGGTAAAAGCCTTTTCATATTTACTATAAGACTGGTTACACCTATCATCTTTATCAAATATAAGTGCTTCCTCATACAATAAGGCTGCAGCAATTAAGCAGTAATTACCATCTAATTTGTCATTTTTTTTCATTAGAGTTAACACATCATTATCTGACATGGAATTTATAATAGCGGAACTGAGCCCTAAAAATTTTTTAAAAGAAACGTCAATAAGGGCTAATTTATCTGTATGTAAATTATTAACATCCTTTATCTCATTTATAAGAGAATTGAATTTATCGGATACTTTTGCACTGTAGTCATCTTTTATCAAGTTAAACACCTCATTATCAATAAGTTTATTGGTTTATAATACATATTATAATATTTATTAAGAGTTTTTTAAATACCTTTAGAATTTTGCAGTGCTAAATGTTATAATGATATACATGTGATAAGTCATAATCAAAAAATAACTAGTAAAGCTAGTCTATTTTTTTGATTATGACTAGAGAAAATCCAGATTGGAGAAGTGATTAAATGGAGAGGTTAATTATTTTAGATGGTAATAGTCTTTTGAATAGAGCTTTTTATGCCATTCCACCTCTTACCAACGCAGAGGGAACAAATACAAATGCTATTTACGGATTTATGACTATGCTTTTTAAAATGAAAGAAGAAATAAAGCCAGATTATATAGTTACTACTTTTGATAAGAAGGCACCAACCTTTAGACATAAGGAGTATAAGGATTATAAGGCAGGAAGAAAAAAGATGCCGCCAGAACTTGCAGAACAATTTCCGATATTAAAGGAAATTTTACAAAAACTGGCTATTAATATATTTGAAATTGATGGTTTTGAAGCTGACGACTTGATGGGAACTCTCGCGGTATTTGCAAAGGAGAGGGGGATTGAAGTATACATAGTTACAGGAGATAGGGATGCGCTCCAACTTGCAGATGATAATGTAAAAATAGTAATAAATAAAAAAGGCATGACAGAAAAAGAGATTTATGATAAAAACAGGATGATAGAAGATTACGGCGTAACACCAACACAGTTTATTGATGTTAAAGGACTTATGGGTGACAACTCTGATAACATACCTGGAGTTCCAGGAGTTGGAGAAAAGACTGCCTTTAAATTAATAAAAGAATACAAAAGTGTTGAAAATGTACTTATGAATATAGAAAATATAAGTGGAAAAAAATTGAAAGAAAACCTTATGGAATACAGTGAACAGGCAATTTTTAGTAAAAAACTTGCCACAATACTTGTAAATGTACCAATTGAAATAGATTTGAATGAAATAAAATCAAAGGAAGATTTTGATTTTAAGGCAGTAAAGGATTGGTTTTTGAAGCTACAATTTAAAAGTTTAATAGATAAACTTCCCGTAACAGAGGAAGAAAAAGCCATGAACCAAGTGAATGTTAATTATGAAGTAATTGATGAACTGGAAGTACTTAAAAAACTATTTAATTCAATAGAAGGTACTATTTACTGCGTTTTTGAAGTATTAAATGAAAGTGTATATTCCAAAATTCAGATTAATAATATTTACATGAATACAGATGGAAAAAATTATTTTATAAAGTTTAATGAAATAGCTGAGCATAAGCTAGAGGAAACTTATAGTGAGTTAAGAAGAGTATTTGAAAATGAAAATATAAAAAAAGTTATACATGATTCAAAGGGAGTATATACTGCACTTAATAAGCTTCAAATTAAACTAAATGGATTGATTTTTGATACTAAGGTGGGGGCATATCTTGTAGATCCATCTAAAAGTGAATATGAGCTTAAAGGTTTAATATATGAGCTATTAGGAATAGATGTAACTAATGAGGAAGAGCTAATAAAGGTTAAAGAAATTAATTTTCTTAAAGAGGTTTATGACAATTTAGAAGCAAAAATTAAACTTTTACAAATGGAAGAACTTTTATATACTGTGGAACAACCACTTATAGAAGTGTTGTCTTCTATGGAAGCAAGAGGATTTAAAGTTGATAGACCAAAGCTTTCAGAACTTGGAGAAAAGTTTAGTCTAGAAATTAAAAAAACTCAAGAAGAAATATTTGAAATGTCTGGTGAAGAGTTCAATATAAGCTCTCCGAAACAGCTTGGCAAGATTTTATTTGAAAAACTCGATTTGCCAGTTATAAAAAAGACGAAAACTGGATATTCAACAAATGCAGAGGTACTTTTAAAATTAAGAGATAAGCATCCAATCATTGATAAGGTGACTTACTTTAGACAACTTACTAAACTATATTCTACATATGTAGAAGGGTTAAGAAATGTTATTGATGTGGATGATAAAATACACTCAAGCTTTAATCAAACTGTAACCACTACTGGAAGACTTTCAAGCACCGAGCCTAATCTTCAAAACATACCTATAAAATATGAGATGGGCAGGGAGATAAGAAAGGTATTCATTCCAGATGAAGATAACAATTTACTTATGTCTGCGGATTATTCACAAATTGAACTAAGGGTGCTTGCACATATTGCTGGAGATGAAAATCTTATAAATGCCTTTATTAAACATAGTGATATACACACTAAAACTGCTTCAGAGGTTTTTGGCGTTCCCATAGAGGAAGTAACCCCTACTATGAGAAGCAATGCAAAGGCAGTTAACTTTGGAATAGTATATGGAATAGGGGATTTTAGTCTTGCAGAGGATTTAAAAATATCTAGAAAAGAGGCTAAACAATATATTGATACCTACCTCGAAAGATATCCTAAGGTAAAGCAATATTTACAGGATATTGTGGTAAAAGCAAAAGAAGATTCATGTGTAACTACAATACTTAACAGGCGTAGGGTCATACCTGAAATTAATGCTAAAAACAAGATAGTGGCTTCCTTTGGAGAAAGACTTGCAATGAACACTCCAATTCAAGGAAGCGCAGCAGATATTATAAAGCTTGCTATGGTTAAAGTATATAATAAACTTAAAGAAAAAAATTTAAAAACCACAATAGTTTTGCAGGTACATGACGAACTAATACTTAATGTGTACCAAGATGAATTAGATGAAGTCAAGGGGATTGTAAAAGAGGAAATGGAAAATGCAATAAAACTAGAGGTTCCTCTTGAAGTAGATATAAATATTGGGAAAACATGGTATAATGCTAAATAAAATTTGAGAGTAGAGGTTGATGGTAAATGTTATGTGTTGGGCTTACTGGGGGAATAGGAACAGGAAAGAGTACGGTTTCTAGAATGTTTAAAGAAAAAGGTATTCCAGTTGTAGATGCAGATATAATAGCCAAAAATATACTTATTACTTATCCAGAACTTTTAACTGCAATTAGAAAAGAATTTGGGGATGAATATTTTATTGAAGATGGCACCATTAACAGAAAGAAACTAGGAAATTTAATATTTAAGTTTCCAGAGTTAAGAAAAAAGCTTGAAGATATAATGCTTCCTAGAATAAAAAGTGAAATTTTTAAGCATGTTGACTTGCGTAAGAAATTAAATGAAGAAATGTGTATTGTAGATGCTCCAACATTAATAGAAACGGGAATAGATCAGGCTATGGACTTTAACATTTTAGTATGGATAAACAAAGAGACTCAAATAAAAAGGGTTATGCAAAGAGATAAATTCAGTTTAGAAGAAACCATGGATAGAATAAATTCGCAAATGCCTATTGACGAAAAAAAGGAAAGAGTGGATTTTATAATTAACAATAGTTCTGAAATTGAAAATACAGAAAAACAATTAGATAAAATTTTAAATTGCATAAGAGAGTGTTAAGGTATACCGATAGTAGCAAAAAATACAGGAGGGGACAATGAGGTATAAAAGCTTAAGAAACATATTAATACTAATTTTAATTGTTGCCTCGGTAGCATTAAATATAAAGAATATTGGTAGGTATTTCTATCCTATTAAATACTCCAACTATATATATAAATATTCTGAAAAATATAATTTGGATCCATATTTTGTAATAGCAGTAATCAGAACAGAGAGTAATTTTGATGCTAATGCAAAATCAAATAAAAATGCCTATGGAATAATGCAAATTACTGCTTCAACAGGAGAATGGTCAGCAAAGCAAATGGGAATTAACAATTTTAGTACAACTAACTTGTATGATCCTGAATACAATATAAATATGGGCTGCTGGTACTTAGGAAATTTGAAGCAGGAATTTGGAAGTTTGGATCTTGTATCAGCTGCATATAATGCAGGAAGAGGTAATGTGAATAAATGGCTTAACAATTCTAAGCATTCATCGGATGGAAAAAACCTTATTTACATACCTTTCAAAGAGACTGATAAATATGTAAAAAGAATAAGAGTATATTATAATGTATACAAGTGGTTATATAGCAAATAAGGCATATAAGGCATGTTCGAAAAATAGATTTTATAGTGATTTGTTGTTTTTGAACATGCCTTATTGAAAAAATGTAAAGACTTTTTTGTTTGACTAATGCTGGTACATATGATAAAATTAAAAAATAATAGGCAGGTGTGCTGGAATCGGCAGACAGGCACGTTTGAGGGGCGTGTGTTTCAGGACGTACGGGTTCAAGTCCCGTCACCTGCACCAAATGGACTACTCATGATATATGGGTAGGGTTATATACGCTCAAAAGTATAACACGTTTAAATTGTAAAAAACAATTAGACGTGTTATACTTTTTTGTTTTAGACGTGTAATACTATTATTTCTAATAAATTATGAAAGGAAAGAGGTTTAAGACCTGCAACATTTTCTTTTTACAATAATGTACTTGAAGCATTTTATAAATTTATAGACTTCAAAACACCAATCTGTAATATAAATAAAAGTATAATTATTGACTACATAAAATATTGCAAAGAAGTACGTAACCATTCGGAAAACACCATTTCAACAAATATTAGAGGAATAAGAACATTTCTTTATTTCGCCATGAAAAATGAATATTTACCTAAATTTCAAGTTAATGTACCAACCCCAGACATGACACCAAAATCCACATATGAAATTGAAGATATTAAAAAGTTATTGGCAAAGCCTAATATTAATCATTGTAATTTTTCAGAGGTCATTGCATATATAGCAATCAATATGTTTGTTTTTACTGGTATGAGATTAAGTACAGCAATAAATATGAAAGTTAATGATATTGATTTTGAAAACAATCTTATAGTATATAAACATCTGACCTACGGACAGTAAATTGCATAAACTATGAATAAATTCATTGACGTGCATTTTGTAGGTGTAATTTCCATAGGGATAAAATACAATGATATCCTAAAAATAATATACGTGAGTATTAATGAAATTTCTTCTATAATAAATCTCTTTTTATATTCTCTAACAGCTTTTTTACTATCCATATTAGTTACTATATACCAAGTATCATCTGACTCCTCAGCTTTACATACCGCTATGTTGCATTTGTATTTTGCAGCACTTAATAAGACCCCATTAAATTTCCTTACACCATTTTTTAGAGTGGTTATATCTCGTAGATACTTAATTTTTTCTTTACCTTCTATTTTTACAAGAACATCATTAGTACATCGTATGCAATACTTCCACCCAAGCTTATCTATGAATTCAAATAAATCAATACTTTTAAAACCTCTATCAGCCAATAATATAACTTCATAATCATACGAAGCAAAAATCTTGTTAAGCTCCGCTATTCCTTCTTTTACATGTTTAAAACTTTTATTACCTTTTTCATTATACTCGAATATTTTATACCATAATGGAATGGATCTTTTTCCTACTTTTAAAGAGAATTTTAATATTACGAATCTATCATCAAGGGTTGTGTGGTCAAATATTATAATAATTTTCTTATTGTTGCTTCTCTTTATATATTTTTTAATAACTTCCTCTATGAAAAAGCTGTATAAATAATCTGGATTGATTGGTGACTCCTTAAAAAATCTATATATTCTTGATTATTAAGCATAGTCAAATCCTCCTTATAAGATTGTTTGTAGTGATTCAACTTATATTTTAGGGATTGGCTATGTTTTTTTCTATACTTTTTTATTAGCAATTTTAACCTTGGTTAATTTACACTTTTCACTGTCCGTAGGTCAGGTGTCTTTCGGTTCGCTTTCAGGCGTAGTTACATCTGATCTTTTAGAAATTGGAAAAAGAAATCAAATCCAATTTTCTTATATTAATGAAATACTTATGGTTGACAATTATCTTCCAGTGTTTGATATGAATAAGCAGATGCAAAAAGAACCAAAGAAAAATATAGAAGAAAACCTGGGACAAATAATTAAAGATATTGAAGTTAAAAAAATATATATAAAGAAACACGCTATTATTATAAGATATATTGAACCATTGCTTAAAAAGTTTTATTCAAAGACTAAGGCTAATGTTGAATATGATAAGAATTTTTATGTAGAAGATACTTGTAATGGATGTAAAGTGTGTGAGAAAGTTTGCCCAGTAGATAATATTAAAGTAGATAAGAAACCCGTTTTCAAAAGAAATTGCCAACAGAATGCGATAAGACTTAAAAGTGAAAAAAGTAAGGCAAGATTTATTAATAAGAATATTACCTTGAAGGAAATAATAGATGCAGATAATTAGTTTCATGAAAGCGATTTTGCAATTAAAATGGACCTTGTTTGTGGAAATATATAAAAAATATAGTGTGTGCACCTTTTAGCAGAAACCCTATACAATTTAGCGATATTAAAATGAATAAACCTATTGAAAAAGTCGCTAAATTGTATCAAAATCATAGTCATTAGACATACATAAACAATAATATTGATACAATATAAAGTCCTTGATTTCAAGGGCTTTCGGTGTTTTTTGCAGTAAATAGAGCAGGATTTTTTAACGTTTTAAGTTTGGAATTATGGACTTTTATTATTTGAATGCACCCACCTATGGAATTTGGAGTAGGTGGGTGCGTTTTTAGGTTGGGTGGATGCACTTTTTAGCAGAAATAATTGGTGCAACTGATACTTTACAAATATGCTGTTTTAGTATATTATAATAGCATAATTGTAAAAACGGAGATGATTCTTTTGAAATATAATACTAAGCTAAGTGAGTTAATTGAAAGTAATAAAGGAATTCTGACATCAAAAGCTGTGGATGAAAATCACATCCCAAGAGAATATCTATCTTTGTTTGTAAAAAAAGGATTATTAGAGAGAATTGAGCGAGGCATATATTTAACTCCAGATGCTTTTGATGATGAAATGTACCGATTTCAGTTAAAATATAAAAATGCAATATTTTCCCATGAGAATGCATTGTTTTTTCATGATTTAACTGATAGAGATCCTCTCGAATTGGTGGTAACAGTACCAGCAGGGTATAATACTATAAAGCTAAGAAAAAATGGTGTGACTGTATATTCTGTAAAAAAAGAACTACACTCACTTGGAATTGTGGAAGCAAAAACTAATTACGGACGATTAGTTAAGATCTATGATAAAGAGAGGACAATCTGCGATATTATAAGAAGTAGAAATAAAATTGATATTGCAATTTTAAGCGATGCTATTAAAAGATATACAGATAGAAAAGATAAAAATATCCCTAAATTATTAAGAGTTGCAGAGATATTTAATGTTCAAAATATTTTAAGAAAATATCTAGAGGTGCTATTATGAAAAGTTCAAGACAGCTTAAGGATCTTATAAAAAATGTCGCAAAGGAGAAAAATATAAATTCTCAGATTTTACTTAGAAATTATATGTTAGAGAGACTCCTTGAGAGAATAGCGCTATCAGAATATAGAGATAATTTTATTCTTAAAGGTGGTATGCTTGTTGCAGCTTTGGTTGGAATCGATGCTCGTTCCACTATGGATATGGATGCTACAATTAAAGGGTATCCATTAACTAAGGAATCTACAAAACTTATCTTCGAAAAAATACTTTCTGTAGCTCTAGATGATGGTGTAGTTATTACAGAAAAATTAATTGAACGAATTAGGGATGAGGCAGAATATAATGGATTAAGAATATCCCTAGAAGCTGTTTTTGAAAATGTTAAGATTCCGCTCAAAGTTGATATCACAACGGGTGATAGTATTACTCCGAAAGAAGTGGAATATAGATTCCAACTATTACTTGAAGATAGAAGCATAGACATTTGGGCTTATAACCTTGAAACAGTACTTGCAGAAAAACTTGAAACTGTTATTTCAAGAAGTACAGCGAATACACGAATGAGGGATTTTTACGATATTTATATTTTGTCTTTGCTTCAGAAAGATAACATAAACAATATAGTTTTGATAGATGCACTATATAGAACAGCTGTAAGAAGAGGAAGTGATAGGTTACTAAAAGAGGTATCACAGATTCTTGAGGAAGTAAAAAATAGTATAACTATGCAAAATCTCTGGAACTCTTATTGTAAGAAGTATAGTTATGCCAAAGATATCTCTTGGCAGGATATTATGAGTTCTGTATATTTTATCTTTAGCTATGAAAATAAATCACAAATATAAAACAATGCAACTTATTAAAGGTAAACGTTAGAAGAGGGTATTCGTATGCGGAAAGATAGTTGATTTGTTGAAGACAGGTGGTGTGCAAGTTGGAAAAGCAAGGGCATGTTACCTCAAACAACACACTCTGTATGAAGAAACATATGCATTGGTTTGTATGCACTATTTAGCGGAAACCTTATACAATTTAGCAGTATTAAAATCTTTATTTCTGTTAAAATAGTCGCTAAATTGTATCAATATTTAAGTTATTAGACAAATTGAACTACTCATGAGATATGGGTAGTTTTTTATTTTTTGTCGTAAGAGTAAGCTAGTGTAGATTTATTATAATAAGCCACTATGAATATTAAATAAAAAAAAGTTACACATTATTTACCTAAAAGACATGATGTGATATAATACAATATAATATGACATAATGTACTATATTTTAGGTTCAATGTTAAATTTAAACTTTAACCAAACAAAGGAGAAAGATATGAGAAGTATAAAAGCAAAATTAGTAGTATTTTTAGGTTTATTAATAGGGGCTATATGTATAGGTTTAGGTGCAGTTTCATTTATAAATTCTACAAATGCATTAGAATCAAATTTAAGCACCACCCTTCCAAAAATTGCAGAACAAACAGCAAGTGATGTTCAAGGAAGACTTGAAGGACATTTAGACGTACTAGAGGCTATTGCAGCAGAAGCAGAAATAAAAGATACTAACAGTTCATGGGAAATCAAAAGGCCAATTCTTCTAGAGGAAGCTCAAAGAATGGGAAGCGTTAGAGTGGCTATTGCAGATAAAGATGGAAATGTTAAGAATACTGATGGAACAACTGCTAATGTTAAAGATAGAGCATACTTCCAGACTGCCTTGTCTGGCAAAAGTAATGTATCGGATCCATTAATAAGTAAGACTAGTGGAACTTTAATAGTTGTGTATGCGGTTCCTATCAAAAATAATAATGAGGTTGTAGGAGTATTACTTGAAACGAGAGATGGTAATGAAATAAGTGAATTAATTAACCAGTTTAAGGTGGGAACAACTGGTAGTGCGTTTGTAATAAGAAAAGATGGAACGGTAATTGGTAATCCAAATAAAAGTCTAGTTTTGAAAATGTATAATGCAGTTAATGAAGCAAAAAAAGATACGAAACTACAGGAATTAGCAGATGTTGAGAATAAAATGATAGCAGGAGAAACAGGATTAAGTGAATATTACTATAATGGAGTACATAAATATGTAGGTTATGCTCCTGTTAAAGGAACTGAATGGTCTGTAGGAATTGGGGTACCAAAAAATGAAATATTATCACAATTGGATAATCTAAAAGTTTTAGTTGTATTATTTTCTGCATTATTTATGTTAATTGGACTTGTAATAGTTTATATTATTTCTAATAGTATATCTAAAGGGATAAAATCAACTTCAAAACATTTGGAATTATTAGCAGAAGGTAATCTATGTGAAGATGTTTCAACAAAATATCTACAATTTAAAGATGAAGTTGGAGATATGACACATTCAATGAAAGTAATGCAAGAAGCACTAAGAGGAATGATTAGTCGCATAAAGGAAAATTCTGAAAATATTGACGTGCAATCAGAAAGCTTATCCTCTGTTGCAGATGAGATAGCTAGTTCTTCACAAAATGTTACAGAATCCATAGGTGAAGTTGCAAATGGGACAAGGTCTCAATCTGAGGAATTAATAAATGTAACTGACATACTTAATAACTTTAGCAATAAACTATCTGAAATGGTTGGTGAAATACAAGTTGTAGATTCAAATTCTAGGGAAATTAGTTTAATGGCAAAAGATAGTAGTAGTGAAATGAGTGAATTAAATCAATCTGTTACAAAAGTTAGTAATTCGTTCAAGACCTTTAATGATAAAATTATTGGGCTAGGAAAAGATGTTAATGAAATAAATGAAATTACTAATATAATAAATAGTATTGCAGAACAAACAAATTTATTAGCATTAAATGCGGCTATTGAGGCAGCTAGAGCAGGAGAATCAGGAAAAGGATTTGCAGTGGTGGCAGATGAAATACGAAAACTTGCTGAAGAGTCAAAAAAGTCATCAGAAGATATTAGTGGATTAATTAATGAAATAGCTAAAAACACGGATGTTATAGTTCAAGATTCTGTTGAAATGGATGATGAATTAATAAACCAAGTTAAGATTATAAATAGTTCAATAACATCTTTCGAAAAAATCATACAAGAGGTAAATGAAGTGATTCCTAAAATTGAAACAGTTAAAAACTCTGCTGAGTATATAAACAAGGATAAAAATACTATCTTGGCTAGAGTAGATGGTGTATCCTCAGTTTCACTTGAAGTCTCAGCATCTTCAGAGGAAATTTCAGCATCCTCACAAGAAATGAGTGCATCTACAGAAGAAGTGGCGGCAGTATCTCAAACACTTAGTACAATGACTAAGGAAATGCTTGAGGAAGTAAATAAATTTAAAATTTAAAGATTAAATTTTAGCTATAGTTGAGAGTGCTTAACACTCTCAACTATAGCTTTTTTATGAACAATTAAATTCTTGTTGAATATAGTTCTATATTTTTGTATCTTATTTGCCTAGCGGTGGTGCATATATTACCAGGAATTTTGAATCATCCAAGGAAACATTGCCATGATATACGCCTGCCGGAAACATTACCAGTTCTCCCGGCCCCTGAATACC
>Ga0255360_1000100_pt1 | contig 24144 bp, 20 predicted proteins | sample GFST50metaG_FD_186004 | JGI IMG/M metagenome (GOLD analysis project Ga0255360, IMG submission 186004) | Peat soil microbial communities from Stordalen Mire, Sweden - G.F.S.T50 | ecosystem: Environmental > Terrestrial > Soil > Wetlands > Peat | place: Sweden: Norrbotten County, Stordalen Mire... | reverse complement strand
TGAACTGAGCCCCCTGCCGCCCGTTTGGACTCGGTGTTCGCATTATAATTGTTATCTTAGTCAGGCAAGGAATCTAAGCTCATAAGTTGTGCGTTGCGACTTAAACTTTTTTTCACGCAGTGCGAAAATGTCTAAGAGCCTAAAAAGCCACAACGACGTAGAGTGCCTAGCTCGATCAAGACTAAAAAATGATGCAGCTAGGTCTCTCGTACCCCAAAGGTAACACGTACTAACCCTGGTCTTTCTAGGCGATTACGAGCTTCAGCTTCACGAGTTTGACGAGGAGACACACATGGCGACAAAGCGAATTGTTCTATTGATTGCGACCACAGCGTTGCCGATCTCGTCTGCTGCAGTACCGGCTCTTGCACTTCTTCCGAACGAACGCGCGGCTCCGAATTTTCAGTTGAAGGATCTTTCCCGGCAACACACACGTCGAGCGAATGCCGTGGAAAGGTCGTCGTTATAAACTTTTTTGGACATGCGTGCGGGTATTGTCAAAGCGACGCCAGTCAAACCCTTGTGCCCCTTTATACTACCTATTTCAAGAATGACCCGAAGGTTCAGTTCCTTGGCACCGAGGTTAGTGGCGGGAGTGTTTCGCAGGATCAGGCGTTCGCCTAAAAAACGGGGCATCCTGGCCGATATTAGCTGAAGGCGGCAGTGTATTTTCGGCGTACCAAGGTTCAGAAACGCCGACCGTTCCGACCGGCGATGTGGCCAGTTCTTCGGTATATCCAACGAACGCCCAGACGTTGGAGTCTCTATTTATGCACTTGAGAGCAATACCGCGCCCGTTGCCTCAGCAGCCGGTATCAACCCCTTTGCGCAGGGCACCGACAACGCGCTCTGGTACAGGCATTACCAATAGGGGTCGGGGTGGTCGGCGTGGCAATCCCTTGGCGGGGCTCTGATCTCGTCACCCGCTGTGATCTCACCGGCCAACGGTATCATCGACGTCTTTGTGCGCGGCACCGACGGCGCCATCTGGGAGAAGACAACTGCGAACGGAGGGGGCACTTGGTCGAGCTGGCACACTGTCGGCTGACAGGCTGCGTCCGGCACAGGACCAGCCGGCAGTCCGTAGACGGCAGGCCTTTCGACTTCTATATCAAAGGGGCCAACGCTAGTACATGCAATTGGAATACCAGCAAGTCGTGGTTCGCCTAGCAAATCCTCGGTTCTGGGTCTGCATGGAAGGCAACAGGTAGCACATAGTGATCCTTTTACGAGAACAACTTTCAGAGCTTTTTAGACAAATGAACCCGCCACTTCAAGAGTGAGACGGCGTTAATGATGCGCATTTCAAAAAGCACAAAGCTGGACGCTTTTTTTCCTTGCGTGAAAGAAGCTAATCAGAGCCTTGGTAAATGCTATAAATGAGCTTAATCTCACGTATCGTGAAACCCCGGAGTGCAAGCAAGATGCTCAAATAGATCGCCGCGGCTAGTGCGATCGCTAAAACTATGCTGAGGAGCCCGGCGGGATTCCATAAGAGCAGGAACAGGGCGGTGATAATCGAGCCGCAGACGCTCTTCGCGATGAACCCACCGTTCACGTCGAACTTAAAGTATCTAAATGAATAAATTGTAATCAACACGAACGCGAGCAGGAACGCGAGGAACGTCGTCAGTGCAGCACCTACAAGGCCCAAATAAGGGATGAGCACTAAGTTTAACCCGAAATTCAAGGCGGCGGCGAGAGCCCATATCGTGCCAATTATGGCGGTCTTCTTTTTTAATGCGATTACTATGACAAGCAACGAGTACGCTCCGAGGAGCGCACTTCCTGCGGCAACAAACGGAGTAACTAAGTAGCCGTTTGTCGCGATCTGCTGAGTGGTTAGCACAAGCAAAATCGGCTTTGATAAGACCGATAAGGCAAACACGCACGGCAGAGCAATTCCGATATAGTATTTCAGTGAGTATGATAGGATTGTGCGTATATCCGCTATGTTGTTCTCGTCGTAGTGTTTTGATAGAACCGCAGGAAGCAGTGTCGCTAACGGTGCTGAGATCATCGCGATGGTAGTTCCTGCAGTGTATCCAGGGGAGTAATAGCCCACCGCTGCGGCACCCAAAAAAAGCGCAATGAGATAACGATCGCTTGAATTTACAACCCAACTCGATAGACTACCGGGCACTAATGGTAGGCCATAATTGAGATATTCCCTTACGTGCGTAAGCTTAGGGATGGCAAAACCAATCTCCGCGACGATGAGATACATCATGATGGAGAACACCACAAGCTGCTCGATTAAGAGCGCTATCACGGCGCCCTCCAATCCGTAACCCGAGAGAACAAAATAGGCTACAAGGGCTGTTTCCAAGTACGCGTTAAAAAGGTTTAACCAAGTGTACCTTTTGATCTGCTGGTATGTTACAAAATATTGCCAAGCAAAAAACGTCAGGCAGGCGATAAAGATGTTCGGTATGAGCAGCAGGGCTGTGGTGAGGTTGTTGTGAAACAAGCTCGCCGCTATCTGTGGCGCAAACAAAAGAAACAGCCCACAAACGATCCAGCTTGCAACCAAAACGATGAATCCCATGGAGTAGAACAACTCTCTGATGTCACGCTTGTCCTTCGCTGCAGCGCCAAACCGAATCAAGGAATTGTGGAGCCCTAAAGCCACAAGCGAGGGCAATAGGCCGAGTGTGATCAAAATCAAAGCAAATGTCCCATAGTCAGCTACAACCAGGTTCCGTGTTAGAATAGGAAGCAGAATGATATTGCTGAGATAGACTAGAGGAGATATTGTTGCGCTCAATCCTATTCGCCGGACAGTGAGTGTGTATTTTCCCATATACGAGGCTCTTGCCGCACTATACAAAGCGAACTGTTTGACCGTTGGTCGGCCGTTTTTTGATCTGCGGATGCCTTGCAACGCTAGGTCAAAAACAGCAGAGTTGGCCTTTGATCCGCCTTTGGGTACTGGCCTTCTTTAATCGTTTCTTCTTCACGATGTTGCTGACCTTCTTGGAGGTGGCCCATTCAGAAAGGGATTCAGATAGCGCGACGTTTATAGCTTCGTCAAGAAATGCGCCGGCGTATTTGATTCTTTGTTCTCATAACAATGAACTTAACAAATAGTCATTGGTTCAATACTAACGTTGGTGCGGAGAATACCAGCTTGGCTTGATTCCCTTGAACTAACCAGCCTCCATTTGGAAATAGTCTTGTATCTGATTGAGTGAGGCAGAACCCCTGCAGTGAGATTAACTACTGCCCGACATTGTCCTCAAAAAACGGTTAGCGTCAGCGATGTCAAACGACTCAAATTCGCCGTTGAAGCTAGTATTTTGTCCATAAAAGCGCCGTGTGTGTCGGTTGCGTTTCAGAACTGGCCAAGGATGGATCTGACGACTTATTCCGCCGATGCCGACGCAGTTTTGGCACTGGAAGGGCTATGGGCTGGAGATATCTTAAGATTGGCGCTGAATTACAGCTTTGCTGGAGAAATTGTCGGTACCGCTATTAATCCCTGACTCGTGTTCAAGGATCGCGCCGTTGGCGGGTTTGCTTGATGCAATCTTATTCGTAAAAATAGGCCTTAGTGCTATAACGGAGAACTTCTTGCGAGAGACGACCACTGGCATTCTCAGACAGACTTCGACAAGTTTAGAGTTGGTGGCAGTAAATGATGTGTCTCCGGACACCACAGCCGCGATATTGAAGAGCCACTGGTAGCCACATCAGCAGATCATCACGCCTATGAACTATAGACCGTCGTCGTGGTCCCTCGCCAAGAAATGAAACCGATTATCTGGACAATGATTGACTGATCCGCGCGACAAGCAAAAAACCACCAAGCATAAAGCCTTTAAGGGGAGAAATACGTTCCTAATTGATGGGCAGAGGTTTGCAGAGCGGTGCTTAATGCCAGAAAGCGCGTTGAAAGCCAAGCTATACTGGAACAAGAATTCGGCGTATGGTTCGTCGGTCAGGTGGGATATCATCGACCTTATACCGAGAGGCCCTCACAAGATTCTTGATATCGGCTGCGGTGCAGGCAGTACCGTAACAAAGCTAAGAGAACTGGGCAAGGCAAGAGAAATCTTAGGAATTGAGATTAACGAAAACGCCACTCATTGGCCACACGGTCTGGACAAACTGTATATAGGTGACGTGGAGACAATGGAGGTGCCATATTCTGAAAAGCGCTTTGATTATATCCTCTTTGGAGATGTGCTGGAACACCTAATAGATCCAGGCAACGTGCTCAGCACGTACGCAAGTCTGCTAAAAGATGATGGATACATCATAGCGTCTGTACCCAACGTCAAATTCCTAGATATCCTTTTGAGATTAGTTTTTCTCGATGAATTTAGATACGATGATTGCGGGATACTAGACCGCTCGCACCTCAGGTTTTTTACCAAATCTGAGGCCATCAAGATGTTTGAAGGCGCGAATTTAGAGGTAGTTGATGTTATTCATATTCCGTATCGGCAAGACGTCAAGAGAGCAAGGGATCACCTATTTCATCTTGTGCGCAGGCTACTAAGCCGGAGTTCGTTTTCTGCCGTTCAGTATATCATAAAAGCGAAAAAAGCGACCTCATCAACGTAGAAAGTCTCAAGTCGTAATGTTGCTGGCGAGAACGATTAGGGTCGCTGTTATCAGGCCCCCGCGAGGCTTCAATACGCTAGAAAGATCATCAACTGCGGTTTCTTGCTCTTTATCGTGCTCGATTGTCTCGAAGCAAGTGATTATCTTAAGATGCTTCTGGCAAGTTGGTATCTAGAATATCCCCAAACTCAAAGTCGATCCGCTCGCCTCCATACTTCCGAAGCCTTCTTCTCTTGCGACGCATCTAATCCTGTGATTTGCCTCGTTGCTTTATTGCACATATTCTACGTTGTATCCGGTTCTGCAAGCGATGACTAGGACAGTTCTGTGCGCGTACTGGCTGGCAAACTTGCGGTCGCTACGGGATCTCGCCAACAAAAGGGGAAAAGAACGCGTTGGAAGCATTAAATCAAAGCTGCGTTATATGCGTGAAGTTGTTATGGAAACAATGCAGCAGCTTCTCAAATGTCTGGACGCCCCACTTGTCAGCCAACAACGTCAAGACGAGGGCCAAGGCAAGACCAGCTGTTCGAACGCAGAGGGAAAACGATACAGCGCAGTAATGCTGACTGGCTTCATGTTCATGTGCCCACCTATTCCAATCTTGGTCTCGATAGGTTCGCCACATTTGTTGCTACACGCCCAACATTAAGCGTCCTGTTGGCGTGGTGCACAACGGGTTGTGTGTGCGTGATCTGAGGCGCCCTGTCCCGAATTTTTTTTGTCTGTTACACTTTTTGCCGCAGCAAGACCCGGAGTTCCGGAGCAATTCCGGCTGGGGCGAACTGACCTCTTTTTGCCAATATGTTGTCTTGTTGTACGCGGTAACGACCCATAGGTTTCGTTTCAAGGACCTCTAAAACAATACTCTTCACGTCATTGTAGCTCTGGCAAAGGTACCCGACGTCCCCCATCTTGTTGAAGTAGTATTCAGAGAGTGGGGTCTTTAGTGCGATAATTGGCTTGAGATATGAAAAGGCGTCCAGCATCGCCGCAGTACCATTCAATTCGTAAGCGCTCGCTAAATGAAAAAAGAGGGCATAATCGATGCGATTACCATATTTGTTATACTCCTCTTGAGGGAGGGGTGCGTTCAGTGAGGGGATTTTGACAGACGTGTGCCGCATCTCTTTGAGCTGTTCATCTCTTATATCCCCAATGAGAACAAAAATTGGCCGATATTTTGTTCTTACCGAGCTTACTTCATCCGCCAACTTGAAAAAAATGTCCGCTCCCTTGCGCAAGCTCGCATGACCATAGAACCCAAAATGGATGACATCTTCTTTGAATGGCTGGCTGCTGGCAGAATCTGCAAAGACATAAGGAACGTCTATCGGCGAAATACAGTTGTGCAGACGTGGCAAGTAATTCTCCAATCCTTGTTCCATAAGGGGTGGGGGTCCCGGGAGTAAGTAATGTATTTTCGACGTGTTGCCGGCGAGAAGCCAGTATCGATATGAAAGGAACTGAGGTGTCAGACGCTTTGGTTGAGGCGTGCTGATTTTGTTCTGCAGATCGTGTAGGACAACAAGACACGAGATCTGAGGAAATCGTCTCAGCATTACTTTGATTGAGACTAGATCGTTCCAATGTGCTGCTGTACAAAACACAAGTTGGCTCGCTCGATTTTTGTCGGCCAATCTGAATATCCGCCTGTACAGGGCGAGCTGTTCGAGGGACGCTGCAAAGGGCAAGCGCCGACCTCGTTGCTCTTCGGGCGGGGCACTATCTGGAAGTTCAACTTCAATAAACCTGACTCTGGTCACACGGGCATCTACAACCTTCTTGACGTGCTTTAAATGCTCGCGTTCAGCACAAAAAATCAGCCCCTTCTCAGGGAAAGCCTCAGCGATCGAACCAACCAGAGCTGCATTGAATTGCGCGTGCCCAAAACCGCGAAAAAATGGTTCGCATATGACTATCATGAGCTTGCTATATCTCTAATCGGTTGATCTTATCAATTGCGTTTGGAGGTCGCTTCGCATAACGTCGGGGCTTATTAACGCACGAAGGTGCTGTTCCAGCTATTGAGCTTTGCAGATGCGCGGGCATCCCTGGATTTGTGCCAGTATACGAGACGTTGCAGGGATACCTCATCTATGAGCAAGCGACGGTTAGTCCGCAATATGCTCATGATTTGACTGTCATATTATTTCAGTCACAAGTCAGCCCCCGTATCTGCCTGAGAGCTGAGCCTTTGCACAGTTGGGAAGACTAAGGGTTTTGCCCGCATCAAAAAGGCATAAGTGAAAAGCGATCCGAACCGGGTCTTTCAAGTTCTCGATATCACTAGGTCACAGTCACCTCATTTCCGTCCGAACGAAGCTGTTAGCACGTCTACTCACTCGGTTTGATTTTTGCACAAACTCTACGTAGCCGCCCATTTGATCTCTGCAAGTCATTAAACCACTAGGCAGTTGCGTTCATAATCGTGCAGAGCACAGCAGAATCCTATACCCTGAACCATAGTGCTGCGGATCTCACAATAACTCCGCACATATTCTCTACCGACGAATTCTAGGCCCTTCTCGTCATTCCTTCACTACTTCACACCATATGTTTTCGTAGAATGTTTTCGACGAGAAGATCCTAGAAAGAACAAAGACCACGCGTTTCGCCATTTGACTATTCCACAAAGATACGCCTACTGTAGCATTCTTCTCGGTGATCTCTTTGTAGCTTTGGATCTTCCCGCCACTTAAGCGCACGATATTACTCAGCTCTTCTTTTGAAAAACCACAATGCTGATGTGATTTATCGAGTTGATGGTATTCAACAACTCCGAGTTCCCATAGCGCTTCATTTCTTTTCGGAACACACAAAAGAACATTCTTTTGGCAACTCTCGAGAGATTTGCTCAATAAAGCACATGGATTTTTCACGTGCTCTAATAACCAATATAAAACCACAGTGTCGGTTTTTGGGAAGGTAACTGTGGTTGCATCGTTAATTATAAGTTCAACGCTTGGAGGGTACGCATAATCGTCGTACCGTTGCACGTCAATGCCAAAGTATTGTCCTGTCCACTCTCTCTGGATCAAAAAGTTGTAGAGTTGACATGTACCGCAGCCCACGTCAAGGATATTTCCCTTCTGGTATTCCAAAGCCAACAGGTTGGCTTCGTATCCAGAACGGCCTGCTTTCCACCCAAAATCAAATTCTTTCTTGACTATCTCTGAGCAGTCGTCCCTCTTCATTTCTTAGCCGCCGATGTCCGAGTTGTTTTTTTTGTTTGTTTAGACAGCTTATAAATTTATTTAAATGACCTTCGACAAATTTTTTGAATGAGCCATAAAATTGTAAATTTGAATCTAGAAACCTCGTCGTTATCTGTGCGAAAGTCCGTCCCTTTTTGGAGCAGAGCGACCTTGATCGTGGCATAGCGTTGATGAAGAGAATCACTGAAATTGCCGCGAAACGCCTGGCCGCCGTGCTTTGCCGCTGCACGCAGGCAGTATAAAAAATCTTGAAAGTGGTCCTTGCCAATAGACCGAGGGTTCTTTTGAGAGCCGTTAGAAGTCCGGCCATCTAGGAAATTGGCGCTACTCAACTTCTTGTTAAGCATCGCAGTGCTCTTGCACGTGCCGAACGTCCGCCCGTGCCGCATTGTCCAGGTCGCAGGGCTCCTTGCGAAGCGATCAACCAATGCAGAAGCGCGTGGCCTCACCTGTCCTTTGGCTTGTTCTTTTGCCCGCGTTGTCCCCGAGCACTAACGTAGATCGCGAACAATACGATGCCAACTGAGGCGACGAGAAGGAACGGGGTGCTCTCTCCGATCGTCAGGACGGGCAGCCATGCACTTAGCGACGGGCTCACCGCTGCCGGCGGGGTGCTCTCTCCGATCGTCAGGACGGGCAGCCCTGCACTTGGCGACGGGCTCACCGCGCTGTCTCCTGTCACAGTCGAACGGTCGAGGCGCGTGAAGAGCACGCCTTCAGTCTTAAGCCAATCAATGAAATTCATAAGTTGCTGGATTTTGTGGCTATCAACGCCGCCCTCGCTGTTCGTAAATGCCCAAGCGTGATATGCAAAGGTGAGCGTATCGCCGTGCTGGGGCGTGGAGAGGAATCTCTCAGTCTCGTTTTGCGCGTTTTGGATGGTGGTGGTAAAGGCTGTGTCGTTAACGGCGCCGATAGTGAAGCCCCCCTCCATTCGCATGCTGTTTATGTAGCCGTACTGAATATCGGTCTGCGAGAAGTCCGTGCTATAATCCGTGAATCCGAGCGCAGCAGCCGCTTTTTCCGTATTGCGATCGCCGTTATCCCACGGGGGGATGAATGTTGTTGCCGTCACGCCGAACGCCTGGGTGATGTCGTCGCGCCCCTGCTTGATTGTGTTGTATTGAGCGGCATACGGCCTCCCATAAAATTCACTAGGCCCCTCAGGTGACGGCGCGATATCCTGGTGCGTATTCCCGTGCTGTGCAAACTCAAACAAAGGGTTTGAGTCGATCGAACGCATGTAGGTGAGGAATTGGCCGTCTTGGAGCAGCTCGTTTCCACCTTTGCCGTCTTGTGGGTGCGGAATGATTCCGAGAGTCACAGGTACGTTTTCATCAATGTGCACCTGGTTGACTGCTTCCAATGTCTCCAGTGATACAAACGGCTGGACATCGTCATCGCGAAAGGCAACGTACTTCTGCGGTTGCGCAAGCTGGGCATTGGTACTTATAGGAAAACTCATCAAAACTAATAAAAGTATGAATATAGCAATCTCAATAAGTTTCGCCGTTGGTCTCGGTGGCATATGCTGGCTTGATGGCAGCAGCGCTTGGCGCGGCTTCCGCTGCAAAGATGCTGAGCGCGAAGCTAGCTGCGACTAGTAGAGGTACTTCGCACGTTTAACCGTTTCGTTGGGCCCCTCAATCGCGAGGGCGGCGCAGTGACCGGGAGAGCTCACACGGCGATCAAAACCTTTTTCAAGGAAGATCATTGTTGAGTCGCGCGGAGCGCATGGTGTCCAAAATAAGAAAACCCGCCGGATTAGCTACGTGGTTTCTTCGGGCCACCAAGTTGGAGCTAAAAGAAAAGGTGCGCATTGTTGGCAAACCTGTTATCCAATTTGTGGTGGAGAAGGCGATAGCTTTGTCATTGACGACCTCGTCGCCATTATGGAGCTGGCATATCAGCCGGAACGGCGAGACCATGACGTTAAGCAGTTCTATCCAAAACCGGCGGAGAATGATCCCATGATCAATGTGCTCACAGCACAATGCACGCGAGGTTCAAGGCGGCTCTGAATCTACTATACGCAGGTCAGATGTAATGGATTTCAAACGGGGGCTAAACCACGTCCCTATTTATCTCGTCCTCTTCTGTCGTGACGCAGCTATTTCTGAAGAAATGTGTGCTAAAATCAGAACACAATTCGATTTCTTTTTTCGAAAGTACTAGCTTGAGTCAGATTAGCGGGGGCAAATTGACGAGGGGAAAATGAAAGTGCAGGTTTGCGCAGCAACAGTCGCCTACAACAACCCAAAAGAACTTACGCGCCTGCTCTCGTCACTCACGAATCAAGGGCCGGCGTTAAGCGGGCTCATCATCATCGATAATTCAGATCATCGGCACACAGCAGAAAACAGGAAAGTATTCGACACCCATGCTCCACAATACCCATTCGCGCGCTATTACAAGACAAAAAGCAACGTAGGCTCTGCCGGCGGCTTTCGCCACGGAATGAAGATTGGCCACGAGAATGGCTTCGACTGGGTATGGGTTCTAGATCAGGACGGGGCTGCATCAGATCTCTGTCTGACAGAGTTGCTGAAGCGCGCCGAAGACGGTGACATTCTTTGCCCCAAAAAGGTTGGTATAGACAACCCTTCGGTAGTTTATACGCGTAAAAGGTTGAAGAAAAACTTTTTTGGACATCTGCGCCCCGTCCGTCTGAGTGCGGATATGAGCCAAATAGACGCTTTTGGAACGCACGGGGTTCTCATTTCAAAGAAAGTCATGGATTCGATCGGATATTATAACGCTTGCAACTTCTTCATCGGTTACGAAGATTATGATTACGCACGTCGGGCATTACAAGCGAAATTCGCCATTATAGCTGTCGACGAGGCCGTAGTCCGACACCCGGACCTAGCCCCAACCCCGCTTAGTCCTAGGGGTAAAAGAAAGCCTGTAGATATTCACAGGTTTCGTCCAGATCTTTTAGGTTACGTTACCAATCCGGGTCGCGGTGGGCACTGTTGCAAGAAGGATAGGTCCTTACTGATCTTTTCGTGGTTCTATTTTCTCACCAAAAACTTAACAAGTTGGCAATTTGCGGTCGCACTTGCGTACTCGCTCTGCATGCTGTTCGTCAAATTCGCGTGGATAAAAAACGAAATACACGTGAAAAAAACGCTGGATGCATACGTGAAGTGCCTCACGTCGAACGTGAGAAAAGAGTGGCCTTACGGGTGCGTTGAAGAATTCTGTCGGCACATTCTTGAATAGAATTGAGTTTTGCACCAGGCCGTCACGAATTGACCACAAAGACCCACATTTGTCGATGGGGCGGTTGCGTTAATCGAATGTTTGCCCGCGTTCTTGCAGTTCGAATACTTCAGCACTACGCGTCAGATTGCAGTGATAACAAAATGTTGCTTGCTATCTTTCGCATTACGCTAGTCATTTGTTGCACAGCAATCGGCGACGAGGTGCTCCAGTCTCCAAAAACGGTGTGGATCTTCGATACGTTGTTCTTATGCTTCTTCATGACTTTTTTGAGTGCCGCATAATATTCTTTCGGCAGGAATGCTTGCACTGTCATTGGACAACGGGAAATCAATCGGTCGATGGGCTCCGTTGGCGTTGACGAAAAGCCTCCCGAAGCGTGATATGTATGAAAAGGCAAAACGTGAAGGGTAAAACCGAGCAGCCTGCTGCTCATGCAATACTCCACTGCGTATAAATGCCAACCATCGCACGTTGTCTCGTCAAACTGTAGGACGTTGAATAGGTCGTGCGGAACGACTATAAGGCACTCGTCTAAAGTTTGCACGGCGGCTGGTTCTGCCCCAATCTTTGTCCCTGCGGCGGTCGGAGGAGTACCGTTTGTCAGATTGGCTAAGATACAGCCCCCCTCTCTCCTGCCTGCGATTCCAGCGACTCCGAGGTTTTGCAGGGAATCCAACATCCTCTCCGCGTCGTGTAGCCACTCAATGCTGCACAAACGAATGTCCTGGTGAACAAACATGATGTACTTTCCGCGTGCTTTTCGTCCGCCGCAGTTTAAAGCCTGTGCTGCTGACGTGAACTGATTTTCAGCATTGTCGATCGTAATTAACTCGTAATGGGCTGTTTGACGACTAAGGCTGTCCAACAAGAAATCGGCAAGCAAACGCTCATTGTTGTAGACACAAACGATCGATATCATTACTTGCTCGAGTCTCGAACTTGTTTTCAAAGCACGCGTTATATACCGCGGCTCGAAGGCCTGAACTTTGGCAGCCCAGAGTGCAGTTAGGGGGCACGCGAACATCGGCGAACAAACGCCATCCGTTCAAACGTTGCGCGGCTCAATTCACGCGGCCAGATCCTCCACGGCAGTCTATTTGCGGGACCAGGCAATTAAACACATCTGACGTGAGCTATTGAGTCGGTATGATTTAGAATACGATCCTACATAGCTCTTTCACTAGAGCTAGCCGGCAAGTGTGCGAACACAATGATTCGGCGTGTCAGAAGATTATGTACCTCCTCGTCACAAGGAGACGAAGTCAATCGCGAGGTTGTCAGCCGGCCTACGCAAATGCTGTGCGATGGTCCAAAGCGTTAGGAAACAGAAGGTGGCAGCGGCGACGTAGACGACTGCGAACAGTCTCGTTGGAGGTTGGAGTTCAGCGCTGTTGGTCTGGGTGACGACCTTTGACGCGTCTCGAGCCAGGCCACCCAAGACCGCGCACAGAACCGCCTGATGCGCTTAAGGGCTAAACAGGAACCTTTATGTCGCGAGCAGGGAGAGAATAAGATACGAAAGAGCACGTGTGCGAGTAATGATATCGACGGGACTGGAGCAGAATTCGCTGAAAAGCGGGGTACCAAACGACGGATCGAGGGATTCCGGCCTGCTTACAGTCATGGTCGGTATTCCCTGCTACAACGAAGAGGTAGCTATCGGCAGCCTCGTCGTACGCGCCTCCCAGTACGCTGACAGAGTCGTCGTTCTTGACGACGGGTCCACTGACAAGACTGCGGAGGTCGCACGCCTCGCCGGTGCTGACGTGATCGTGCACCGCGGCAACTGGGGTAAAGGAGCCGCCGTACGCGACCTGTTTACGTACGCGACACAATGCGGCGTTGATATTCTTGTTATTCTCGACGGAGATGGACAGCACGACCCCGATGACATTCCGAAGCTCACACGGCCGCTGATGCGCGATGAAGCCGATATCGTTAATGGCAGCCGCTATCTGAATGGGAACGGCAGGGGGACCCCTCGCTATCGCCGGTTCGGACAGATCGTTCTTGACAAGTTTACGCGTCTGGGGTTCAGTCGTGACGTCAATGTGACGGATACGCAGAGCGGTTTCCGCGCATTCTCGATGAAATCCGCTCGCGCCTTTAAATTTGGCACAGACCAGCTGGCGATCGACAGCGAGATGCTTATGGACGCAGCGAAGGGCCGCCTGCGGATCAAGGAGGTAGACATCAACGTCAGGTACGACGTAGGACACTCCTCCGCACATCCCGTCACGCACGGTTTGCAGGTGCTCGTCGGGATCTTACGCAATATAGAGTTTAAGAAGCCCCTGCTTGTCTTTACTGTGCCAGGACTCATGCTCATTGGCATTGGCGTCGCATTGGCCGGGTACGCAGTGCAAGGATTCTACGAGTGGGGGCGCGTCCCTAACGGGCCTGCGATCCTTATGCTCCTTGTCATAATCGTTGGAACGTTCATGACGCTTACCGGCATCATTTTGCACTCTATGGCCTCGCTGACTGAATCGCTTGAATTAAGGCGTTAGAGCTTGGATCGCTGCGTTTGACGCTTTTGTGCGTGGAAGCTACGCTAATGCACAAGGTAAACGTGCGGGGCTGCGCAAGCGCACGAGCCCCGTTCGCAGTTTTGCATGCTATGTTGGCCGTCCGGTCCACTTCGAAACAAGCGCAGAAGCGATTTTTGCTGCCGGCGCAATCCGCAACAGTAGCGTGAAAGAGCTAACGCGAACCATCAGTGGCTGCAGGTCGGATAACTGTGGGATTGGGCATCTCCGCATTCATGGATCGAAAACCACGCTGCTAGGTGCCACGATTGCTCTACCAGTTTCAGCGACGGATCTCTGGCTGAGCCTTTTGCGGTCAATTACCGCTTTAACTGGCTTATAAACATTAGACGGCTCTCACGCTACGCACTGGTTTGAGTAATCAAAGAATAAAAAGGCGTCTGTGTGAACGCGCCTTCGGCATCGCGGCCCGCAAAAAAAGGTTCCGCACTTCGAGCGCTGGCGAGCAGCGACAGGTAGCCCTCAATGGATCCGCCGGCGCTGATCTTGGGATATGTAGTTCCGTTCTGGGGTTATCTTCCTTCTTAAGCGGCTTTTATGCAAAAGCTGTTCAGGGGTTTGTTCGCTCCAGCAGACGGCGTATCACTTGAAATACTCGCTCTGAGTTGTTGGCATCTCTAAATTGGTTGAAGCGCACACACACTTTTCTTCGCTCAGCTTTCCACGAGTCGTTCTGGACCGCCTGGCGCAGCAGGCGGAGCACGTCAGGCCAGTCCTTTGCTTTAGGCCCAGGCGTGACTTCGTCATAATCGTAGAACAGCTCGCGGTCAGCTGTTGTGTACTGCTGGATGTCAAAAGGCGCAAATACAATCGGACGATCTAGAAGCAAGTAGTCGAAAAAGACGCTGGAATAGTCCGTGATGAGTATATCGGTCCCCCTCAAAAGCGGATAAATGTCTGGTATATCTTCGTCAGACGGGGTAAATATCCTTTCGAGCCGCGCCCTGTCTGAATCAAACTGTACGTCATAGGGATGTGCCTTGATGATCAGGATTGCCCTTAACTCGCGAAGGGTTTGGTTCACCGTGGTACCTTCGAAGCCGTAGCGCGTAAACAAGTCAAGTTCTCGCCGTCCTTCACGTCGGTAGGTGGGAAGGTATAAAAAAAGAAATTGAAAATCCAATTCTCGTTTGATGCGTCTGACATACTCGACGTCGAGCTTACTTAACCAAGGAGCGCCGAGCAAGACGTCGTTTCTAGGATATCCGGTGACAGCTATCTCTCTGGCATCACTAAAAACGGCTTGCATGGTCCGTTTACTTTCATTAGACGTCGCGATGACGACATCGTGGTTCATGTTAGGGCGAAGGCCCTCCACTATGAGCCGCCGTGCATATGAGCTCCTCTGTGTTGGCATCTCACGCCCTTGCGCAGGTTCAAGCTTTTTTAGTGGGGTTCCGTGCCACAACTGCACTGATTTTGTCCCTTTTGTCGTGTACAGATTAACGTCAGATACGCCTACTGAAAAGATGATACAGCTAGCCCTCATTGAACAAAGGATGCCCCGGAGGCTGTGCATGTAGTAGGCTTTGTATCCACGCGCTCGCAAGTCAGCCAGGATCGTTTTGTTGCGCGAGAGCCAAACGCCAGTAATTTCGGGCTGCTTGTAGTACACATAAAGGAACAGATATTTCGGGTTGTCAGCAAATTTAGTTCCATCCCAAGAGCCGAAGATCCAAATGTCCCTTCTGCGCGGGACGACCCCGGAGATCGAATAAATCGTAGTAGTCGCGGCAGCGACTAGCAGCTCGCCCAAGGACGAGAGCGACGTGTGCAAAAGGAGCTTAATTCTAGTCGTCTTTCTTTGGTTCAATCGCGGTTCTCACCCCAGCGTACATCCACCGCCTCATCTGCCAAATCAGCCACGTTTTCTGGCATTAATCCTGCGGTACACTCAGCCAACCAGGACCGGTGAGGCGTTAGCCGTCGCAGCAGACATTAGACGGAGACTAGACGCTCTTTTGCTGTTTGGCATCGTGCGCTACACGCCTCTTTGTCACATATGACGTCAACGATTTTTTCCGCCATTAATCTCGCTGTCGTCAGTTTCCCGCCTATGACGTGGAAGGCGTTCTTCGGAGCCTGTATCACTCGAAAATCGCGGGATTTTCGGCGTCCGCTCTCGAAACGAACATCATTTTTGGCACTTTCTGGATGATTGTCGTCAGCGAGCGCCCGGATGCCGGCAAACGTGCTTAGCGTGGGTTGGTCCTTGACGCCCGGAAGAATCTGCGCAAATTCTTTCTTAAGATATGCGTCAGCCCATGGCTGTGGACTCGCTTCTTCCGGGTTGTTAATCGTTGTTGACGTCGTTCCAAGCCACCCGTATCCATCGTGCACGATATACGCGTCTGCGTCGGCGGGTTCGCGCAAATGCTGTATCCCGCGCGGAGATAATGCTTTTTGAACTATGATAGTGCCTTGGCTAAAAGTAACTGGGATGCTCGTGTCGAGTTTGGCAGCTACCGTGTTGATCCACGGCCCGGTCGCGTTAATTATGTACTCCGTGCGCAAGTCGCCGTGGTTGGTCTCGATGCGGAATCCGTCATCGAGTTGGGTGATCGCACGCACCTGGGTTCCTTGGAAGAGACTCCCTCCGCAGAGCTCTGCAGACGAACAATTGAGCCAGCAAAACCGTTGAGCATTTATGTTTCTGTCAGTCGTTTCCACGGCGACAGCGAGATCTGTGTTTAACGAGGGAATCTCTCTAAATACATCGCGCAGGTCGAGTTGGGTCGCTTTGACGTGGAGCTTCTTCGCTGCCCGGAGGGCGCGCGACGCGTACTCGGTGCTAAATCCGACGAAGTAGTTCCGCAGCTCGCCGACGACTTCCGGCGCTATCGCACTGATAGTAGTGTTCTCTTCTGCACACTCTTGTGCCACGATAGGGTCGCTGAGAACGTATCGCATGCCACCGAGCAGGTTCTGGTGGGACGCAGACGTCGTGCCACTGGCTATAGTGCGTCGCTCCAAGAGGGCGACTGAGAAACCTCTCAACGCCAGATCGCGAAACGTTGCGGTGCCGGTTGCGCCGCCCCCAAAGATTACTACCTCGTATCGCACAGGTCACGGCTCGCGCTTTTTGATTTGCTGATAGAGCGTTCTTGCGTTGAGCAGATCTTCATAGGTATCAATCTCACAGCAGAGTAGCCCATTGGTATAAATAACGTGTAGCATCGATGGATGTTTTATCAGGACTCTGTCGAGCGGTTCCGAATACCATTCAGGTTGAGTACTCGGCTCTTTGAGTGCACGAGTGAACGCTTTCAGGAAGTCGGCACTGAGTTTGATCATGCTCGTATAAACAACGTTGCCCGGTACTCGCTTGCCGATACGTGCGGCGGTATTGTTTGTCACTACGACTTTACAATCCTCGGGTTGAATGTCTTTGCTGTTATCAATGATGCAGGCGTTGTCGTATGGCGATTCAATAAGTTCTTTCAAAAGTGCCAGCTCGAATAGTATGTCTCCGTCTAAAACAAGTACTGTATCATTGCCTGCATCTATGTGATCTAACGCAAGCGACAGGCTGAAAGCATTGTCGGTTTCTTCGAACCGCTCGTTGTTGACGATAGAGATTGGAAGGCCCGTCTCCACGTTCGCGATGTGCTCTTCTAGCAAGACTCGCTTGTGACCTGCTACGACAAAAACGTGGTCGACCGCAAATCGAGCTAAGCACTTAATCTGATGATCGATGATGGCATCCTTGTTAAGAGGCAACAAGCATTTCGGCAGATCGTCAGTCAGAGGTCGTAATCTCGTGGATGTGCCTGCTGCTAAGATTATTGCTTTCATTTTCTTGCGTTTTTGAGGCTCTCTAGGTGAGCCCAATCTGTGGTCTCTACTCAGGCTCTTGAGTAGCGCCACGTCATCCGCGTCGTAAGCCTTGGCTGCACAGTATTCTCAGATACAAGACGGACAAACGCGATGGCGATCCTGCTTGATAGGACCTAAGGCCGCAAGCACAACAGTCTTGCAGAGCCCTGCTAATAAGACTTTTGATGTGACTCTCACGGTAAACGCCAGTCGGGGCAAGTTCCTGCATGCAGCAACATTCGCAAAGACAAGACAGCGTCGTTTTATGGGCCTTGGGACGCAGACACGATTGATATCTCCTACCTTTGGATGTCCCGCACCTTGTAAAACGGATCAGCTACGCACGACTGTCCTGCACCCCGTGCGGCGAAAAGGAAGCACGAGGGAAGGGTTGTACATATGAAGGAATTATTGCGGTTCGAGCTTAAGTCCGCACTGATGGTATCGATACCCTGAAATATAAAGCAGTGTGACGGCCATCTTCATTCAGAAGGTGTCGAAAAAAATCCCCGCGAATGCATAAAACTTGATACGCGAGTCGGCTGAGTCTGTCAAAAAGCCCGTCAACAACTGATTGCAGTAGGCGTTTCGGTGCGCCCGCCATATGGCCTGGCAAAAAAGACAACAAACATTAAAATGCAATCGGACTTCGGCACTTTTTGTTAGCTACTACGGCTACGCTCTCGATCTGCACACACACGATAAGCGTTTAAATCGCAACTTCTATACGTCATCTTCTTGGTTTGCAACGCGCTGAATCCTGCATGAAGCGCTTATGTCACACTTCAGATTGTCTTCCTTAGTTGGGGCGGAGCTCACTACCGCCACGCTCTCCGTGATCTTGGTTCCGGGCGGCGTACATATTTGAGCACTCGTGGTGCCGTCGCTAAGCAATGAACAGATGAGTCAAGGCTCCAAAGCGCATCCGGTGCTGCCTCTCGCTACTGGTTTCAGACCGGAGCCAGTATCGCGAGTTCATACGTGCTTAGGCGTCAAGAAATGTCTTGTGAGAGGTCGCTCATGGGGAAAAGATATCGCCGTGCGCGCGCATCAAAGTTCCACTAAAGACGACGGGCGTTAGGAAAAGAGAATGATTTCTGTCGTGATTCCGGCGCATAATGAAGCTGGTGAATTAGACAAACTACTTGAAGAGTTCAGTTCCTTCGATGGCTTAGAACTCGTCGTCGCAGAAGACGCCTCCACGGACGGGACCCCTGAAATTGTGCAAGAATTTGCCTCGCGAAACCGCAACGTCATACTCACACGCAGCAGCACCCTCACGGGACGGGCGCCGCTATAAAACGGGGACTTGCGGCGGCAGCCGGCGATCCCGTGCCGTTGAACATAGGTCACGCGAAATCGAGCGCCGATTTGCCACGCGGCGTGAGCGATGTGGCCCTTCCGTGGGATTAGTGTCCATTGTACCTCGCGCCGGTCGGCCATTTGATTGGCCGTAAGTGCTCTGCTCAAATAACGACATGTTTTTCAACTTCCCGCGAGTAGGGGATTATGCCAGCGTCGGTGGCGTCTTTGCGATGCTTTCGACGGAATTGCAGCAAGGCGCGAGAATATGAAAATTGCCTTTATCGACATCTATAAGAGGCTTCCGATTAGTAGCGGCGGCGATTGGTGGACGTTCCAGCTGTTGACAGATCTCGCACGAAATAATAGCGTTAACATGTTTTATACGTCTGAAAAAAGCTCAGAAGAGGGCTATTTGCCCAAGGAGATCAGTTTTGACACGCACTTTCTGCCATCACCTGTCAAGTGGAGCCGCGTATCAACGTGGCTCGACATTATCAGGCCCGACATCTTGTGGGACAAAGCACAGATCCGCGATATCGAGGCAGATTGTGTGTTTACCTCGGTTTTCGGATATCACATAGCTGCCTACGTCGCCAGCAACAACGATGCGCCCCTCGTTCTCTTCATGCACGACGTTGCATGGCAATATGTGAACAGCTTAGGTTCGCCCTTGCATCTCCCGCTTCATATACTCGAAAACTGGATTCTGAACAGGGTCGACGCCGTCATAACGATTAGTACGCGAGATTGTGACTATGCGGTCAAGTACGCCTCCTGCCGCGTTTTTCATATACCGCCACAACCCGATGCGCACGTATTCAGTCCTGATGGCGCCCGTTATGATTACGGCGGCGATTTCTTCAATGTCGTCTTTTATGGGAGTTTGGATCGGTATCAAAACCGGGTCGCTTTGACCTTTATAGCAAAGGAGCTGGTCCCGGCACTCGCAGGTGAGCGCTCGAACCGTGCCTTCAAGGTGCACGTATTTGGTTCGGGAAAAGCTCCCGATGACCTGCTTTGCGGAACTGGGATCAATTTTATGGGCGCTGTAAGCGATCCAGGGGTATATATTAGGGGGGCGGACGCAATCATCATCCCGATCAAGAATGCGAGTGGCGTCAAACTGCGAGCCGTAGAATCACTCGCGTGCGGAAAGCCAGTTGTGGCTACGCCCGAAGCAGTCCAAGGGCTTCCTGAGGATCTGAGGGCCATGACCTATGTGGCCAGTACTGTAGACGAATTCGTGGAAGCGCTCAAAGGTATTCGCGACGGGAGGTTGGCAAACAAAACGAATTCCTTGCTTGTTTTCCGCCGTATGCAGAAAGACACTGTCGATGACGTCCTTAACTACGTGTCGAAAAAACCACAAGTGCCTGCCGTTGAGTCGAAATGAAGATCCTCATGGTAGCTCCGTTTCCGCCTTACCATCGCGGTGGAATAGAAAGAGTCGTTGGTGAGCTCGCACAGCGGTTGTCGCGCGATTACGATGCCGACGTACACGTGTGGTCAGGAACCCTCGGTCACGCTCGAACCTGCGACTGGAAGGGCGTGCAGATTAAAACGTATCAGACGAGCAGGCGAACCGCGTATGCGTCCTTAAGAATGTTTATGGACCTCAAACGATTTGCGCGCGACTTTGACGTTGTCCACGCGCACGGTTCGAGCACTTTGATCCCGCTCGTGGCCGCGTTGACCGCCGGCCGCACGCCGCTCGTTATTTCCCCTCATTTTCATCCGCAGGCGTCGAACCAACTCTTAGGCACGATCAAGCCATTCTATGAACGCGTTGTTGATCGTTACACGTTGGATAAGGCCAACAAGGTCATCTGCGTTTCTGAAACGGAGACCGACATGATCCGCAGACGTTTTGCTATCACGGACAAAGTCGTCACAATCTACAACGGGGTGAACGCTGATGAGATCCGAAGCGCAAAGCCCTATGATTTTGATGGCGAGCTCATTCTTTACGTCGGTCGGCTGGAGCGATATAAGAATATACAGCGCGTTGTGGAAGCTTTCGCTCACCTGCCAAAGCGATTCTCGTTTTTTATCGTGGGTGAAGGCCCGTACAAGAGTCGGCTTGAAGCGCTTATCCCTCACTGCGGCCTTTCGGAACGAGTAAAGCTGCTCGGAGCGTGTCCTGATACAGAGTTGTATAGGTGCATGAGAACTAGTGCGCTACTTGTGAATCTCTCTGAAATCGAGGCTTTTGGCATAACAGTGCTAGAAGCACTTGCTGCGGGAACTCCGGCGCTCGTCAATGAAAAGCTCGGCCTGCGCGAGCTTGCACGGCGCTTCGACCGCGCCGTGTTTTCGATACCCGTAGAAGCAGTCAGCGCTCGTGAACTAGCTCAAACGATACACGATGTCGCCGGGACAGACATCGGCTTGGTCGATCTGAACGATTTTCGGTGGGACAGGATCGCGGCGCGAACGTTCGACGCATACAAGGAAGCCCGCAACGCGTGAGCGAGAGCGTGAGGGCGTCGCTTTGTTACTGAGTTCACAATCGAAGCAGAGCGTCGGACAGCTCACGGAAAAAGGGCGAATATAAAGGACTTAATCGATATCCTTAAACCGTGAATGAGACGCGTATGAATAGCAAAATGAACTCAGTGAAGGCTGCTGTCTATGCCCCGTACATTTATCGATGGATGTTGGACTTTGTTAGCGAGCTGTCGGACTTGTTGGGGGAAGTTCGGTTCTACTCGCGAGGCACTTATGGGAACTATCCGTGGAAGCAGTACGAGCAGTGCGTACGTTTGATGAATAAACAACGCCTTTTCAGCGCTGTTATAGATTATCTGCGCTATCGACCAGATTTCATCATATTGCTTGGATCAGAAACGCCCCTTTCGCTTGTCCTTTACCTGTTATCTAAGATCGTGGGAACGAACCAGGTGCTTATCGTGGAAGAGAATCGTGAAAGGGCGTTTGCGAGCGCAGTGTTGCGCTACCTTGCACGCCTGAAACGGCTCTTTGTAGTCGTCACGCACAGGAACGCGGGTGTGCTGGTTGCCGAATCTGAACCCGCTAAGGAGTACTTGCTCAGGATGGGCTGCGCACCTGAACGCATTCACGTCATTCCGCACGGTACGAATACGGTCGATTTTCAGCCTCGCCCGAAGAGCGAGCAACTAGCGAAATTGCTAGGGCTTTCGGCGAGCGACTTACGTGCGAGCATCATTCTCTTCGTGGGGGAGTTTAGTGAGTACAAAGGAGCGGAGTTCATGGCGCAGGCAATCCTCACGTTCCCGAATCCAGGCGAGGCTATTTTTTTAATCCCCTCGCAAGGATCTATCTTTTTGACGCACGAGTCACAGTTCAACGCAATGAAAAACGTTTATGCGTATCCGTCGCTAGACGATGAATGCATGCCGCATCTTTACAATCTCTCTGATATCGTTGTTGTGCCGTCCAAGCTGTGCGAAGCGGGGAGCAGCGATCGATCTCCAAACTCGCTGATAGAAGCAATGGCATGCGGCAAGGCCGTCATAGGTACAGCAGTCGGCGGGATTCCCACAATTATGGACGGGACGGGGTTACTTATACAGCCCAACGACTCGGCTGCGCTAGTTCAGGCGATTTCAGAGTTGACTGCGGATATGCAACTGCGTGAGATCCTGGGCAAGGAGGCGCGGATGCGCGCAGTTACCACGTTAAACAACCATGTTTACGCGCGGCGCATCTTCGAGGTTTGGGAGCGGGCGGCACATGGATAGCGACAGCAAGGATGAGCCCCGGCGGGGTTGCTGGTCGGTGCTTCACTTGATCAACGTGTTTGATGCGCGATACCAGCGTGATCAGCGACAGATCGTAGACCTACAGCGCCGAAGGGGGTATGACGTTACTGTCGTAACCTCTCGCTACGACGATGAGTCCAATCGACGTGATGTGCGCTTTTTTCAGGACGCCGAAAAATTCCTCGACGGCGTGAAGATCTTTCATACCCACAGCTGTAAAATCCCTCTGGGTACCTCACAGCCCGCGGTTATCTATCGCCCAAACTCAGCGGTATTCAAGCCGTATGACATCACGCACATCCACGGGCTAACATCCTACTCGTGTGTGCTCGGCTGTTTGTCCAAGAGAGTCAATCGCACAAGGTTGGTGACTCGCGCGGATCTCTCGCAAGAGGGCTATGCTCTTCTTAAGAATAATGCTGCTTGGAGATCCGTTTTTTTTAAGTTGCTTAAATCAATCGACGCAGTGTATGCTTACACAGACTTGGAAAAAGCCGTCTTGGTCGACGTGGGAATCCCGGACGACGATATTTGGGTCGTCCCTCTTGGGGTGCGGCTCGAGCAGTTTTGTGAACCCGCCTCGCGCGAGGATGCGGGCCATACGCTAACGATCGGTTATGTCGGTCGCTTCGATTGGGTGAAAGGTGTGCACCGACTCGTTGCACCACTCAGCAAGATACTGCGAAAATACGAATTTGTAAGAGTGATATTTGCTGGGCCCAAGCGCGACGTGCGGTACGCGAATAACGTCTTGAGTCGAATGCGTGCTCTCCCCAATTTCTCTTACCTAGGGCGTCCCGCTGAAACACCTCCTTTCTATCGCAGATGCGATATTATCGTCATTCCATCGCTTTATGACACCGGCACGATTGTTGCGCTTGAAGCTATGGCATCGGGTAAAGCTATTATTGCATCAAACGTGCGCCCGTTAAGCGAGTATCTCGAACACGGAGTTTCAGCGCTACTGGTAGAAACAGAAGAAGAGATCTATAGCTCCTGCAAACGGCTGATTGAAGACCCCGACCTTCGAGCCAAACTCGGCGCGGCAGCACGAAAAGAGTCAAGTAAGTACAGTGACCTAGCAATGATCAGAAAGCTGGAGCAGGTCTACGCTTGCGTCAGTGAGCGGTGAACGGCGATCGTAGCGTACATCGTTTGGAGAGGAGACGGCGAGTAGCATTCAACACATGACCCAATCATTTTACGAGGGCCTAGCGCGCGTGTTGGATTCGGTGACACGAACGTATTTAGCGACCATTGGTTTGATCGTATCAGCCACCGTGTGCGTCGCCAACCTCTTGACGTTCGACTCATATTACATCTTCGTCACGTTCCTTGCCTTGTTTGCTGCCTGTGTCCTCTATATCGGATTGCGCAAAAGACTCAAATCGAAAGCCGCCGTATCTGCGATGCATCTGAGCGCCGAAGCAGAAAGCTGGGCCCATAAGATTGTCAACATCGTTTTTGTCTGTTTTGCGAGCGTGTGTGTTGTCGAGCTCAGCGCGGCGGTTTATTCTCGTCCCATGCTTTTTCTCGTTCTGGCCTCTGTTTTGGCAGCGCTCATTGCAATAGAGATTGCGATTACCGCAGATTCTCGGCACGTTCCCAGCGTGCTGTTTAAGATCATCGTCTTAGGGATACTTATCCGGGCAAGCGCATATTTTGAGTTCCCTAGCGCGATATCGGTCGATCCGTATTATCATGTCGGCTTTATTC
>Ga0255360_1000099_pt1 | contig 24202 bp, 21 predicted proteins | sample GFST50metaG_FD_186004 | JGI IMG/M metagenome (GOLD analysis project Ga0255360, IMG submission 186004) | Peat soil microbial communities from Stordalen Mire, Sweden - G.F.S.T50 | ecosystem: Environmental > Terrestrial > Soil > Wetlands > Peat | place: Sweden: Norrbotten County, Stordalen Mire... | reverse complement strand
CTTCTTAATGAAGTTGATAATGTAATAATAGCCTCACCGTTATATTTTTCTGAACTTACGGGGCAACTTTTAAGCTTTGCAAGTAGACTACAGCTATTTTATGTTTCAAGGTGTATACGAAAGGATAGCGATTTTAAACTGAAAAAGAAAAATGGTGTACTTCTTATTTCAGCAGGTGGAGATACACGTGATTATGATCGTTCAAAAAGAACTGCAAATATTATTTTTCACCAGATGAATACAACACTAATTGGTAGTGTAAGTACAATACATACTAATGAAACACCCGCCAAGAATGATATTGAGGCTTTAGATAAGTCCAGAGAACTTGCATTGAAATTAAATGAGTTACATAATAATCTTTCTATGAATTAGAGCTTTAGAATTTGCAATCTTTCAGAATGGTCAAGTGACTTTAGGCATATGAAAAAAAATAATAAGTCAAAGGTGCGACGGATACTTTGTGTCAGGCAAGGAATTAGATTGGGAGAATAAGTATGATATTATCAGAGAGCAAACAATATTTAAGAAGTATAGAACTTAAAAGGGATAAAGTAAATTCTTTTTCAAAATACCCATTTTGTTTACCAATAATAAAAAATTTATCAAACTTAAATTTTCATCCAAAAGTAACATATATCGTTGGAGAAAATGGTTCGGGAAAATCAACAATTTTGGAGGCAATTGCTGCTGCATATGGTTTTAATCCAGAAGGTGGCACTATTAATTTTACCTTTTCTACAAATTCTACACATTCGGAGTTGTACAATTATATTAGGATAATAAAGGGTGCTAGGAAGCCTAAAAATGGTTTTTTCCTTAGAGCAGAGAGTTTTTATAATGTTGCAACTACTATCGATGAACTTGATAAAGAAGAGCCTTTAAAGCTTCCTAAAATAATTGATTCTTATGGAGGCAAGTCACTACATAAACAATCTCATGGAGAATCTTTTTTTGCATTATTTGTTAATAGATTTAACGGTAATGGATTATATATTTTAGATGAACCTGAAGCAGCCTTATCACCTTCGAGGCAAATGGCTATTATTTCAAGGATGCATGATTTAGTTGGGCAGGGTTCTCAATTCATTATTGCAACGCACTCTCCAATAATAATGGCTTATCCAGATGCAGTTATTTATGAAATAAAAAATGGAATAAGACAGGTGAGATATGAAGAAACAGATCATTATCAAGTTATGAAAAGTTTTTTGAATAATACAGATGGCATGTTAGATATACTCTTGAGAGAAAAATAAATTTACCTTAATATAGAAGGAAGTGGAATTAATGAAGAAATTAGATAAGAGAAAAAAAGTATTTCTAATATTTATGCTTACTGGCTCACTTAGTTCCCTTGTAGCAATTTATTTTAAGGAAACTAATAATTCAATAAGTAGAATATTTAGTGTGATTGGACTTGTTTTATTGTGCATATCTTTAATAATAACTTTATCAAGTATAAAAATTATTAAGAGGTGAAGTGTTAAATAATTCAATTAAATAGTACAAGATGATGAATGGATTCAGAAGGCTGAGCATGATTTTCAATCAATAGAAAATACTAAAATACCGATATATTCAAAAATTTTTTTGAATATATCGGTATTTTTATGCTCCGTAAGCCTAACTGTTACAAGTGGGGTCAACCCTTACCTGAGTGCAAGGTTCTCCCTATTTCTTGATATGTAGTTTTTATAGCCTTTTGTGGTGAACCGTCAAATATATAAGATGAAAGATAATATAAACAGAGTCCTTCAGGGACGTAGCAGCTCTTTACTATATAAGTATTAGAGAGGGTAGTCATCGGATAAACTATATTATTGGTAACTGAAAAAGAAAAAATGTTTCAACAAAATATTAATATATTAATATTTAACAAATAGTACATTGACACACATAGTAATATGCAATAAACTATAATTACGAGGTGAACAATATGAATGAAAGTAATATTAGCAGTGATTTAATACGTGGCAACATAGATACAATCATACTTCGTGTACTATCTGAAGGGGATAACTACGGCTATGAAATTATTAAAACTATTTCAAAGAACAGTGAGGATAAATATGAATTAAAAGAACCATCATTATATACGAGTTTAAAAAGGCTTGAATCCCAAAAACTTATTGAATCATATTGGGGAAATGAAAGTCAGGGTGGTAGACGAAAATATTATAAAATTACACCACTTGGTAAAGAGAATTATGAAAAATCACTGTCAGCTTGGAAGATAGCAAGAGATTTAATTAATAAACTTATTGAAAGGAAGGTGTAATATTTATGAATAGCTTAAAAAATCATGTTGATAGTATGTTTAGCAAGTATAAAGAAAACAAACAGATAAAAGAATTGAAATACGAGGTTTTAAGTAATCTTGAAGCAAAGGTAGAGGATCTAACAGCAAATGGTATGGAATATAGCGAAGCCATTACTAAAGCAAAAGAAAGCATAAACAGCATAGATTATCTAATTGATGGCAATAGAAAAGTTTATATAAATAAATATAAGCTTGAATATATGCAAATAGTTTTACTGTATTCTATAATAGCATGGATAATAACAATACTAGTTAATATTATTTGGCCAGGGATTATACTCAATATGGTTTTCTTAATTTGCAGTATTGTTATTGGTATAAAATATCTCCTATTAAACACAAAAGAGGATTATCAATATTTTCAGTGTAAGTCCTTTATTAATATAGAGCTTGCTTTTAAAATAAGAAAAATGGCTTGGACTATTTGGCTTCTATTTATCGTAGTTTACACTCTTTTTATTACCGCAATTCAATTTGGAAGTAACATTTGGTTTTCAAGACCAGTTAGTATAACAGGACCATATCAGTTTGCAGAAGTAGCCATAAGATACTTCGTTCCGTTTATTTCAATCATGATTCCATTGTTTTTTAATGTAGCTCCAAAGTTAATCTCAAGATATGAGGTAGGTGAAGATAATGAAAATGAGGAATAAGATAATAGTCTTATTAGCAATAATGGGAATTGTTTTATTTGGAATAGTTCAGTGTGTTATTATACCAAAAAATAATCAGAAAAATAAGCAGTATATTGCACAGCAGCAAAACCCAACAACGCATGACGTAAATAGTATTTTAAAATATAAAAACAAATACATGGGGAATTTTTCTAATATGGCTAATTTATTTCATACCCTACCTTTAAATAATATCCCAATGTCTTTTGAATTATTTCCAGATAAGTTAACAGCACAAGTTAACTATAAGGATACCATTGAAAATATTAATGACAATAAGGTGAATAAAGCTTTAATTTACAATTCTACAGTTGCATTTGCTTTAATTGATAATCTTGAAGCAATAAACTACAATTTTACTGGCATAAAATATAAAGTTTTGCGTTCTGATGTTAAAAAATGGTATGGTGAAGATATATCAGATTTATTAAAGGAAGATATATGGAAAAGTAAAGTTCAGGATAAGCTTAATGATAATGAATATGTGAATAATTGTGCAAAAGCAATATTGAAAAAGCAATAACATAAACCTTAATATAATATTTAATACAACTAAAACAATTGTAAAAAAATGAGTTAATTTGTTGATGTATGAAGAAATGCATGGTAATATAAATATAGAAAGTTAAATAAGTAAAAAAATTAGAAGTCTATAGGACCTGATATCTGTTCATAAATTGTATAGTATGTTTTAAACAACGAAAGGGAGATGATAGATATGTCAAAGAGATTAAAAGGATTAGTTACAATAACGGTACTTACTATGTCAATTTTGCTGTCTTCAAGTATAGTTGCTTTTGCTGATACAAGTGCAAGCACAATTCCAAGTTCAGTAGGCACTATAAGTGATTTACAAAACGCACTCCTTGCCCATATGGAAAATAGGGACACGTCCTTCTCTATTAAATATACAGGGGATTCCTCAACGCTTATAACTCAATTGAACAGTGTGATAAATCAAGCTCCTAAAGCTGATGAATATTTAGGCATTTCACTAACTAAGGAGGGAGCTACTGCAACTGGAACTAATGGAAATATGAATGTTACTTTTTCTATGGGCTATGTAGAAACTAAAACACAAGCTAATTATGTAGACCAGGAAACTAACCAAATTATTTCAAGTATAATAACCCCTAATATGACACCTATTCAAAAGGTAGAAGCTATACAAGACTATGTATGTAACAATACAACGTATGATCATTCGTTACAAGATATAAGTGCGTATACAGCATTAAGTGACGGAGAAACTGTATGTAGAGGGTATTCTATGTTAATGTACGAGCTACTTAATAAAGCAGGAATTACAGTACATATAGTTGAAGGTACTCTTGATGGTGTTGGACATGCATGGAATATAGTTGAATTAGATGGTAATTGGTATCAGCTTGACGTTACCAATGATGACGCAAATAATTCTCTTGTATTCTTCTTAAAATCAGATGCAACCCTTACTTCATATGGGTTTGGATGGAACAGAACTAGCAACATTCCAGCGGTAGCAGTCCCTGTGGCTTCAAGCAATTATGTTTATGACCAAAGTGCTTCTGTTACTAATAATACAATTATTACAAATAATACAAATGCAACTACGGCAGTAACCACAGCTGAAACTACTCTTGTACAAGCTGATGAAACTACAGCTGAAAATCTTGTAAACGCATTACCTGATGGATATAATAAAACATGTTTACTTGCAAGGCTGAGTATTGTAACCCAGGGAATACCTGCCAATACCGCAGTAACTAAGGCTGAAACCACTCTTGCCCAAACAGATGAAACTACTGCACAAAACCTTGTAAATGCATTGCCTACTGGAAGCAGTAAAACAGCGTTACTTGCAAGGCTAACAATAGTAAATAAAGAAATACCTGCAAACACTGCTGTAGCATTAGCTCAAAAGGCTGAAACGCAAGCAAATGTAAATAGTGCCTCAAGTTTAGTAAATGCATTACCTAGCGGTAACATTAAAACTGGCTTACAACAAAGCTTACAAACAATCCAAACGTCAATTAATGCAACAAATTTAACAAATGCTACAAATTCTGTGGTTAAGGCTGAGACAAGTCTTCAGCAAACAGATGAAACAACTGCACAAAGCCTTGTAACAGCACTACCAACTGGAACAGCCCAAACAGCTTTACAACAAAGATTAACTATATTAGAACAAACTATTGTTCAAAATGCTACTACTGCAGTAACTAAGGCTGAAACCACTCTTGCCCAAGCAGATGAAACTACTGCACAAAACCTTGTAAACGCATTGTCTACTGGAAGCAGTAAAACAGCGTTACTTGCAAGACTAGCAATAGTAAATAAAGAAATACCTGCAAACACTGCTGTAGCATTAGCTCAAAAAACTGAAACGCAAGCAAATGTAAATAGTGCCTCAAGTTTAGTAAATGCATTACCTAGCGGTAACATTAAAACTGGCTTACAACAAAGCTTACAAACAATCCAAACGTCAATTAATGCAACTAATTTAACTAATGCTACAAATGCTGTAGTCAAGGCTGAGACAAGTCTTCTTCAAGCAGATGAAACAACTGCACAAAGCCTTGTAACAGCACTACCAACTGGAACAGCCCAAACAGCGTTACTTGCAAGGCTAACAATAGTAAATAAAGAAATACCTGCAAACACTGCTGTAGCATTAGCTCAAAAAACTGAAACACAAGCAAATGTAAATAGTGCCTCAAGTTTAGTAAATGCATTACCTAGCGGTAACATTAAAACTGGCTTACAACAAAGTTTACAAACAATTCAAACGTCAATTAATTCAACCAAGGCTACTACTGCTGCGGGTAAGTAAGTATAAAAATGTATAATAAAAAGAGTGCAAAATTATTGAAAATTTTGCACTCTTTTTATTTGCCTTATACCAATGGTTTAACTTAGATTAGCCTTTCAACAAATGATTGAGATATACTTAGTTTAAGCAAAATAAAACAATTAAAGAGAAATATTTACAAACATATGTTAATATATTACAATAAAACAGGCATTAAAAGCAAAATTTCTTAATGTAAAAAAACAATAGAAAGGCTGATGAAAGTTGAAATATGATAAAAATAAAAACATGAATAGCTTTAATAATGTGGCATATATATTAAAGCTTCTTTGGAAAGCTTCACCTTTTAGGATATTTGCAACCCTTTTTAGAATAATATCAGAGCAGGTATTTTATGTGTTTTTCTTTGTATATCTAACTCAGTACATATTTACTGCAATTGAAACCAAAGAAAAATATTCAAATTTATTGATTATGATTGGGTTTGCTTGTATGTGTCATATCGGAATACATATACTTTCGGCTTGGTACACCTATTATACGCTCGAAATGACCCTAAAATTTATAAGCACATATTTGCTATGATTATTTTAAAAGCAAAGGATATCCCACTTGTTAAATTTGAACAGCCAGATTTCTATGATAAATTTGCAAGAGCTTTGGACGAAGCAATAGACAGAGCCTTTACAACTCTGGATTCTATAGCAAATTTTTTGGCGGCGTGCATTTCAGCGTTTTGTACTATGCTTTTAATTATCCATGTTGACTGGATATTGTTGCTTTTTACTATTTTGCCAGTTATAAGTAGTCTTATTATTGGTAGAATAAACAGTAAACTATGGTATGAAATGGGCTTGGAGAAAACCCGTTCAAATCGTATTGTAGGTTATACAAAGCGTGTGTTTTATGAAAAGAAATATGCAGGAGAAATAAGACTTTACAATATAAGAGAGTTGCTTTTTAAAAAGCACAGAGATGCTTTTGATAAGCTGTATGAAATTGATATAAAATTTCGTAAGAAAATTGTGTTGTATTCTGTTATTAATGGACTTGTTTTTCGTGTTCTAATGTATTTTGGAAGTATAATTTATATCGCATATCATGTTACTAGAGGTGGAAATATTTTAATTGCACCATATATTGCTATGATTAATGCTGTTGCATCAATGTCAGATAATATTGAATCGGCAATTAATCAGTTTATTGACATTACAAAGCAAGGACTATACATACAAAATCTTCGAGATTTTCTTGAATATAAGCATAAGGGTAAGAAACTCAATAAATTTGTTCCTATTACGCAACCTATCGATGAAATTGAACTTAGAAATGTAAGCTATACTTATGAGGGAGCTGAAAACCCTGTGATAAACAATGTATCCCTACATATTCATAAGGGCGAGAAAATAGCTTTGGTAGGTCATAATGGTGCTGGAAAAACTACTCTTGTCAAACTTTTAATGGGACTTTATGATGTAAGCCAGGGCTAAATAATTGCTGGTGGAAATAATATTTCTAGTTATGAAAGCAAAGATTATCACAAACGATTTGGAGTGGTATTTCAGGACTTTCAAATATTTTCATTGCCTTTTGCTCAGAATGTTTTAATGAAAATTCCTGAAAATGATGAGGAACGAAATTGTGTAATAAAGGCTCTTGAAAAAGCACAGAAAATTGCAATTGCAAGAGTTTTCGCTAAGGATTGCGATATTGCCATTTTGGACGAGCCATCAAGTGCATTAGATCCAATTGCTGAATTTAATATGTATAACAATATGATGGAGGCTAGCAATAATAAAACTGTTATTTTTATCTCCCATAGGTTATCCTCGGCAAGAATGGCAGATAAAATATATATGTTTGAAAAAGGCAGAATAATTGAGCAGGGTACACATAGTGAGCTAATGTCTTTAAATCAAAAGTATGCTGAAATGTTCAATTTACAAGCAAAAAATTATAGAGAAGAGGAGGCAATGAGATATGAATAACCAAATAAAAAGAGAAAAAATACCCTTTAAAAAAATGGTTGAAAACAATGCATTTGTACTCCGATATGCTTTCTCTATTGACCCAAAATTAATTTTGTTTAAATTTATTTCAGACAGTATTACTACTGTAGGTTTTTCCTTATTCTCCACCTTAATGTTAAAATTTATTATTGATGGATTAATGGACAAGAAAACCTTTCGAGAAATGATGATAATAATTTTATGTGGAATGATAGCTATTGTTGCAGTACAGTTATTTAACAATTGTACAACTCAATATTTTGAAGCAAAGTTCAGCTATTTGTCAGGAAAAATACAGCGTATATTTATTAAAAAGGCTGCAAGAATTGACCTTATTTGCTATGATAATCCGAAATATTTTGACGACTATGTAATTGCAGCATCACAATCTGATGAAATGCTAAGCAAGTGTATTTCTAGTGTTTCATCATTAATCTCATACACTTTAGCAATTTTCACAGTAGGTGGTATAATTTTCAGTATAAATCCTATTATTTCTATTTTTCCTATTGCTGGTTTTTTAGTAAATCTATTTACTAGATATCAAATTATCAAATCACAGTATGAAATGGAAATGGAGAAAAATATGGTATAAAAATCGCTATATATTCCCTTATTAACTGGATTACGGTATACACCTTTTTATCCTTCTTTTGCCTACCTGCGTATCTAGGATATTTAGCACTTGTTAAAAGGGCAATTGCTTTTGGTGATGTTGCATCAATGAATACAGCTGCAAACAGAATGCGTGGCTATTTAGATTCTTTAAACTATACCTTTGCGGATATTCAAAGTGTTGGTTTATATGCTGAGAGATTTAGAAAATTTGTGGAATATGATGTTAAGATTGAGGACACCAAAGGTACAAAAGAAATCCCTGAATCTATTTCAACCATTGAGATGAAAAATATGAGCTTTAAATATGAGGGTAACGAAAACTATGCATTGAAAAACGTAAATATTACAATTCACCCAAAAGAGAAAATAGCACTTGTGGGGCATAACGGTGCAGGAAAAACTACCTTCGTAAAGCTTTTGATGAGGCTCTATGATGTTACGGAGGGCGAAATTACATACGGGGGAATTAATATTAAAGATTTTTCCATAAAGGATTATCGTGATAATATGGGTGTTGTTTTCCAAGACTATCAAATATACGGTACAAGCCTTTCAAAAAATGTATTAATGGAAGCCTCACATGAGGATAGTAAAGAAAGAGTGATATCTTCTCTAGCAAAAGCAGATTTTGCTAAAAAATTAGAATCTTTACAAAATGGAATAGATACAGAACTTACTATAGAATTTTCAGAGGATGGAACAATGCTCTCAGGTGGTGAAGCTCAAAAGGTTGCTATTGCTAGAATGTTTGCAAAGCCATTTAAAGTAGCGATTTTAGATGAACCCTCTAGTGCACTTGACCCAATAGCAGAATATAAGCTTAATAAAAGTATGATGGAAAACGCTAAAGATGCATCTATCATTTTCATTTCTCACAGGCTTTCAACAACTAGAATAGCAGATAAAATCTATATGTTCGAAAATGGAGAGATTATTGAGCAAGGAAATCATAATGAATTAATGGAGTTAGGTGGAAAATACGCAAAAATGTTTGAAAAGCAAGCTCACTATTATGTAAATGAGGGAGTTGTATAAATTATTAAGGAAAATTGTTAGTAAGGCATAAGAAAAAAAGGTCTAAGGAAATCCTTAAACCTTTTTTTCTTAGTGTTTTTACTTTGTATTTCTAATGTTGTTAATTATATCTTTATATTTAGCTCCAAATTTATCATAAACAGGCTGAACTGCAGCTACAAATTGTTGTTTCGAAGCATCATCTAATTGAGTTACCTTACATCCAGCAGCTTTTAATTTATTTAAACAATTAGTTTCATATTTGGCCCATTCTGATTTTTGGACCTGTACAGAATCTGCTGCTGCCTTTTTTATTATATCTTGATCTTCCTTTGAAAGCTTGTCCATCGTAAGTTTACTTGCAATGACCGTATCCGGAATCATTGAGTGTTCGTCAAGTGTATAATATTTAGCTATTAGATATTGGCCAGTAGATACATAACTGGGAGGATTATTCTCAGCTCCATCAATTTGTCCTAATGCTAAAGCTTGAGTAACTTTAGCCATATCGAGTGGAACAGCTATACTTCCAAGGGAGGTTGCAAGACTCTCCATCAAGTCACTAGATTGAACTCTTATTCTTAAACCATTTAAATCACTTGGTGAAGTAATCTCTTTCTTATCATTGTAAAAACTTCTTGCACCAGAATCATAGAAAGCTAACCCTACGATATTTGATGAACTTAAGCTATTTAAAATATCTTTGCCTATAGGCCCGTCTAATACATCCCACATATGCTGTTCATTTCTAAATAGAAAGGGAAGGGCTAAAACATTTAACTTTGGGTCAAAACTTGATAAAGATGAACTACTAACTCTGGCAAAATCTATTGTACCCATTTTTATCTGTGTAACTACATCATTTTCAGCACCTAGTTCACCATCTGTAACTACATCAATTTGTATCCTGCCATTTGTTCTTTCTTTGACCAATTTTGCAAAGTCCTTATCGCCTAAACAAGTAGGGTAATTTGCAGGTTGGTTATCTGCCAAAACTAGAGTGATTACTTTATTTGAATCTTTATTATCTGCTGAATTAAAGGATTGATTATTATTGTTAGCACAACAAGTTAAACTGAATGTTAATACAAATAAAAGTGTTGTACAACATATTTTTTTTAGCATTATATTCCCTCCATTTCATTGTAATTACAATTTAAATTTGTTTATTATATCATTTAACGTTTCAGATAGACTAAATAATTCTGATGCAAAATTTGAAGTACTTAATAATTCTTCTGACTGATGCTCAATTGCTGTGGATATATCTTCTATTGATTTTAAATTTTGAAAAGAAATGTCATTTATGCCATTCATACTTGTATTTATATTTTTAATTTTTAAGCCCAAATCCTTAATTTCATCAGAAATTAGATTTACTTCATTTTCAACAACCTTGTTAACGTATTCAATATTTTCAAAATTTTCTTTTGTCTGCTCTGCAGCAGTGCTTCCTGAAATTATCAGATTTAAACTTTCATTCATTTTAACATTAATTAAATTTATTTCAGATTGGAAACCAGTAATTAAGTTACCTATTTTATTTGCAGATATTGATGTTTCTTCAGCCAGCTTTCTTATCTCATCAGCAACAACTCCAAAACCACGGCCGCTTTCTCCAGCTCTAGCAGCTTCTATTGCTGCATTTAAAGCTAATAAGTTTGTTTGTGATGAAATAGAAGTAATGGCATTTACAATATTGTTCATTTCTTTTGAACTGTCATTAATTCTTTCAGTTATGCTATATGTACTATTTACTGATTCTTTAATAGTTTTCAATTGTTCAACAAATTCACTCATACTTTTATTACCATTATCGGCAGATACGACAGATTGGTTTGCACTTAATAGGATTCTTTGTGAATTATAACCTATATTTTCTGAGCTTTTTAACATGATTGCTAATTCTTTAACTGATGATTGTACTTTTTCACTTTGTGTGCTTAAATATTTAACTACTTCCTGAGAAGTTGCACTAATCTCCTCTGCTACTGAACTATTTTGACTTGAACTATTTTGAATTTTTGAGGATTTATTCCTAATTTCATTACTAGCACCAGTTAGCTTAAGTATTATATTCTTAAGGTTATATACCATTAGATTAAATGTTTCTGCTAAATCCCGTAATTCATCTCTATTTTTTACTTCAATTTTGGAGATTGACAAGTCATTTATAGCAATAGCATTTGCTTTGTTTTTTAAGTTTTTTATTGGTAATAATAAGTTTCTTGATAATAAGACTGCACTAATAATAGAAATTATTAATATAACTACAAAAAATATACAGCTAAATATAATAGTTGAATTAAAGCTTTTTTGAATTTGTAGCTTTACATCTTTACTGTTTTTTACCTCAAGAAGTAGGTATTGCTGAGCATAACCTTGTACAAAAGTAACAATGGTTCCAACAGTTTGAGAATTTTTTATTGCAGTATTAAGTTTATTTTGTTTTAAGCTATCCTCTGTAGAATTAATACTTTCATTCATTGTATCCATTAATTTGAGAATTTGATTAAGTCCTATTTTACTTTGCATTGTTCCATCTGAAGCTAAAATAAGATTTGCATCATTTCTTATTAAATTTTCAGTTTGCCTATATTTAGCTTGCTGTATTTTCTCACTTCCAAACATAACATTAGTAAGCTCTGTATTTATAGTTGAAACCTTTTCACTTATTTCATTTGTCATGTTAATATTGTCAATTATCTTTTCATACTGATTGTTATACTTTAATGTAGTAAATATCATTAAAATAAATTGAGTAGACAGCAAAAAAATAATTAATGCAATTATTCCAACTAGTTTAAATTTGATTGTGATTTTTTGCAACTTATTTTGATTGGTTAATACTGTATTCATTTTATCATCCCCTTTAATAGCTTGTTTAGTTATGTTACCTTTTGAAAAATTTACAACATACATATATATCGAAATAATATACAATATATTTATATAATATGAACAATATTAATAATTTTCATAGTATAGATTCATAAATAGACCATTTAAATCCTCTCCCTATAATATATTTTGAAGTCTGATATACATAAGTATTTTAAAATGCCATACATTGACAAATAAACCCGTAATTGCTAATATATTTATAAAGGCAAAGAAAGAAATTTAAAACATTTGGAACATATTATCTGGACAATGTAAAAATAGTCTTTATGATAACGTTTTCGATAGTTAATTCTAATAGAGGGGTGACTTAGTATGTATAAAAACATGGAAATATTTTTTGATTACTCATTATCTGGGAAAATTATGAATGTAGCTTTTAATAAGAATTATTCTAATGATGACTTTAAAGCAGAGATTATCATTGAAACTAATGGCAATGTTAGCAAATTAAAGATTGTAATAGCACCAACTGTAGAACTGAAAATTGAAAAGCTTTCTATAAATATGGATTATACATTTAAAGATACTGATAGAATATATGTTAATGGTTATCAATCATGGACTGATAGTAGAGAATTTTGCACAAATGAGACATTAAAGACCATATCAAAATTTGCAGCTCCAATTATGAGAAAGTATCAGTTACATAAGTATGGGGATTATACCTTTAAAAAATACTCAAGAAAGAAAGGAGAATTTCATGGATATACATATTCTTATATAAGAGATGGGGAAATTTTTAAGATTATAGGTTCACTATCTGAAAGAAGTGGATATACAATAATAGAAGAATATGTTGGGGAAGATGAGATAATTATAAATAAAGAATGTGAAGGACATTGTATTAGCGAAGAGTATGTACCCTTTGAATTGGTATGGGTAGAAGGAACTGAAAAAGAGGCTTTTGACACATATTTTGATTTGATGAATATTAAAAAGCCGAAGTGTAAACCTATTTCAGGATGGACAAGCTGGTACAATTATTATCAGAATATAAACCAGGATATAATCCTTGAAAATGTCAACAATTTTAAAGCAATGAAAAAAAATATTGATATATTTCAGATAGATGATGGATACCAGACAGCTGTTGGTGATTGGCTTTCAGTGGATGAAAATAAATTTCCAAAAGGAATGAAATATATTGCTAAGCATATAAAAGACAAAGAATACAAAGCTGGCATATGGCTTGCACCTTTTGTTTGCGAAACTAATTCTGAAATTTTTCGTGAAAAAAAGGAATGGATTTTGAAGGATAATGAAGGTGAATTAGTTGTTGCAGGTAGTAATTGGAGTGGTTTCTACGCACTTGATTTTTATAATCCAAAGGTACAAGAATATATAAAAAATGTGTTTTCAGTGATACTTAATGAATGGGGCTACGATATGGTTAAGCTAGATTTTCTATATGCTGTATGTCTATTACCAAGAAAAGATAAAACTAGAGGTCAAATAATGACTGAGGCAATGGAATTTTTAAGAGAGTGTGTAGGAGACAAGCTAATACTAGGCTGTGGTGTACCACTTGGGCCTGCCTTTGGAATGGTGGATTACTGTAGAATAGGCTGTGATGTTGGACTTGATTGGAATGATAAGTTTCACATGAGATTTCTACATAGAGAAAGGGTATCCACGCTTAATGCTCTTAAAAATGTAATTGGAAGACGTCATCTAAATGGAAGAGCATTTCTTAATGATCCAGATGTGTTTTTTCTAAGAGAGGACAACATAAGTCTTACAGAGATACAAAAGGAAACAGTTGCAACTATAAACCACATGTTTGGAGGGTTGATTTTTACATCTGATAATATACAAAATTATGATACAAGGAAAAATTTAATATTTGACAGAATGATAAATGTTTCAAATAAAGGAATTGAAAAAGTAGAGTGTTTAAAAAATGGAATTATAGAAATTTTATATAATGAAGAGAATAAAAAGTATTTGGCACTTGTGAATTTTAAAAATATGAAATTAAATTACAATAATAATTTTGGTAAACTTGAAGAGGTGTTTTTTGATAAAGAAAATTCTATAAATGTTTCAGAATATAACAAATTGGAAATAGAACCTTACGGAAGTAAAGTATTTGTTATAAAGGATTATTTATAAATAGCAATCTTTTGAAGGGGGAAGGTTATGAATAAGAAATCAATACCATACATAATAGGCATTCCTAATATGGCAATAGGTTTATTATGGGCAATGAATTTAGTTTTAGTTCCTATGCTTGTAGGTACAATAACTGATAGTAACAGTAAATTAGGAATAATGATTTCTATGGGATCATTCACAGGGATTTTTGTACAGTATTTGGCAGGTATATTAAGTGACAGAAGTAAATTTAAAATGGGTAAAAGAAAACCTTTTATGCTTATTGGAGGATTAGCTTCTGCAATATTTATGTGCTTAATGCCATTTTCAAGAACCTATACATTAATTTTCTTGTGTGCATTTTTGTTCTATTTTAGTTTAAATTTTTTTCAAGGACCCTACTATTCTCTTATACCAGAAGTAGTTGATAGTAGTAAACTAGGCCTGGCTAATGGGTTTTCAAAGATTATTAGTGTACTTGGAAGTGCTGTAGTATTTATTGCTGGTCCAATACTTTGGAAGTCAAGTCATAAAGCTCCATTTTTCTTAGTTGGAGCCTTAGGATTATTAACAGTTATTATAACTATAGTGCTTATAAAAGAAGATCCAGATAAATTTGAATTAAAGCCAAGTAAACTGTCTTTTGACTTTATGAAATTTGATTCTGTTACTAAGTTATATTTTTCTGTTTTCTTTATTTTCTTTGGCTATGGTTGTATTACCCCCTTCTTTACAAAGTATTGCGTTGAATTTTTAAAATTTAATGAAACAACAGCTAGTACAGGTTTACTAATGATTACATTATCAGGGGCTATTTTTGCATATCCCATTGGTCTCATAGCTGACAAGATAGAGAAAAGAAAAGTTTTATTATTTGGAGCACTATTATTTTCTTTATGTCTTTTAATTGGGGCTTTTGTTAGAAGTTCATTAGGTTTATATATTGTACTTGCTGCAATTGGTATTGGATTTATTTCAATACAAATCACTATATATACAATAATTGCAGAAATAGTTCCTCCTTTAAGATTAGGTGAATTTATGGGGCTTTTAAATTTATTTATATCTTTAAGTCAATTCATAGCAACTAATTTTATGGGATTTTTATTGGACAAGTTTGGATTTAAAACATATTTTCCAATAGCGTCAGGGACTATGTTTATTGCAGTTATAATATTGTTTTTCAGTAGGTTTAAGAAGTATAACAGTTCTATGGAAACTGCAAATTAGTAATGATCTCCAAGTTGGGCAGGTCTTATAGCATTGTTTGACCAGAATCATTGAAATAACATTCGGGTGAGGTTCAAAGCTTCATCTGAATGTTATTTTCTAAGCACTCTTTCTTAAGAAGCCTTAAGGTTATGAAGAAAATTAACGAAAATAAAGAATAATCTTATATATAGTTTATAATATAAGTGTAGGGAAGGGATCGTGTATGAAAAAGGATGCTAGTGAATTAAATAGTATTTTCATTAATGAAGATATTAACACTTTATTTCAAACAATTATAAATCTTAAAACTGGTGAGACAATTGGGTATGAAGCATTAAGCAGAGGACCAAAGGATTCAATATTAAACATGCCTAAAGAGCTGTTCTCAGTTGCAGATAAATATAATAAGAACTATGAACTTGAAATTTTATGTTTAAAGAAAGCTTTGAGCAGGTATAGTTTTGTTAAAGAAAAACTATTTGTAAATATAAATTTAGAGACAATTGAAGATCCTGTTTTTAAAATGTTAGGATTAATTCTTTTAGAACGCATGTTAAATCATAGTAATATACCAATTAATCATATGGTTATGGAGATTAATGCAAGTAATTTGATTAAAGATTATGAAGGGTTTCAGAGAAATATAGGTTTCTATAGAAAAAAAGGCTATCAAATTGGTATAGATGATATTGGGACAGACTTATCAAATTTGATGGAGTTTATATACATAACTCCTGATTATTTAAAAATAGGAATACAATTAGTAAAAGATATTGATAAAAATGAAATAAATCAAAAAAAAGTTTCCGAAATTATGAATATGGCAACAATAGAAGGTATTGAAGTAATAGCAGAAGGAATAGAGAAAGAAGTAGAATTTGAATATTTGAAAAGCATTGGAATGTGTTATGGACAAGGCTTTTATATACAGAGGCCAAAGAGCTTAGACTCAGGCATATGAAGGAAAATAACAAGTCAAATAGACTTGTTATTTTTGAATATACCTTAGAAATTATTGCTTGATGGAGCTGCGTAAAATTTTACATTACTATCATCATATTGAATATATGAGTGTCCGTATTTTAAACCAAGTGCATCATAAGCTCCCCATACATCACTTCTTAAATAACTCATAGCATGAGCTAAAAGAGGATCACCGAAATAACCGCCATTTTCTGTACTTAAATCAGCTCTATAACCAGATGCTGATGAAACACTTAAATATGGAACAATATCAGATGTATCAGCCAATCTTCTTACAACACCTTCGCGACTTGATGGATCGATAACTGGAGATCCAAAGGCAACTACATTTAAAACAGTATAATTGGCTTTAATAGCTGGGCTTGCTGATATTTGCTGAGCAATCATTCCTCCTAAGCTGTGACCGGAAATGATTAAATTTGAATGTATAGGAATATTTTTATTTATAGCATTTACAGCATCAGTTAGGTAATCACTATTTAGGCCCATGCCTGATTGAATGTCTGAGAAAATACCAGTAGCTTGATCCATAATTGGCTCTGTTCCTGATAACCCAATAAGATAGGCTTGTACATTTTGTCCTGTACCTTCATGTAAATTGACAGGTGCAATTGAAATAGGTCCACCAATGAAAGGATCATAACCTTGATAGTCGTACCAAGCTAAGGCTGGAGCAGTAGTAATAGTTCTTTGTGCAGCAAAAACATTAACTGGTAGTAAAAGTGCAAGTAACAAAGCAAAGTTGACAGAAAGAATTTTTTTGATTTTCATTTTGATTTCTCCTTTTATTTTATTAGTGAATATTTTACAATACATGAACAATATCAATATATTGTAAAATACATATTTTTTATAATTTTACAATATATTCATACTTGAGTCAATATGGTAACTTAAAATTATATGTTTATATTTCATTGATTAGAACTAATTAGTAGGGTAAAATAATATTGCTAAGAAATTTGATATTTTGCACAAGAGGAAGGAATTTAATATGAAACTATCATTTTTAGGTGGAGCCTATGAAGTTGGGGCTAGCTGCATTTTGTTTAAAATTGACAATCAAAATATATTAATGGATTCTGGCATACGTCAAAGTGCCTCTAAAGACCCCTTACCAGATTTTAGAACAATACAGGAAATGGGTGGAGTAGATGCTATTATAATTAGTCACGCCCATTTGGATCATATAGGAAGTTTGCCTATTATAAGTAAAGAATATCCAAATGCCAGGATATATATGAATAACATGACTAAAGATTTAGTGAGAGTATTGCTATATGATAGTCTTAAAATAATGAATAACAGAGATGCTGAAATTCCACTCTATGCTGAAGTGGATGTAGAAAATATGCTAAATAGAATCTTTACTATAAATTATGAGGTTGGTTTTGAAATTTTCGATAATTTAAAGCTTACCTTCTATAATGCGGGACATATAGCAGGAGCAAGCTGTGTATATTTGCAAGGAAGTGAAGGCTCATTATTTTATAGCGGTGATTTCTCATTATTTTCTCAAAAATCAGTAGAGGGTGCAAAAATCCCTAGATTAAGACCGGATGTTGGTATTTTTGAATGTACTTATGCGGATAAACTACATTCAAATAGAGAAATTGAGGAAGAACGTCTTATTGATATTGTTAATGAGTGTATTAATAATAATGGAAAAATGATAATCCCATCTTTTGCATTAGGAAGAGCACAAGAGGTAATACTCATACTTAAAAAAGCCATAAATTCTAAGAAGCTAAAAAAAGTTAATATTTATATAGATGGTATGGTAAAAGACATTAACATGGTTTATAAATTTAATCCCTTATATCTTAAAAATACTTTAGGAAAAAAGGTTTTAAGGGGTATAGAGCCATTTTATGATGGTAATATTACACAAATAAAAAATAAAGAGCAAAGAGAAACCCTACTTGATGCCAAGGAAAGCTGTGTAATAATATCTAGTTCGGGTATGCTTACAGGAGGTCCTAGTCAATTCTACGCTGAAAAAATTGCTACTATGGACAATGGTTATATAGTTATAACAGGATATCAAGATGAAGAATCTCCAGGAAGAAAGCTTTTAAACTTACTAGAAACTAATAAGGAAGATAGAATTTTAGAAATAAACGGAAAAATGCTACCTATGAAATGTAGGGTAGAGAGAATAGGACTATCTGCACATGGGGATAAAAGCGAAATTAAGGCTCTCATAGAAAAACTAAATCCAAATAATATCTTTTTAGTTCATGGTGATAGTGAAGTTATTAATACCTTTGCAACTGAAGCCACCAAAGATATCAGAGGAAAGCTTTTTGTGCCTAAAGCTGGAGAAAGCTTTGAAATAGAAATTAAAACGCCAAGAAAACAGTTAAGCAAACAAATTCCGTTTACAATGAAATCAAAAGAACAACTAAATAAAGAGAATATAAAAACACTATGGAGTTTTGTTAGTGAAAAATATAAAGATAAATTTTTCACTATTGAAGAATTATCTTACATATGGAGTGGTTCAAAAATTCTTAAAGTCTCAGAAGTGGATTACTTTAAATCTGAGATTTTAGATTCACCTTATTTTGAAAGTGATCTAAGAAGACTTTTCTTGTTTAAAGCTAGAACCCTTGAAGATGTAATGGAGGATTTAAAACCAAAAGCATTAAAAGCTAACGAAATAACTGATCTTGTTGCAGAAAGTTTAAGCTCATATAAATATAAAAAATTAGGATTAAATCAAGAGGAAAGAGTAGCAATTTTATATTTTGATTTTCCTAAAGTAGTAGATAATTCTATTAAGGAAGCTATTAAAAAACTTGAAGGAAAAACAGGATGGAAAGTTGAAATAAATGAGCAAATGAATCTTAATGCTTCTGATAACCTTATAAGAAGGTTATTAAAAAAGGCTAATATAAAAAAAATCTCCTGTCATCTTAATGAAAATAAAATAGTAGTAGCACTAAAATCATCCTTTGAAATCACTACAGAATTAGAAGAATTTAAGAAACTTACTGGTGTAAACTTATTAATTCAAAGTGATAATAATTCCGCCTCACTAAATTGTAGCTCCACTGAGAAGGAGGGTATATTCAATGAATATACCAATGAGCCTTTAGAGCAAAATAGAGCTTTTGAACTTATTGATGAAGCCTTTATGTATGAGGAATTTAGACCTTATAAAAAAAGCATAAAGAATAATCATATTGGAAAGTACATAGAGCTCACCTTTATTTCTCCAAATATCGGTAGAAAATATTTTAATAAGCTTGAAACTTTATCAGAAAATTTAGCATGGAATATAAACATAGCAACTTCTGTTAATCAAAATGCCATTATAAATTTAGCACTGCAGCTATGTGATGAAAATCAGGTGGAATTAAAAAAGAATCCTGCCTTTAATGCGGCAACTTTAAAAGTGATTTTAAAGTGTGAAAGTGTAGATGAGGCTATATTCTTCAAGATAAAAGAGACCTTTGAACATAATACAGGCTGCTCATTAGAACTTGGGTAAAAATTATAAGTCATAGGAGAGAGGCTTTGTTTATGTGCATAAATGGTATTTAGAGGTTGAATGCCTCCAAGCAAGTATGGATTAAAAAATGAGAGTAACCCTACCCTCATTTTTTTTTTTTTTTGAAATTTTATTTGTATTCCAATCTAACCTATTCCATTTATAAAAATATATTAAAAGCAGTTGCTCATAATGCATAAAAAGCAAACCAAAATGTTGACCTAGATACATAAATTGTTATATTATATATAAAGATGAAAAATTTAAATATATAGAAGGAGATGTTAAAATTGTCATGGAAAACACAGGTTGTGGAAAACGTTATAAGGTATGAGCAATTAAAAAAAATTGTATTCAAATCCTTTAATAAATTGGCACAAGAGATAATAAACGAACTACAAAATCAGTTTAATATAAAATGTGAAGTAAACTGTGATAATGATATTTACAGTTTAAGTGTAGAAAATAATATAAAAATAGTTATTACATTAGATGATGTTAAAAAACAATTTAATGGAGATGCGGATGAGGCTACTGAAGAACAAGTACTGATTGCCGTGCAAAAATTATTTGTGGAACAATCCATGAATCTTTTTAGTACTTGAAGATTCCTAAGATATGATTTATGTAAATAAGCGGGTGAGAAGATGTGTCTTGAAGTTGAAACATTGTTGAAGGATGTTTATAAAATTAGAGAAGTCTTACATGTAAGTGATATAAGTATTGTGTACTTATGTGAAAATACACAAGAAAATAATTTGTATATAGTGAAAGAATATTTTCCTAAAAGTTTGGTTGTGAGAGACTTAGATAATAAAAGTATTATTTGTAAGAGGCCGTCTTTTAAAGACAAATATGAAGTATTAAAGGATGAATTTTTATATGAAGCAAGGATAATTGAGAAAATTAAACATCCCAATGTTGTGGAGTATATTGATGATTTTAAAGAAAATAACACTGCTTATATAGTTACCTATTATTATCAAGGAGAAACCTTAGATAAATATGTAGCACACAGTAATGAGGTATTAGGATGCAAGATTTTAAAAAACGTACTAATACCCATAGGTAAAGCATTAAAAAAAATACATACTAGTGGTATTATACATAGGGATATAAAACCTAATAATATAATGATTACTAAAGAGGGTTTTCCTGTCATTATAGATTTTGGTTCAGCAATAAATTATGAAAATAAAGGTGATAAAAAAATATTTGTTTCTTCAGGATACTCGCCCATAGAATTATATTCTAAAAAAAGTAGACAAGCTGAATTTACAGATATTTATAGCTTTGCAGCTGTTGTTTATTATTGTGTATGTAGGGTTCCACCTTTAGATGTGAAACAAAGAATTTTAGTTGATGATATAAAGCATATTAGAAGCTGTAATCAAAATATATCCTTACTTTTTTCAAAAATTATAATGAAAAATCTGTCGTTAAATTATAAAAAGAGATTTAAATCAGTAACTTATTTTATTATAGGTTTATACTGCGAATATTTTACACAAAAAATAAGTAGGGGTTCGGAATATTGAAAAAATCTTTTCTAATATTACTGTAATAAAATTATAAAAATAAAATAATTCTTATAACATGTAAAATATTATAAAAGGTGTTGATTGTGTTTTAAAAGAATGATATTATGTTTAGTGTAAAAGTTACATTAAATTACATTAAAATGAAACATAATACATAAATAAATATCTCAAACAAAGGGGGATAAAAGTGGATAATATATATCAAACAAACAGGACTATACTTTTTGAAAATATCAATCCGGAAAAATTAGATTTAATTACAATAATTGGAGATGTAAAGGGTATTGATAGTTTAAGCGATGAGAATATCAAGGAACTTAATGAAAAACTATTGGTAAAAAGCTTTGACGAATTTATAGAAAAATTTTCACCAGCTGTATATTCTTTTTACAATGCCTCAACGCAAAAAGTTATTTATACATTAAAGAAACCAGAAAATGTTTCTGAAGGATGTATTTCCGAAATAAAATTAGATCAAAACAATGATTTTCTTAAGATGCTATTTACTCTTATTGACACAAAGAAGAGTCAAGGGATTAAAAATGTGGATTTTAAATTTGAAAAAGTATTAGATATGATATCACCTAAAAAGGTTATAGAAGATATAAAACAAGTTAGAAAAGAAATACATTATCTTTACAATAAGTATGAAGAACTTGAAGAAGAGGATCCTAAGAAATTAGAATTAGGAGACAAGCTTAATTGTAAATTTGAGGAGGCTAGCCAAAACTACAATAATGTAATGGCAATGCTGCCTTTGGCAATTGAAGATATTAAAACTAGATTGTTATATGGAAAGACAAAGGAAGACAGCAATACGGAAGCTATTCAGATTGGAATGCTTACAATGGGGGACGATGGTGAATTAAAGATAATAGAGGCTCCTAAGACAGAAAATCAGTCACTAATGGTAATGAATGAAGATATGAGTAATAATCTTGTGTCTGTATTTGAAGAAGATTATGAAGTCATTACAGAAAAACCTTCATCATACGTTAAAGATCTTGTTGTGAGGACATTTTGTCCACTACCAGCAGTTCACAATGAGATAAATATTGAAAAGGAAGTTCAAAATTATAATACATATTTGGAATTTTACAAAACAGCAAAAGATGATTTTGTAAAAACAGCAAAACCTTTAGTGGAAAAAATACTAGGAGTTAAGATGTATTTTGATCAATATAACACTAAAAATAAGGGAATGCAACCTTCTCTAATTATTACAAACAACAGTCTTGATATGACAGTTAAAAATAATAATATACCGAGATTAGAAGCATATTTAAATACAGTAAATTCTAAAAATGATTTTACTGATACTATATGGTTTGGAATAGTGCCATCAGTTGAAATGGAAGCTTCTGGTGGAATTATAGCTAGAAGAGAGAGATTTAGAGGAAATGATAAAGTATCAAAAAAGGATGGGAATACTTTAGAAGCATTTACAACTTTAATGGAGACATTAAAAGACTATAAGGTCCAAGTATTCTTTAATTTTGAGACTAATGAAGATACAACATTTAACAATATGGCTACGGCGGGTATCGACAAATATGTGGAAAAATGTGAAATGTTAACTCGCCAAAGCTATAGTGAATTTACAATACCTTGTATGCCAAACTTTACTATTATTCCAAAAGATAAATCAGGAGTAATAATTGATAGCAAAATGCTAAGCACTGATAATGGAGTAAAACTTTCCAGGGAAAAAGAGGATATACTAAAACTTTGGATAGAAGGAGTATATATAGATGCATCCTATGTAGCAGCAGGAATTGTATCTGCTTATCAATGCCCAGAATTTTTAAGAGAAACATATAAAAATGTAAACAAAGATTATCCTGGAGTAAGATTTGACATAGAATCAGGAGAAAATAATTTAAAAGTTGTGACTACTATGGCTAAAGAAATAACAGGATTTACAAATAATATAAAAGATTATATAAATAGAAAAAATTTTGGATTTGTATTTTCATCAGAAAATGCTCAGATTCAAAATAAAGATATAAAAAGAATAACCGTCTATAAGGCAAGAAGCCTTGCAATTACTGAAGAAGGTTATGAATCAATATATAAAACGCTTGTAAGCACTTATATAGAGCGAATTTTAAGATTTCAAACAAGTGATTTTAAACAGGATAATATTATTAAGTTTTTTAGCAGTAATCCAAATAGTCAAAAAAGCAAATGGATAAATTCAAAAAACTATGTCAATTCTGTTATTCAAGATGGAGACGATTTAAATTATGTAATAGATGAAGCAGATAAATTATGTCAAATTGACATTGTTTTCAATGGAAATGTTAAAAATCTTGAAGTTGCAATTACTAAAAGTACTGGTGCAACAAAATAATAGGACAAGCAATATTAATTAGCTGTTAGTACTTTAAAAAAGTATTAATATATAAATTATTTTTAGACCAGCTAGTAATAGTCAATAGATTTTTATAAAAAAATTTATCAAAAAAAATAGGCATCACAAAAAATCCATTGAAAAACACGAACAATGGAAATTGACTCCTAATTTTTTTCTAGCCGTTAG
>Ga0255360_1000097_pt1 | contig 24321 bp, 27 predicted proteins | sample GFST50metaG_FD_186004 | JGI IMG/M metagenome (GOLD analysis project Ga0255360, IMG submission 186004) | Peat soil microbial communities from Stordalen Mire, Sweden - G.F.S.T50 | ecosystem: Environmental > Terrestrial > Soil > Wetlands > Peat | place: Sweden: Norrbotten County, Stordalen Mire... | reverse complement strand
AGTATCGGACTCAGCCTCCCACCGGAACATTCCGGACGTCTCTTGCCTGTGCGTTGTTCGTAGTCGCGCAAAGACATCTCCAGAAAGCTCGAAGGCTCGACATCATCGTCTCGGTTCTGTGCTGGCGTTTCTTTGTCGATGTTGTGCAATCGATTGTGCAATCTCTTGTCTTTGTCAAGTTCATCGTCAGCCATATTCTCGCCACCGATTGAAAAAAGAACGATGGGCTCGGCCGGATTCGAACCGGCGACCTCCGCCATGTCAACGCTCCTTTTCGAAATTGGAGCCCTTGCTGAGCTTCTCTACTACTGATTGCCAGCTAGTGAAAGAAAGCCAATCGCATGACGGCAAAGAATCGAAGGGGGATCTGTGCGCGTCTAGTGAGGAGGATTTTGGTGCGTCTTATCGACAAACAGACAGCAAGAATGGCCTATTTCCGGAACTTAGCACTAAACACCCTCAAGGTGGAGTAGAGGCGGGGCCTGAATGGGGTCTGCTGAGGCTCGAACTTCAGTTCGGTCATGATGAACTCGTAAGCTACACGGAGTATAGGAAAACAGAGCTGACACGCAAGTCTGCTGATTGGATTAACAGGGCTTCAAATGCCTTCTGGCTCTCCACTTCGGGAGCTATCAGCGCAAAAAACATCAACGATTTGCGTAAAAAAACGCTTGCAAAGTACGCGTGTGAATCCTCTAAGAGTAAAGTCTTAACATTCGCGGTAGCTTTTCTGAAGTACTTGGCCAAGATACATCTTGATATACGATATCGTTCGTTTGAGCTGTTTTTAGAGAGGCCTCGGCGGATTAATGTACGAAAAAATGTTACAAACCGGATTGTTACCAAAGAAGACATCGAAAGTATTCTCGACCACATACATCACGCGCAGTGCCGTGGGATTATCAGCAAGTCGAGAGCGGAGCAATACACGGCATTCACAGTTTTTGGCGCACTCACTGGCCAGCGAAGCATGGCGACGATGATGAAATTGACCGTTGGCCAATTCCGCGAATGCTTAAGGTCTGCAAAACCCGTTCTCCGAGTTGAGTCGTCTCAAGATAAGATTAAGATGGAACACTACGTTCCTTTACACCGGCAAGTCATTGAAGCCATTCAACCGCTTCTCAACGGGCGGCATGATGATGAACTTATGTTCAGTCATGGCTCTTTCTGGATGTGGGTCAAACGGCAGCAAATTCCTATGTCGCACTTCAAAGGGCATTTCGTGCTAGGCGACCTGCGTAAATTTGCCGAGCAGCACGGCGACGTCATACAGTGGGATCAGTCGAATCGAGCGTACATTATGACGCACGGAGTAAGTGGTATCGATTGGAAGCACTACAAGCATCCGCTGCCTGAGCACGTTTATGATATTTACATGCAATATTGGCGCGGTCTCGACCTAGCGGTTTGAGATGCGTTTGACTGAGGGGTGCGCCGCTCTTATCGTAAAAGTTGTCAGCAAGGGTCATATACCGCTCCAAAGTCAATAAAAAAAAGCGATTTGAGCGATTTTCTTTTTGAAAAGCAATATGTCATTTTTGGTCAAGCGTGGTGAGGTACTCCCCTTTGAGGAGAATCACGGTAGTGGGGTCTTCCTGATTCCAAATGCTATCGTGCATGAATTTAGTGATCTCAAACTCCATGCTGACGGGCTCTATGGTCGTGCAAAATTTTTTCTTCTCAAATTCCAATTTTAGCTTGTACTTACCAATTTGCAGCCCTCCTAGCTTCGCCTCTTCAATGTGATTTTTCAGTGGTGGTCTCGCAAAGAAAAAGAAGTTGAACCGTTTTTCCTGCCCTCTGCTAAGTATTTGCTCCTCGAAATAGCTTGCTCGCTTTAGCTTACCATCATCATCGGTGATTTCAAGATCCTGCGATATTTTCATTGCTGCAAAATGAAATTCCTTGCCTGTTTCAACATGCGTAATTGAAAGCCTTACGTTGGTGAGTGTTTCTGGGAAAATATCAGTATTCACGAGAGTGCAAGGAATGCAGATAACAACAGGCGATTTTAAATCTGCGCCGTTTTCAACATAACCCTCAGCCTGATCGCCGCTGATTTTAGAGGTTGAGTCAGGTTCATAGCTTTGGGATACATCTCCGTGCGTAAAGCCCCCGTTAACCTCGGTGGCCATAGGAGCAGAGACAAATGGGGGCGATACGTATAGTTTGTTTATCCCATAAAATTCGCTAGCAATTCGTCTTGAAGCTACGTAGATTATGAGGGCAATGAAAGGTACTGCGATTGTAACTATCGCAGCGAAATTGACCAGAATATCTTGCTCAAGCATCACCATCTTGACGTCGCCTCGCCAACCCATCGCTTCCCTCTAGGGGCCATTCCTTTTTCATAATTGCGACTTATTGCATTTCCTGCCAATAGGCTAACCTCAAAAGTGCTTTGAGCGTATCTGGGGAATACTCGCCTCTAAACTTTTCAAGCGCGGTCTCGTAAGTATCATTTTTTTCAATTGCGGGCGATGATTTTACTGCAAGCGGCCACCTGAGGCGTGTGGCGATGCTCAACCCTTGTTCTTTAAAAGCCTTACGATCGCTTGTACGAAGATCGCGCATTATCTGGCGTGATTGCAGCATATGCGCACGCACATCCGTTCCGCCGACCAGAAAACGTAATTCGTCTTTATCAAGAGGAGCCACTGCCTACATCTTGCACACGAGTGCTGGGCCTGTCGTCTACACAGGCGATTTTCGGTTCCACGGCTATAAAGGAGACGAGACTCGACAGTTTGTGAAACGGGCCGCAGAAGTGGAGCCGGTTGCCATGATCTGTGAGGGTACACGCGTCAATTCAACGCAAGTCGACAGCGAAGAGCGCGTTAAGGAAGTCGCCAAAGAGCGCGTCGAAAAGACTAACGGTCTCGTTGTTGTGAATTTCCCCGTGAGGGATACCGACCGGATGCAAAGCTTCTTTCAGGTCGCTCAGCAAACCGACCGGGCGTTGGTTATCAACCTGAAGCAGGCGTACCTGCTTGAACTCTTCAGGGAATCCGGGATTGCAACACCGAGAATTGATGATGATAACATCCGAATTTACATTCCTCGAAAAACGTGGGGAGTGTACAAAGACGACCGGTTCTCAGAGAAGATTCAGCTGCAGGATTATGATTATTGGGAGCGTGAGCTCCTCGACCACGCCAACGCTGTGACAGCCAAAGATATCAGCGAGGATCAGGATCAATATGTTTTTCGCTGTGATTTCTTCGAACTCAAGGAACTGATCGATGTCAAACCCGAAGTAGGCAGCAGTTACATTCGGAGTGTGTGTGAACCGTTCGATCTGGAGATGGAGCTAGATCTAAAGAAAGTTGAGAACTGGCTGGCGCATTTTGGCCTCTATCCTTACACGCACATCCACGCGTCGGGGCACTTGAACTACGATGAGATAAGAGACGTCGTTCAGACTGTGCAGCCGAAAGTGCTGATCCCAGTGCACACGCAGCATCCTGAAGTCTTCAAGAGCTTCCACGATAATGTGATTCTTCCTGAAAAAGGGGTCGCGATTAACGTCTAAATGTGTTCGGCAGCAATATTCCAAGATCAATGACGATTTAGCTCAAAAGCCGTTAACTGAGGCCACGCCCAAGAAGTCATTTTGGGATCGAATACGAGGCAGATGAGAAAGTTTGGTATCAATTCCATTCTCTAAGCACTTGCGGGGTTTTTTAGATTGGATGATCGTGCTCACTGACTCGACAAGAGCGACTATCGTTTTACTTATAATTGCTGTGTTCGTCGTGATCGTGGCGGGATTGTCTATTCTAACAAATAACGCCGTTTTAGCCAGTATAGTTGGGGTTATTGTCGGAGCTACCTTTGCAATCATCGGCAATATTGTCAATGTGACATGGCTTGAGCCGTTGAAAAGAAAGCAAGACAGAGGGGAGCGGCAGCTGGAGCGGGAGCGAGAGCTTTCGGATAAAAACGCAAATCTAAGAAGAGCCCTCTGTGGCGAGATAATTAGCTTAGCTTCGAATGTAGGCGGCCGTATAAGCTCCATTAAGGATACGTGTGCTAGTGGAAAAACAGATTACTTCAAAAATCCTGATAGGGGCAAAGTCGCTGCCCCGTTATCATTTCGCGTTTACGAATCCTTAAAGACAGACCCCCTAGCATTTTATCAATTAGAGGAGGCATCCAGTATCGACTTCGCGTATAATGAATTGACAACCGTCGTTAATGTATTACAAGTGTTTGAAAAGAGCTGCATCGATAGTGCAAAAGAGCTAAGGCAAAATGTGCAGCTCTGATAGGCCTATACAAAACCTCACTGTCAGCGATTGATGAGGTGTTCAATTATGATAAGCATTATAATAAGCACATTTTACAGGACTTAGATGATGGGCTCTCCGTTAAGAAGTGGGGTGCACTTAAAATGGTATACGAATCCGAGTTTGGACCCATTGATGAGGATCGGGAGAACTGATTTCGCTGCGAAAGCCTATAACTAAGCTTATGCGAGAAGTGGATTTAGAGTACATTTATCGATTTTGAGAAGTGATTAAGGCCGCCACGCGCCCCGCCATTTTCGAGGCCGCAGTCGGCAGTCGGATGCGGCTAAAGCATTACGATTGTGCCTAATATCAAGACGTTATAGGCTTTTTTGGCACAAAAGAAGGGTGCATACACGACTGTTAAGAATGCGTTTATCTCAGGTGTGAGCATGCAATGCACACGCTAAGGCAGTTTTGGTAACCGTTTCTTAGGAAGGTCATTCATCTGCTAAGGGCGGAGGGGCCCTATTTATTTTAGCGATTAGAGCACGCAGAGAAGCCCCCTGAACATCAACCGCGTTTACCTGAGATTCGCAGCATGGTTATTGCCATGCGGCACGTTTGTGGTCTGTTGCGGTCTCTGTGATGATGTTTGAGATTGTGTAATCCCCAAGACCACTTCCGCACTGCTCTTCGTCAATCATTATTCAGGAATACACCTCCGCTACACTATGCACAACGATTGCGTTGAAGTCGACGAACTCATACTCGAACTAGCCGACTACAAGAACGACTATGCCGATATGGCTGCCGAAAAGCTTTTACGGAAGTGCTCAACCAGTTGGGAAGCCTACCAATATCTGCGAGACCGTGTGAAAGATGTTTGGCTACCCGACAGTGCGCGTCAGCAGATGCGGCGGATTATCAAACGGATACAGGTGCGATTGCTCCAGCAGCGCGAATATGGCTGGGCGTATGAGTAATCATAGGCGAGCTATCTCACGAGGTAAGCGGCTAATTGTTTACCTAAATGTGTTAAAAACAACGCGCATTTCGCGGCGAAACAACAACACTTAAGCTATCACGCACCGTTTTTACGCTTTTGATTCAATAGAAAGTGATTTATTATGAAATTAGGAATGCGTAAGCCATCAATCAAACGATCTGTCAAAGCACGTACCACAGGAAGAGCTAAACGTGCTGTGAAGAGAACCGTCATTCCATTATATGGCAAAAAAGGCATGGGGTGGGTAAAAAATCCGAGGAGAGCAGCGTACAACAAAGTGTATCATAAGACTTCGTTTAGCCTTTGGCGTTTTTTAAAATAGCATTCAGACCGCCCCAGTCGAGCGGTCTGACCCGCAGACAGGTCGTCGTTTGTAACAGGCCACCAACGCCGTGCCCCTAACCGACCGTTATCCGTTAGACTACAGATAGCAATTCTTAAGCTTCATTGACCCCGTCTTACGTATTTGTTTTTACTTATGAGGGGGGAAAAATATGAATCCGATAGCTAGGATGATGAAGCGGTATATCAAAACGCCGCTCAAATATGCGCTGCCTCTGCTTTTTATCGGCGCTCTCGTTCTCGTATCAATTAGTGGTTGCACATCGCCTGCCACCATTAGCCCAAGCCCGTCTGCTAGCAGTGTTCCAACAGCAACTCCTATAGCGACGGCAACGCCTAAGGCAACGCCTACGGCAACGCCTACTTCAACGCCAAGCGCGGCGACGCCCACGGCAAGACCGACAGATAGCGAAGTCGCGGCGGCTGTATCAGGCATGGAAGCGCAGGGCTACACGGTTGTCACGCCCTTCACATACCAAGGCAATTTCACCACCGGAGATCCGATGTACACTGGCACGCTGGCAAAGAATGGCTATAATGAGGATACTACGCTTGTGAAAGCCGCCAGTCAATCCGACGCGCAGACCGATCTTCAAGCCTTCGTAACTACCGCGCAAGCACTGGGATTTACAGGCAGCTACACAAGCTCAACGGCTTGGAGTGGCGCTCAGATCACAAGCAGCGGTACGGCCATGGCCTACAACATTGGCATCACTGACAGCAACTGGGTCATGAGCATGGTTACTTCGCAGTCGTAATGTCAGCGAAATTCGGAGGGTTGCCCCCCTCCTATCTTTAAATCGAACTTAGAAATGGCAATTGGTGATTCACTTTCAGAACTAGGACATGCATTAATGGCAATTGGTTTCGGAATTACGGTCATAATGATTATAATCGTGCTGATGGTGCTGATTGCCGGTTGCGTGTTTCTAATGTTGGCGTCGCATAGCATGGTGATGCTGCCAATGCTGATTTGCGCTTAAACCATCGTGCCGTTTTTACCAATTTGATTGATTTTTCCGTCAAGGGGGGCTTGCATGGAAAAAAAGTTGTTAGCCATTATTATGCTTGTGATGGTTGCTTCGCTGTCTGTAGCCGGTTGCACGGTCAGTCTCTTTGGTACGTCGTCGCCAACGCCAACGCCAACTCCATCCATTGATTACAGCAGCTATTACAACAGTCAGGCACAGGCAAACGGAGACTTAGTAACGCCGTTTGTAAAATCAACGAACTCACGTGGAAACGATGTTTACACCGGAGTTGTAAGCAATCCCGACACGCCTTCAAACACGTGGACTCTTGCTTATGAGTTGACAAAATCAGAAGACGCAGCGAATGCGGCATTTAACGCAACCATTGCTCAAAAAATGAACGAAGGCTTCACTCCAACGCCCGCACTAGTAGCAGCTCTAAAGACGGAACCGGCATTCAAAGGCTATGAAGGCATCTGGGTAGGCGCCAATAGTACAGGGCTGGGTTTTGAAGTGGGTTATGGTAACGGCGCTCCAAATTGGTGGGTGTTTTCACAGCAGGAGAACGTGGCGTCGGGCTAATACCACACACAGAAGAAGGCGAAACTTATGATTATGAAAATTGTAGCGGTCACGGTTCTCCTAATCGCTTCGCTGTCTATCGCGAGTTGCACTTCGAGCACTAGCCCATGCCCGACAGCGACGCCGAGCGCAGCTTCACCACCTGCTTTGACGCAAGACCAGCTGAATACGGCTGAAAATACGATGACAAGCAACGGTTACACGGTCACAGAACACCTCGTCGCCAACGGGACAGGCACTGATGGGAGTCTGTACTATACTGGGCAACTGGCTAAAAACGGGAGCACCTACGATTACACAATCATAGTCTGTAACGATCCTGTAACCGCCGACTCGCACTTTTCGTCTTCAGTATCCTTCGTGCAACAACTTGGATTCAGCAGCAGTTACAGCAACGACGGCTCCTCATGGACTGGAACGATGCTGTATAACGGTGTACCAATTGGAGCGGGCGTAACCGAACTCACAAACAGCGCACCGTATACGGTCGTCGAGTTCTTCGGAGGGAGCGCGACACCGACGGTACAGCCAACAGTTACGCCATCAGTACAACCAACACCAACGCCAGAAGCAACGGCAATACAGAGCGGGCATAACGCGGTTCTTGAACAAACTGTAAGCACTCGCCAGCAGGAGGAGTACAGTCTTATTGGCTACACGACCGGCGCGTGGAACGTGATATGGAATAACGACAACAGCGTAACCATCCTTTCGACCCAAATCGCAAACGGAACAAACACGCAGACGCAAGGTAACGAAACTCTAATCGCCTTTCCGACAACACAAGACGCGACGAATTACCTGAACGCCCTTGATTTGAGCAAGTACAGCTTAGTTAGTGGGCCATTAGATCTTTACCCCGTTGCGGATCACGTTCCGCAAAACCAGCATTGGGATTACTCAGATAATATTAGCACCCCCAACATGCTTTATGAGATTCAGCAGTACGACAATATCCTTCAGTTTATTACGATACAGGGCCCTTATTAGAAGAATAGAACTTAAGCCGTCATTATCTTCTTTTGACTAGCGAATGCACTGGCCGGGAGATGGTATAGGGTGATTGAACCGGATGGCGGTCAGAAGGTAACGCTTAAGCTAGTTGACTTCCCTTTTTTAGGCGGGCCATATCGGTCGTTTTCAAAAACCAAGCGACTGGAAGTTTAGTATAACGTAGGTTGCGCAGGGCAAGATAGAAGTCGAATCATCTTTAAGGCGCGCTTTTCATTGCACAAAGAGGTAAAGTGCTAACGCCAACTATAGCTCAAAACGATATCTGGTCGACTGCTAGTCTAGTGTTGTTTTTGAGCTTCTTCATACCAGGGTTTGTCTCGCTGAAGATCTATGATTTAATTATTCCTGGCGCAAGGAGAGATTTCTCTAAATCAATTTTTGAAATAATAGGCTACAGTGCTTTAAACTATGCGTTCTTCTTTTTCGTTTTAGGATCTCTATTGGGCCCAAGCAGCCTAACATCTTTATCTTGGCCAGCAATTCTAGCTGACCCTCAATATTTTTACATTAGATTTGGGTGGTTCGGTTCAGCTATACTGTTATCACTAGCTTTAGTAGCATTGCCTTGTGCTTGGCCCGTGATTTTCTGTAAACTCTTTGACTGGAAATGGATTGCAAAAAGAACAGTGTCTCCAATTCCGAAGCCATGGGATTACGTTTTTGGAGGTTACGCCACCAAAAAAAGAGACTTTTGGATTATTGTTCATCTGAATGATGGAAGCAGAATAGGAGGTAAGTTTGGTCAGAGCTCTTACGCGTCAAGTTATCCTGAAGAAGAGCAACTATATCTACAGGAAATCTACGCTGTAGATGAAAATGGGAATTTTGATCAAGCCCCTCTTCCAAATTCGGAAGGAATGATTATTTTTGGCCGAGATATCAAAACGGTTGAGCTTATTAGGTGATCATAAAATATGCATATGAATTACAGCTTGTGAGAGGTGATGATAGTGCCCAAGAAGAGCGAAACTGCCCGCAAGAGCTACACGGGCGAAATGCGTAAAGGCTACACCGGGGAAGAACCGAAGACTCCGCCGCCTTCGGGCCGCGACAAACCAAGTATCAGCCCGCCACCCAACAAACCAAAAAAAGACGGCTAATTTCCTGCAAGCCGCGATATTGTTCTTGACAAAACGAAAACTTACTGTCTAAAACTGTCTTATTCGATTCAAAAGCAACTAAGCATTCGGTCGGTTCTGTCATCGCACGCTTAAGACAGATGGATTATCAAAACCTAGTATCGTACAAGCGGGTTGAGAACCAAGTCAAAATAAACTGGGCGATCTTCTGCGCGAAACAGCGCCAGCGCCTTAAACAGGTTCGTCTTCGCTTACCGTATTCCTTTCGCCCTCTCCTTAGCTCCTTGTTCGTCGTTTCTTTTTTCGATTCCGCTGTTTTTTAAAGCCAGTTCAGACGTGTGGCAGCAAAAGCACACGCAGTTGTACCTAAAGAACCCGCTCGCAATGACGGGAAAAAAGGCTGTTATCAGCCACAGTATAGAGAAACCGTATGAAATGCTTATAAACTGAGTTACGGTTATCCCATTGCAAAAAATTGCACTCGATATTGTGTATCGGAGAGCTCAAAGAAGATGAATGTAAAGAAAAAGATCTTGTTCCTTTGCACGCACAATGCAGCACGATCACAGATGGCTGAAGGGTTCATCAACGCCCGGTATAGCGATCAATACGAAGCATACAGCGCTGGCAGCGAACCGACGGAAGTGCACCCGTGTGCCATCGAAGTGATGGCAGAGGCGGGCATCGACATCGCCTCACAGCACGCAAAGCCACTCGACGAGTATCTCGACGCATCCTTTGACTACGTCGTGACCATGTGTGCTGCCGCCCAAGAGAGATGCCCCATTTTCCCCGGAGCCATTATCCCCGGAGGGATCAAGTACATCCATCACGACTTTGAAGATCCTCTCTTAGATGCGGGGCCTGAAGGTGCGCCGTGCACGTCTTTTAGGCGCGTGCGTGACGAGATAAGGGGATGGATCGAGGCAACGTTCGGTTCCCCTTAGCCCGAACAAGGGTCACAATTAACATCTAACTGCGGCGAAAACAGAATCTCATCCGTTTAACTTCGCTCTTCGCGATAACCGTCTTCCCAGATTTCAAGTACAGAAATCGCAAGCTTTTCCGCGTCGTGCGTGCACATCACCTGCTGCAACACTTCAACGATCTGGCGAAGAGGTGGCTCAGCAGCTTCTTCCGCAAGGCGCCCACGCGGCTGAGTGAGGATCGACACGACAAACGCGGCGAGGGTCTGCGCAAGCTGTTCTTTCAATTCGAGCGCAAACGTTCGCAAATACGATCCGTCAAGGCGTTTGGCTCTGCCGAGACAGTAGCTACAGGCTGCCCCGTAAATGACTACATAACGGAGCTGCGCGTTTCGCCTTGAGCGTTCCACCATCTCTGTCAGGTCTTGTAGTGGCACTGTGTGAACGTAGGCAGCAAAGAGGTTGTAGATAGCCTCTTTAGTTTTCGGCTTTGACTTTCTGGGTGTAAATGGTTTGCACAAAATGCAGGTCGATCTTGCAGGTGATAATGGCGCTGCGAGAACGTGCCGAAAGTGAGTGTAGTGTTTCAAACGCAATTCAAGTTTCTTTGAGCAACCGCTAACTGTCACGTCATTTCTCATTTCGTAGTTTTAAGCTCAAATTAGCTTTCTTTTCTTAGCTGAAGTAAAACGTGAAGTCTCACCGCTGTGTATCAAGTAGAAATCAAGATGTAACAGACTGACAGTAATGGGTCGAGGAGCTGCAAATCATGGAAAAAATATTCACCACAAAAATCTCACTACAATCGCACAATCCCACTCTTTCTTATCCGATCATTCGCTTGCCACGAGACCTCAAAGAACTCGCAGGTCGAATCGTGAATATCTATGAAACTGAGATTGATGGGATTCGGGGATTTTTTATTGCGCCCCATTTAGCTAATTTAGCTAAATTAAATAAATCCGTTGAACATGTCGACGAAAGCGATTTATGCCCAAAATATAGCCCAATCGACAAAAGCAGCCCCAAAAACCGATGGGCTCGGCCGGATTCGAACCGGCGACCTCCGCCATGTCAAGACGGAGGATTTTGCGCTTAGGGCGGCTTTCTCCAGTTTCTCGTCACTTCTTTTTTTGGCTGCGCTGGCAGATGAGACAACGACAAGGAAGGCAAGTGCCCCGTCGTGAACCGTCTGGTAGATGCGCGTTGAGAGCCCCATAAGCCCTGAAAACTTGAAGGGAAGGCGTATCGCCGGGTAGTCATAGCCTGCCTTGGCATGGTGGATTGAGATTTTGCTGCGATGGATCTCCAACAACTCGTGGTTTGGCATTGCAGCATCAGGACAAAAAACAGAGTAATGCTCTGTAGCTAACATAGTAAGCGCATAGCGGCGCTACACTTAATCGTTATGATTCGCCTTTGGGGGTTAGGGGCAAACCATTCGCAAAGCAGCCAATCATCCTCGAAACGCTACGGTTTGACTTAGAGCTTACCGCCTTCGAGGAGGCTTTGGCTCAATCGCTTGCAACATTTCAAAGACTGGTTGCGCCGCCCCCCAAAGACGAATAACTTGCCAAGATAGGTACCCAGCGTTGATTGATAGTGTCTGCATACAACAACGCTCGGGGATGCTCACGCGCGCTTCTCAAACAAGTACACGTCATAGCCATATGATGTGAAACCTGGGCTTCCCTTTGCGTAAGCCTGAGTGTAAACATTTACGTATGACTCATTAAGGATACTTAACGTGAAATTCTCCGGAGCCTTTCCTGCTGTGAAGTTGATTGCGTAAAGCCATACTCGATCATGACCACTCACATCTGACTGAATTTCGTTTATTTTGTCCTTGGTCGGTGGTGGTGCCGAAGAATTGGTAGTGTTGCCGACAACATCCCAATAGTGGAGTGGTTTGACAGCAGTATCTGTCCTGTTAAAGTAGTAGTCAAAGTTAAGAGCAACAGAATGACCGTCTGGAGAAATTAAAACAACATCTCCGCTTTTGAAATTTGCGTCAATAAAACTAACTGCTTGTCGCGCTTGCGGTTTTGTTGTCGAATTGTAGTACACTTGCAAGTTCGCCGCAGACGCTACGACGATAATGCCTATAACAGCTACCTGGGCGTACCTGTAGTTGATATTACGTATGCCCTTAGCGACCAGTACGTAAAACGCCACTGATGCTGCGATCGTGTACTTGTCGAGGTAGATCGGAGTGGAAAAGCGAGAAATAATGAACGGTATCAGGTTGATGGTGAGCACCCACACCGCGAGAAAGTACACCGGTGCTGCACCTTGAATATGCACTTCCCATGCATAGCCTTCGAGAGCTTTTAATGGCGCTTTCCAATCCATCGAACCGCGAACTTTTTGATACCCGAATAATGAGAGTACCGACAACGCCAGAAAGAGCACTAACAACAATTCCGTGCCGGAATAGCTACTAAATGTGTAAATGAGAGTGGTTATTGTAGGGGGTCCTAAAAGGGATCCCGCTGCTAAATGCCGCAAGATTTGTTGGATCAAGATAACCATCCACGGAACAAAGAGCGCAACAACGATCACTTGCAGCACGACCCAGCGCCTCAGCCCATACCTGCGATCCTTTGATAACACTAACAAAGTCACGACGTAGATGTTCTGAGCAATGACGACAAACCAGCTAAAATTGTGCGTCCACACCAGAAGCGTTGTTGAGAGAACATAGCCGACGGATGAAACAAGATTACCCTGCTGCAAGAAGCGCCAGAAAAAGTACATGGAGAGGAGTGCGAGGAGGACCATTAGGCTGTACATCCGCGCCTCTTGGGAGTACGTAATGTTGAACAATGACAGCGAAAAAATAAGCGCTGCAATCAGCCCAACCTCCTTATTGAAGAGCTGACGGCCCACCGCGTAAATCATCGGTATCGCGAGGATCCCGAAGAAAGCCGACAAAAGCCTCACACCGAATTCTGAAGTGCCAAAAATCATCATCCAGTAGTGCAGGAGGAAGTAGTAGAGGGGGGGATGCACATCCTGCGCTGTAGTTTGCACCAGTTGAGGCACGCTCAATAGGCTCCAATTCACGGATGTCACTTCATCGAGCCACAGGCTTTGTGTGCCTAAGTGATAGATCCTGAGAAAAGCGCCGACGAGCACAATGCCAAGCAACGCGATGCCGTACTTGGTTATCTTCCGTCCTGCTACTTCCACGCGCAGACGTCTACGCCGCGACACATAGAGGTTGCGATTTGAGACTGCTCTGGCTCGTTTTTAAATTCGCGCCAAAAAATTGCTTTTTTGAATAGAAAGACAGAGTGGACACCAAATAGGAGAAAATGAGCGTGATCGCTACCCAAGATGCCAATGCGCGGCTTCTATTGATTTGACAAACAGATTCTAGCACAAATCTGAGTATGTTTATAGCCGCATTCTGGTTTCCGCTCGCACCCACAACAGACACCTGAGCATCTGGAGTACATCTCGTCTCACTTTGACCTTGCTGTCAGCCTTGTTGCGCCACGTTATCGGTACTTCCACAATCGAAAATCCCTTTTTGTGGGCTTTTGCTACAAGCTCGGTATCGAACGCAAAACCATCACAGTTGACACTGAGGGCGTCCCATAAACTGCGCCGAAACGCCTTGCATCCGCACTGCAGGTCACGTTCGGTTGTCTGAAGCAGTGCGCGTGCTAGGGCCGTGTAAGCCGACCCCAAGATCCGCCTTAAAAGCGGTTGAGGCTCAAGAATTACTGAACCTGGAAGCTTTCGAGATCCAATGGCAAGATCAGCGCCGCAGTTTATCGCGTCAACAAGTCGCATGAAATCGCCGGGATGAATTGATCGGTCAGCATCAATAAACCCCAGAACATCGCCGGTTGCCGCCGCGAGTCCCCTTTTTATGGCGCCGCCCTTGCCCATGAGGGTGCTGCTGCGGGTCAGAATGACGTTGCCGTTTCGAGCGGCAAATTCTCGCGCGATTTCAGGGGTCCCGTCCGCTGACGCGTCTTCTGCGACGATAAGTTCTAAGCCATCGAAGGAATTGAACTCTTGAAGCAGTTTGCCAAGTTCGCCAGCTTCATCATGCGCCGGAATCACTACAGAAATCATGGGATAGTTTGGCCGGTGTTTATCTCAATATGCCAACGTGCAACACACGCGCTACCGTAGCTTTGATACCGCTATCTTTTGATGTATCAAACATTTTCATTCGAGTCTTTGCCTGTCTAGAAGAAGTGCCCAGGACAAGCCGCTCGCAAGGGGTTAAGATATGCGTGAGGTCTTTCATTCTCCCGTGCGTCTTTCCTTGTAGTTCTGAAACTCGAAAGGAGCTTGCCCCGCATGTTTTCTTGTGCTTTTCCCTCTGGCTTTGTGAGTCACGATCGCCCCCATAAAAACCGCACTGCTCACCGTCAAACTCAAACAGATTAGTAAAATCCAATCGATGGGCAATAACTATTACGGAAGTAAGCCACCACGATATCCCCTAGTGTTGCCGCCACATCAAAAATATCGACAAATACTTTTGCCTCGAGCACTAATAAGCCACAAAGACAAAATCTCAAAAAGTCAGAAAATAGGCTTGTAGAAGACGGGTCAAAGCATTGACCTGCTGGATTGACCCATTCTCCTCGCAAGTATGAATGGCGACGGCTGAGAATAAAAGCCTTACGTCCTTTCTTTGCGAGCTCAATCACGCTAGCTCCGGCTCCATTTGACCGTCTGCTACTGCTCCTTTTCCCCACGAAGTCGTGAACCCCATGGAACCAGACAAACAAACCACAGGCATAACAAGCGAAGATAAGATAGACAGGGCCATCGCCACCGATTTGAAAGCGCGAGGCGGACGGGCGCGAATACCCGAGATATGCAAAGGAACGGGACAGCCACGCGGTGTAGTCACCTACCGCCTTCTGTGTATGGAACTTGCCGGAATGGTGAAGAGCATCCGACCGCAGCGTCACACCGTTGTTTATGAGCTACTCCCGTCAACGACGAATTCACCCAAGACTTCACATAACTGAGAGGCTTGAAATGGCGTCGAATCAGCATCAACGACGGGCCACGACCAACAAGCCGTTAAAGACTGCCGAGAGGCTCACGTCTGACACCCTGTCTCAAACTCAGCTATGTGACGGAACCGTCCACGAACGCGAGAGCGACACGAACAGGAGCCTTAAAGAGGTCATGGCCGAGCTGAAGCAAGGAGACGCACCAGATAGCGTTTTTGACTCCGTTGAGCTGCTCTTATGGAAGTATGCGACGCTTATCCGGCAAGGAATACGCCAGGACATAGGAAGTCACAAAGGCGTATCGTGGTATGTCGTTGACGCTCCCGAGGCCCGAGTCTATATCTCTTACCAGGACGGACCTCGCGCAGAGTGGAATAATGATTGCTACGTTGATGAGCTCCCCTTGTGGCTCCTGCTTTCACTATTTCGCAGGATCCAACGCCGTAAACCTCTCGGAGATCAGAAGACCGACGAGACGATCCAAGCCGTTGACAATCTCAACGCCGGCTATAAACAACTGAAACAAGAACGCGGAACCCTAAAGCTTAGCGTTATCCCGCACGGCTACGGAGGGACTCTATGACTCACACATCACAACAAGGCGAGCTCAAATCATATTCCTTACCGATTATCGACGCCACGACAGACACCACGACCAATATTGAGCTTGTATGCGGCCACAACTGCACAGACCTAGGCAACGCACACCGGCTTATCGCCCTTTATGGTGATGACATACGCTATTGCGAGGCCCAGCACTCGTGGTATTCTTGGAACGGCTCTAAGTGGTCCGTTGACAAAAAGGGCCGCATCAGAGAAATGGCTAAGGAGGCCGTAAACCTCATTCATTTCGAGGTAGGCTACGTTTCCAAGGATCCAAACCTTAGCCAAGACTACGCGAGGCGCCTGAGTAAATGGGCTTTCTCTTCTGAATCTGAGAATCATATCGAGGCCATGATCCGTCTCGCGCAAACTGACCCTCACATAGCCGTCTCACCTGATGAACTCGACGCTGATAAAATGCTCATAAACTGCCCTGCGGGGACCTTAGACCTTCAGAACCTCGAGCACCCTTTTGAGCTCCGCGAGCATCGACGCAAGGACCTCTTAACAAAGATGACCCTCGTTGATCCGGACCTCGACGCGAACGGAGCACCCTTCTACAATGCTCTTTTTAAGGCCTTACCTCCGGATCAGGCCGCATTTCTACAGCGTGCCTGGGGCTCCGCACTCGAACCGACGACGATGAACAAGGCCGTCTTTATTATCTATGGAGTGCCGAACGGAGGTAAAACGACCGTAACGCAACCTCCTATCTATGCCCTAGGCGATTATGCGAGCCCGTTTGACATATCCGCTTTCATCAAGCAAACAGGCACACGGCCAGGACGGCCACAACCCGAGATCGTGAGCCTCGAGGGTAAACTGGCGGCCTATTGCGAGGAGACGCCGGACGGAATGACGTTTAACTCCGCTCGGCTCAAGCTTCTGAGCTCCTCGGGAATGATCCGCACGCGGACCCTCTTTGAGAAACACGAGCGTGACATTCACCTGACGGCCTCATTTTTCATCGAGACGAATGAGCTTCCGAGGATCGACATACGTAACGATGAGCAAGCCCAGGCCGTCTTTAACCGGCTCTACGTAGTTAACTATCTAAACTCGATCCCGCGAGACGAGGCCGACAGTGACATACTAAAGACACTCACCACTGACCGCGAGCTCCTATCTTCTGTCTTTGCGTGGGTCCTCGGAGGCTATTATGAATATAAGACAAACGGCCTACAGCCCCCAGCCAGTGTGACCGAGGCCTCAGCGGAGTATCAGCGGAAAATGAACCCGCTTGTAGACTTCTTTAATGATGAGATAGTGCGCGGACCGACAAAGACGCCCTCACTCTCGGATGAGCCTAAAGTCGGACCAATAGAACGAGACTTTGTATTTGTTGATGATGTTTATAACCGCTTTTTAGAGTGGGATCAAGAAACGTCCGGAGCGACGCGACGAACGGCCAAGCTTATAAAGAGCAAACAGGCGTTTGGGATCTATTTTAAGAAGCTTGCGGATGCTCACGAGCTCTCAAAAGTGAGACGGAAGAATCCTGATAGTGGGGAGATGGGTCAGGCGTGGCTCGGTTGCCACTTGCGAGATTTTAGAGATGAGGACTATGAGGACTTACCAACTTACCAATTTGAAGGCCATTTTGTCAAAGGTCCCCATGAGAATATTATTGCTTATAGGGACTTTTGCTACAACACCCTTATACTTGGTAAGTTGGTAAATGACCAAGACCAGGCAACCCTAGCTCAGGGGGTCTTTAAGCTGCTCACGCAATTTAAAAAGGCTGCAGGGCCCAGCAAGCTAACCGCCGATAAAGACCAGCTGCTGCAGGTCCTAGCCGAGCAGATGAACACCGATAAAGCCTTTTTAGACAAACTGGCCGAAAATGACCCAATGATACAAGGCCTGATCGTTGACTTGATTTAACCACTAAGGCGAAAGTATGGAAACAAAAATTCAACTGCTTATTGAGGCTCTGGCGTTGATTGAGATGCTAGACATTGAGTATTAAGTAAAACCAATGTATCGCGCAGAGCCTCGGATACGAGAGCAAACAAAACAAAAAATAACCAGTGAGGGGATTACGCCCGTTGGACCGGCCGCTCTCACTCCCCTAAAGGAATTCGTTATGAACAATAGTAAGCAACAGCGAGCAACGCACTTAAGTGTATCGCAGAAAAAAAAGCGCAGACGGCTTCAACAAGTCCCTGGTGCGTTCGTTGAGATTGTGCCAGCGAGTAGCCAGACAGGATATTAATGTTCGTGCTCTGGCGCGCGTGGCTTGAAGCGATAGTTTACAAGATGCGGCGTTTCCTTCTTATAGCGCCATCTTATATATCACTCACTGATCTATCATAAGACACAAGTGCGATGAGCTCCCAGACTAAGCCAATTTTCGGGTCTCACCGGCGCACTTCTTGAAAAAGTGGTCCTCAATAACTCTCGCTCGCGTGTGTGCGGGCCTTGAAAAATGAAAAAGACAATAAGGGCGGCGAGGGCCTTAACAAAGCCCTCATTGCCTGGTTGGGTATCTGTTTTGATTCCCAGACCCACAAAGAGTGCGAGAACTGCCTCAAGGACAGGAGATCACAAAGTATATGTCCAGGGAGAAGGCTAAGAAATAATTACGCGGGCGGTGGGATTTGAACCCACGATACCCTGGACCGGATAAACCGCTCTTAAGGCGGTCGCAATTGACCGCTATGCGACGCCGCTCTATTTTTACGTTAATCCTTATGCCGTTAGTCTTTACGCCGCGATAGTAATTGAATGTTGGGATGTGCACCCTCCCTCACCAGCAAGCATCGCCCTTCTTTTTCGTAATCGCGGCCTAGAAGGCACTTATAGCCGTCTGCCTCACTGTTATGTCTGTACATAATTATATACCTTTGTTGTTCACGGACCCATAGCCCACTCAACTAGGGATCGCACCGCTCCGGCCTCGCTCGCTCACTTCGCCTCGGCTTGCGTTTTGCGTTGGTTATATGATTTCATAGCCCCCATTGATGCGCGGAGGTAATACAACGTGATGAGTGACAAAGAACTCCTAGAACGGGAGCAATTACAAAGAGAAGCTGAGGAAGAGCAGGAGAAGGCAAATCAGAGATTCAAGCCTTTTATGGTCGTTTGGGGGCATGTCGGATTTGATATGCGCGACCCCGAAACAAGACTTATTGGGAAAGTCGATCAGATTCTCACCCAGACTAGTCCTGAGCGAAAAACGCTGAATGTCGTTGAGTTATATTGGAGGACGCCGGACGGAAACTACTTCAAACTCGTGTATGATGAAGAAAGTGCGGTCCCTATGCATGTTGACACAGCCGAAGCCCATCATAAGATGAACACAATGAAACACTATCGGTGGTTCCTAACCGACACTCAAAAGAAAGAGCTTCAAGTGGCAGATTTTCAGTTGGCTAATGCCCGAGCGGAGCGAAATCCCGTCCGCGACCCGAATAAAGACGATTAGTCACACCGAATGCACAAGCCGCTCAGCGGAGGTGATAGATGTGGATGATGATAGCGCAAAGCGCTTAGAGAGTCTCGAGAAGCGTGTTTGGTTTCTGGAAGATCTGAGAATCAACTATTTAGAGAATATGATCGCGGGGCCGCCGGAGGATCCAGGCGATCCGGAAGAACTAAAGAAGAACCTTCAGGGTCAAATCGACAAGATAAAAGCCTTGAGGCAAGGCTAACCCTGGGCCCGGTGAGACCGGCGACGAAAAAAAGAAGAAGAGGTGTGGGCCTGGAGAGACGAATCAGAGCCAGGCCCACAGTCTATCGGATCAGTAAATACACGTATGCGGCAACGAGGTTTTGATCCGAGACGGCAACGCCGTGTGAGATTAGCCAGTTGAGAACGATCTGAAAAAGCAGGGTTGCCGGATCTATGGATGAGTGTTGGCGTCATAATCGCTTGACCCTCCGTCTCTGTGATCTCAACGAGTCCGCGCCACGCAGCACCCTGTTAAGCGCCTTTGGCCGAATCCTCCGCATTGCTTGTCGCTTGATTGTTGCTGAAAGTTTCATCATTCACACCTAACAGCTCAGCCGCCCGATGAACCGGAACGGCCCCTCGCGTTCTACCCGCTGTTGTCTGTTGGCCGTAAACGCCGCGCAATCATCACAAGCATCATCCTCAGGCGAGGCAAGAGAAATTAAGAGCACGCAAGGCAGGCCGAGCATAAGGTCAACTTTCAAGCAAGGCCGCAGGCAAGGCAGGCGATGGCAGGCTTGTGTTGAGTGCCAGCCCCCCACAGGCCTTTTTAGCGGGACGCCAATAAAAGGCTGCTTCTATGGGGTGAGCCCAGAGATTTCACCAAGTTGAAATTAACGGAGGCCATTTTGAGCCCCGTTTACTCTGTGTCACACCCTAACACGCCAGAACAGACGAGGCCACCAACCCGCTAAATAATCGACAGGCCTTGCGCGAATGAGACAATGGCCGCAACGACAAACGAGGCCGCAGCTATACGGAGAATGACACGGTTCGCGTTGGCCGCTTTATCGAATTTCTCCGCGACATTTTCGATGCTAGTGAACGCGTTGTTAAGGTTCAGCTGTTCGGCCGCCCTGATTAGACCAACAGCACTCATTTGCGCAGCATGTAACTCATTTGGAAGGATGAACCCTTCGTTGAAACGCTTCTCAAGCTCTGGAAGACGATTAACTGCGTCATTCCGCTGTTTTGTTAGTTTTTCCATCGAATTTGTGAATACGGGCTCTCGCTCTAAGGGTTCTGATAAATTGATGGTTTCGATGCGCGACGCAAAATACCACTCAGCTATGGCGATTGCCATATAAGCGATGCCTACAACAAACCAAACCCACGTTTGAACCACATCAACGCCCCCTTATACGACCTAAAAGCTCTTTCTAGGCTTGGCCTCAGTGAGCGACTTTTGAGCCAGCGCCTCATTCAGTTTGAAATGCTCAGCTTTCAAAAAAAACCAACCTGACCCGCCTGGGCGCTTAATAGTCCCGTCTCGGACCGCTACCTGACGATTGAACTCCTTGCCTGAGCGTCACGACCTTCCCTGAGGTCTGAACTGCGGTTTTGACGCGCCTCACTTTGGGCCTTTGGCCAGCGGCGTTCCACCAGCAGTCAGCTCTACATCTTGCCAGCGCTGCATGTAAATGTTGTAGACGTCCTCTGGGAGAGGGTGCTTGTAATGTCCCCAGTCTACGCCCGTCATGCCATGCGCCAAGACATATTTGCGGTTGGTTGAATCCCAACCGATAACATCCCCAAATTGTTCCGCGAACTTGCGGAAATCGCTTAGCCACATATGTGCCTTCGTTGGATCGCTCATGTGCGAAAGCGGTATCCTCTGCCGTTCAAGCCACTTTTCAAACGAGTTGAACATAAACAGGGGCTTGTTACCGTCATTTTCGCCGAAATCATAGTTCAGGACCTCGCTTGTAGCAGCAACGACAGCAGGGTGTAACGGCACATAGTGCTCGACCCGATTTTTCTGCTGCTCACCAAGGACGTGAAGCACCGGCTTCTCCCTGCTGACTGCCGCGCGAACCTGTCTAACAGTTAAACGTTGGATGGTGCTCGGACGCAAGCCTGTATAGGCTGCGAGTAAAACGAATGCGCGATAATTGCGAGTCTTAACGGGATCGATTGTATCTGCTTGAGTACAGGCCCCAACCCGTTGAAGCACTGCAGCTATGTCTTCGCGCGTCACAATTCGCGCAGAGACAGCCTTCCTCACTCTTATCGCCTTCGGTAGCTCTAGATAGACCTCAAAAGATTGAATTTTCGGATCAAATCGGGCCTTAGCAAGGAATTTGAGAAACGCCACTGCAAAGCCGAGCACCTTCCTATGTGAGTCTACTGAGGCATATTTGTCAAGAACGAACCCTCTCAAAACCGTCATGCTCTCAGCCGAAATCTGACCTTGAGTGCTGCTCCACAGTGCCTCAGTAGCACGGTTAATCCAGTCAAGCGATTTTTTGGCGAGACCTTCGCTTCGATAAGCAACGTACTGATCGAGTTCAGAAAGCTGAAAGCGAACCTCAGGCACATTCAAGAGTTTTTTGCCTTCATCACCGTAAACCGCCAGCTTGCCACGCTGTGTTTGCGTTGATGATCGCGTTGGTGCTGGTATGATCGTTATTGGTTGGGGAGTTAGTGCGATCGTCTCTCGATTAATTGCCTTCTTCGTTATTTCCTGCAGATGGTCGGCAATAGCTAGATGATAGTCCGAAACTAGGTCTGGCGGGAGTTCTTCTCCAGCTTGAGGGGCCATCCGCGCTCTTCGTGCTTCCGACTCTTCTACATAATCCCAAAAAAGAGCTTTATAATCTATAGGAAGGTCGGCTAAGCGTTTAGCCTCGTTCTCGAGTTCGACAACGGCTTGCGGCTTTCCTTCCTTGCTATGGCTATACGAGGTTTCCTCGGCGTGCTGTTGTTCCTCTCCCGACCCTTCGCCAACGGAGTTGTGCAACTCTGTCCGAGAGTTGTGCAACTCTGTCCGAGAGTTGTGCAACTCTGTCCGAGAGTTGTGCAACTTTTGATCTTTACGGTGCGTGTCGTCCGCCATAATTTTCGCATTCGATTGTAAAAAGAACGATGGGCTCGGCCGGATTCGAACCGGCGACCTCCGCCATGTCAAGGCGACGTCATAACCAGCTAGACCACGAGCCCTAGCGCAGTGCTATCTGATCTATCTCTAATAAACCTATTGTCAAGCTAAAACAGCTGATTTTCTTACACTAGGATCAAAACGCAGCAAGACACCAACCCGCGCTTACGTCAATCTGAGCGTGAGGACAGATGCTACTCGATAAGCGGTACCAGCGGTAGTGGCCAGTCTTTGTTTAAGCGACCTTGCGCCTACGGGCACATTCACCTACGCTCGCACAAACACGCAACCAAAATGTATAAAGCGGTTAATGCGCTTTATAGACAGCAACAAATTAGCTCTTAAACGCGAATGCAAAAGGCGGCACGCAGAGAAGGTTGATCAACGATGGAACCGATAACAATCGAGCATTTGTCGAAAAAGTACGGAGAGTACGTTGCGGTAAACGACCTCAGCTTGACCGTCGAACGGGGCGTTTGTGTGGGATATCTCGGTCCTAACGGAGCGGGCAAAACGACCACCATAAAGGTGCTGACAAACTTGCTTAGGGCCTCAAGCGGCAAGGCCTATCTCAACGGTGTCGACGTCATCCACCATCCCAAAGCCGCACTCGACGGAGTGGGCGCGGTCGTGGAAACGCCGGAGTTTTACCCGCAACTGACGCCTGATGAATGCTTGTCATACGTTGGAACGATCCGCGGCATGAGCGGCGAAGCGATTGCCGACCGCTCGCACGCTGTTCTAGAGCAGGTCAAGCTCCTCGAAGTGGCTGGTAAGCGAACCGGGAAATTTTCAAAAGGAATGAAACAGCGATTGGCAATTGCTCAAGCGCTCCTGCACGAACCATCCATACTGATTCTTGACGAGCCTACGTCAGGCCTCGACCCGCGCGGCATGGTCGAAGTGCGGGAGATTATCAAGGGACTGATAAAGACCGATATCACCATACTGATGAGCTCACACCTACTGTACGAAGTGCAAGAGGTATGCGACAAAGTAGCGATCATTGACCGCGGCGTCCTCCAGACCTACGATTCCGTCGCGAACCTCTCTGCAGGGCACGACGTCACCGTGACGATCAACACGCTTGAGCCGATCACGCCACCCGAGTTTAGAGCCATCAACGCACTACATGATATCACATCCGTGAAACGCACCGAAACGCTCGCGCTCAAAGTGAGTTTCACCGGGGGTCCGGAAGCACAGTTCAGAGTGCTGCGAGGGATTCTAAACACAGGCGTCAAAGTCGTGTCCTACATGCCGCAGCGCGCAGCAATAGAAGACGTCTATCTGCAACTCGTGCCTGAGGGGGAGGCATAGCAATGGCACCGAACAGCGTCCGACAAATTGCGACCGTAGCGAAATACGAGCTTTTGAAGTACCTTCGCGGGCGACGATTGCTCGCGATCGTTCTGCTGACGATTATTATTAGCGCCATTTTTCTGATCGTTCCGCCGGCCATCGGCTCCCAATACCCCAAAGACCCAACACTGTTTACGGTGAACGTCCTCTCGTTTCTGGGCATCCTCTCTATACTGAGCGCAACCTTTTTTGGTGCTGACGCGATCGTTTCCGAATACGAATCCAAAACCGGGTACTTCCTGTTTCCAAACCCGATCAGGAAGACGGCAATATTTGTCGGTAAGTTCATTGCAAGCGCGCTCGTTTCTGTAGGCGCTATCGCGCTCTATTACGTGATTGCGGTTGTGTCGGTGCGCGTCATCGATGGCAGCATCCCGGCGAATACCGGGTTGTCATTTGCGTACTCGCTCGTGTACCTGTTCGCCATCCTTGCGATCGCCTATCTCTTCAGCGCCATAATGCGCAGTTCGGTGTACTCGCTCGTCCTGACGTTCTTCACCTTCTTTCTCATACTGCCGATTATCGATGCCGTGGGTTCAGTCGCGAAGTTCAAGCCGTGGTTCTCCATTACCTTCGCAAACGGAATTTCGCAGTACGTTTTCAACAACCCGTACCCGACTGATAAGATCTTCACGACTGCCGCCCCAGGAGCCTCTGGC
>Ga0255360_1000094_pt1 | contig 24792 bp, 35 predicted proteins | sample GFST50metaG_FD_186004 | JGI IMG/M metagenome (GOLD analysis project Ga0255360, IMG submission 186004) | Peat soil microbial communities from Stordalen Mire, Sweden - G.F.S.T50 | ecosystem: Environmental > Terrestrial > Soil > Wetlands > Peat | place: Sweden: Norrbotten County, Stordalen Mire... | reverse complement strand
GTGGTTGGTTTGATATTATATATTGTTACGGTGCCTGCTTATTTAAATTTTATAGTAATGGATGTAATGATATCTTCTAATAGTAATAGAGGTATAGATAATAATTTTATAAATTTATTACATAACATTGCATTAGGCATACTTGGGGTAACATGGGTTTTACATGTATTATCACTGTTCATAAGAAAAACTCTTTGGTATATAAGGAGACGAAGATTGAGATAAGTATAAGCGATTATTGTGCATGTGGTGGCGCAAAAGGCATCTTTTTGAAGATGCCGATGTGGAGCATTTGCGGCTACGGGTATAGAAGCGCCAGGTCAAGGAGTGATTAATGCTGTAATTGGAGGTGCACAAACTGCATTAAATGGAGGAAGTGGTAAAGATATTCTTGTAGGGGCAATCGAATGTGGAATAGCAGGTTTTATAGGTGGCCCAGGATATGTAAGAGGAAATGGACCTTTCTATTTGGATTCGGCAAAAGTTGTAGAGCGTTTGTGTGCAAAAGACGCGATAATAGGAGCAAGAAGAGGTATGATATCAGGAGGATTAGCATCACCTGTTGCTTCAGGTATTCAGTATTTATATGGGAAAGCAAAAGATATGTTTTCTAGTAATAAAAGCAAAAAAGAAAATGGGATAGTTCCAGCAAGATAAGAAGGGAGGAGATTATTATCGTGAATATAATAATAAATTATTTTTTTTATATGTTATATTTTGCTATTCCTGTTATGTTTTGTTGTAGGACGGCTTCAGTGTATTCTCCTGATAGTAAATCGCAAAAATATATTGTTATTAAAAATACTGTAATTGCGAAAATATTAATATCTGGAGGGATAGGAAATGACCTAATAGTAAATCCATGGGATCGTAATAAGATGTCAGTAGTTGGATTAATATTATATATTGTTATTTTGCCCGCTTATTTATTTTATATGGTAATTAAGGGTATGATATTGTTTAATTATAGAGGTGTAGATAGTGATTTTTTGAATTTATTATCTGACAGTGCTGAAGGGATAATGTGGATATTAATTATTTTAGGTATATTAATTATTTTCATAAGAAAAGCACTTTGGTACATGAGGAGACGAAGATCGCGATAAGTATAAGACATACTAAATATAAGTTTGTTATTCTTTAAAAGAGATAATGTTAGGGGTTAAGAATATTATCTCTTTTTTGCAATTAATGTAAATTATAAAATTTGAGAGCGGTGTACCTGTACTTGCTCCAGTAGAAACGGTAGTTGTTTGTGCGGTGGCAGTAGTAGGTGCAGCTGTAGCTTTGACTGCTGATGTTGGAACACAATTGATGAAAATTGGGTAGTTACTTCTAAGGAAACTTGGTCGAAAGTTAACTGGGATGAAGCAATTATTGCGGCATGTGGTGGTGCAGGATATGTAAGAGGAAATGGACCTTTATATTTGGATTCGGCAAAAGTTGTAGAGCGTTTGTGTGCAAAAGACGCAATAATAGGAGCAAGAAAAGGTATGATAGCAGGAGGAGTAGCATCACCTTTTATTGATGTTGGTGAGTATTTATTTGAAAAAGCAAAAGATATGTTTTCAAATAATAAAAGCAAAAAAGAAAATGGGATAGTTCCAGCAAGATAAGGAGGGATTATTATCATAAATAAAATAATAGAGATTATTTGTCAATGTTTATTTTATGGTTTGTTTACTATTACGTGTTGTAGATGGAATTCGTGTTATTTTCCTAATAGTAAATCTAAAAAATATATTGTTATTAAAAATGCTATAATTGCGAAAATATTAATATCCAGTGGGGTAGGACGTGACTTAATAGTATATTCATGCGATCGTAATAAAATGTCAGTAGTTGGTTTGTTATTATATATTATAATTTTGCCTACTGATTTATTTACTTTAGTAATAAGGACTATGATATTGTCTAATTATAGAAGTATAGACAACTATTTAATGAATTTATTATTTATCATTAGTTTAATGATATCATGGGGAGTAAGTGTTTTAGGTATAGTAATACTGCTAATAAGAAAAATACTTTGGGGTGTTAGGCACCAAAATTACGATAAGAATAAGTTACACTAAACAGGGGTCTATTATTAAAAGAGATAATGTTAGAGATTAACAAAATTATCTCTTTTTTCGTAATTAATATAAATTATAAGATTTGAGAACGGTGTAGCGGTGTTTTCTCCAGTAGAAGTAGTTTGTGCAGTAGCAGCTGTAGCTTTTACTGCTGATGTTGGAACACAATTGGCAAAGCATGGTGGATTTAAATCTAAGAAAGCTTGGGCGAATGTCAAATGGGATGAAGTAATTATTTCGGCATGTGGTGGTGCAGCGAGTGGTGCATTAGCGGTTGCCCCATTGACTACACTAGGAGAAGTAGCAGCTAATGCTGTAATAGGAGGTACGCAAGCTGCAGAAAATGGAGGTAGTCTTGCGGATATTGTTGAAGGGACAGTTTTAGGTGGAATAGCAGGTAGAATAGGTGGGCCAGGATATATAAAGTCTTATCATGAATCTGAATACCTTTCGTTTTCAAATGCTTTTTACGCAAAAGAAGCACTAATGGGTGCTAGAAAAGGTATTGGTGGAGGAGCTGGTACAACAGTCGTTGGTGAGATTTATAATAAGGTGAAAGGTATGTTTTCAGGGGATGAAAATAAAAAAGAAAATAAGATAGTTCCAGCAAAATAAGGAGGGGATTATTATCATAGGTTATATCATAGGAGTTATTTTTGTAACTTTGTTTTCTGGTCTTATTATTTTTGAGATGTGTAGAGAGAATGCATGTCATTTTCCTGAAAGTAAATCCAAAAAATATATTGTTATTAAAAATACTGTAATTGCACAAATATTAATATCAGATGGGGTAGGTCGAGATCTAAAAGTAAATTCATGGGATCTTAATAAAATGTCAGTGATTGGTTTGATATTATATATTGTTACTTTGCCTGCTTATTTAAATTTTATAGTAATGTGTGTTATGATAGCTTCTAATAATTATAGAGGTATAGATAATAATTTTATAAGTTTATTATATCACATTGCAGTAGGCATATTTGGGGGAACATGGGTTTTGCATGTATTATCACTGCTCATAAGAAAAGAACTTTGGTATTATAGAAGGAGACGAAGATTGAGATAAGTATAAGCAATTATTGCGGCATGTGGTGGTGCAAAAGGCATCTTTTTGAAGATGCCGATGTGGAGCATTTGCGGCTACGGGTATAGAAGCGTCAGGTCAAGGAGTGATTAATGCTGTAATTGGAGGTGCACAAACTGCATTAAATGGAGGAAGTGCTAAAGATATTCTTGAAGGGGCAATCGAATGTGGAATAGCAGGTAGAATAGGTGGTCCAGGATATGTAAGAGGAAACGGACCTTTATATTTGGATTCGGCAAAAGTTGTAGAGCGTTTGTGTGCAAAAGACGCAATAATAGGAGCAAGAAGAGGTATGATAGCAGGAGGGTTAGCATCACTTGGTGGTTCTGTTATTCAGTATGCATGTGGGAAAGCAAAAGATATGTTTTTTAGTAATAAAAGCAAAAAAGAATCTGACACAAAAAGTAAAAAACATTCTAACTAATCTTTAGCAAAATAAGGAGGGGATTATTATTATAGATAACATAGAAACGATTATTGTTGAAATTTTTTTGGGTGGCTTGCTTTTTATGCCATGGTGTAGATATAATTCATGTTATTTTCCTGAAAGTAAGTCCCAAAAATATATTGTTATTAAAAATAATATAATTGCGAAAATATTAATAGCCGGAGGGGTAGGACGTGCCCCAATAGTAAATTTGTCAGATCGTAATAAAATGTCAGTGATTGGATTAATATCATATATTGCTGTTTTACCTACTTCTTTATTTTATATAGCAATTAGGGCTATGATATTGTTTAATTATAGAGGTTTAGATAAGGATTTTATGGATTTATTATCTGTCGGTTCTTTAGGAATATTATGTATATTATCTGTTTTAGGTGTATTAATACTGCTCATAAGGTTATTTCTCTGGGATCATCAAAACAATAACAAGTCAAAATTGCGAAAATATTAATATCTGATGGGGTAGAACGTATCCAATAGTAAATCCATGGGATCGTAATAAAATGTCAGTGGTTGGTTTAATATTATATATTGTTACTTTGCCTGCTTATTTATTTTATATAGTAATTAGGGGTATGATATTGTTTAATTATAGAGGTTTAGATAATAATTTTATGAATTTATTATCTGTCAGTGCTGAAGGGATACTAGGGATATTATGTGGTTTAAGTATATTAATAATTTTCATAAGAAAAATACTTTGGTATATAAGGAGACGAAGAATGAGATAAGTATAAGCCATACTAAACATAAGTTTATTATTCTTTAAAAGAGATAATGTTAGAAATTAAGAATATTATCTCTTTTTTCGCAATTAATATAAATTATAAAATTTGAGAGCGGTGTACCTGTACTTGCTCCAGTAGAAACGGTAGTTGTTTGTGCGGTGGCAGTAGTAGGTGCAGCTGTAGCTTTGACTGCTGATGTTGGAACACAATTGATGCAAATTGGGTAGTTACTTCTAAGGAAACTTGGTCGAAAGTTAACTGGGATGAAGCAATTATTGCGGCATGTGGTGGTGCAGAGAGTGCCGCATTTGCGGTTGTGCCTGTAGGAACAGTAGGTCAAGCAGGGATTAATGCTGTAATTGGAGGTACGCAAACTGCATTAGAAGGAAGAAGTGCTAAAGATATTGGTGTAGGGTCAATCGAATGTGGAATAGCAGGTAGAATAGGTGGTCCGGGATATGTAAGAGGAAATGGACCTTTCTATTTGGATTCGGCAAAAGTTGTAGAGCGTTTGTGTGCGAAAGACGCAATAATAGGAGCAAGAAGAGGTATGATAGCAGGAGGAGCAGCATCATATGTTGGTTCTGTTATTCAGGATGCATGTGGGAAAGCAAAAGATATGTTTTTTAGTAATAAAAGAAAAGAAGAAAATGGCTTACATCCAGCAAGATAAGGGGGGGGAGATCGTGAATAAAATAACAGAGATTTTTTTTTGGGGCTTATTTTCTATTATGTGGTGTAGAGCTAATTCATGTCATTTTCCTGAAAGTAAATCCCAAAAATATATTGTTATTAAAAATACTGTAATTGCGAGAATATTAATATCCGGAGTGGTGGGACGTCAACTAGTAAATTCGTCAGAACGTAATAAAATGTCAGTGGTTGGATTAATATCATATATTGTTATTTTGCCTACTTATTTATTTTTTATAGCAATTAATGTTATGAAATTGTTTAATTATAGAGGTTTAGATAATGATTTTATGAATTCATTGTATATCATTGATCTTTGCATTTTAGTGGGATTAAATATATTAAATATATTAATACTGGTAATAAGGCAAGAACTTTGGTATATAAGGAGACGAAGATCGCAATAAGTATAGGTCATACTAAATATAAGTTTATTGTTTTTTAAAAGAGATAATGTTAGAGATTAAGAATATTGTCTCTCTTTTCGCAATTAATATAAATTATAAAATTTGAAAACGGTGTGGGAGTAACGTTCACAAGTCCTAAAAAATTAACAATGAGTGCAGAAGAAGAAATAATAATGAGAACTCCTAAATCTGTAAAGATAAATGCACAAAGTCAATTAGCCATAGCAAGACATATTGAAAAAAATAACAAGTTCATCTAGCGGCTAATTTTGCGTAATACTTCGTCATCAGAACCTGCTAGGGGTTTGGGCGGAAGCCCATTTCCCTTCTTGAACAACCTTTTTATACTCTCTTAACCTGATTACTTGTATTACACAAAATTATCTCGCAATAAGGACTTGTTATTTTTTTTTCAGATGCCTAAAAACAAACTCAGGAAGCGGGCTTGCAGTAGAAGGGGACTTGAATTATAAGTCAAATAATGTAATAATAGAAGGAACATATAAAGAATCATTTCCTGACTTTCATGATGATCCAAAGGTTGGGAAAAAACCGAAACCGCCTAAAGAAGAAAAGAAGCCTTTTAATTGGGGAGGAGTAATTTTAGGAGTAGTTGCAGCAGTAGTCATAGTAGCAGTTGTAGCAATTACTGCACCAGTAGATGCAATAGTTGTTTGCGCAGTGGCAGTCGTAGGTGCAGGATATGAAAGAACCGCTCATTTCTTTAACCCAGATTCTTTTTTCTCAAAAGCCTTTTACTCAAAAGAAGCGTTAATGGGTGCTAGAAAGGGTATTATAGCAGGAGGAGTAATATCACCTGGTGTTGAGGCGGGTGAGTATGTATATGGGTATATAAAAAATAAGTTTTTTAGTAATAAAAGCAAATAAAAGTACGATACAAAAAGTAAAAAATATTTTAACAATGCTTTATCAAAATAAGGAGGGCGATTATTATCATAAATAATATAATACAGATTATTTTTGAAGCTTTTTTTTATGGATTAGTTTTTATTATATGGTGTAGATATAATTCATGTTATTTTTCCAAGAGTATATGTAAAAAGTATATTGTTATTAAAAATACTGCAATTGCAAAAATATTAATATCAGATGGAGTAGGGCGTGACAAAATAGTAAATCAATGTGACCATAATAAAATGTCAATGGTTGGGTTAATATCATATATTGCTGTTTTGCCTACCTATCTATTTTTTATAGCAATTAAGGCTATGATGTTGTTTAATTATAGAGGTATAGATAATGATTTTATGAATTTATTATCTGTCTGTTCTTTAGGAATATTAGTGATATTAGATGCTTTAAATATATTAATACTTCTAATAAATACTTGGAATTGCGGGAGACAAAGACTGTGATAGTATAAGCCCTATTAAAAATAAGTTTATTATTCTTTAAAAGAGATAATGTTAGAAATTAAGGATAATATCTCTTTTTTCGCAATTAATATTAAGTATAAAATTTTAGAACGGTGTAGCGGTGCTTCATCCACTAGAAGTAGCAGTTGTTTGTGTATTTGCAACCGTAGCTTTTACTTCTGATGTTGGAACACAATTGATAGCAAATTGGGTAGTTACTTCTAAGGAAACTTGGTCGAAAGTTAACTGGGATGAAGCAATTATTGCGGCATGTGATGGTGCAGAGAGTGCCGCATTTGCGGTTGTGCCTGTAGGAACAGTAGGTCAAGTAGGGATTAATGCTGTAATTGGAGGTACGTAAACTGCATTAGAAGGAGGAAGTGCTAAAGATATTCTTGTAGGGGCAATCGAATGTGGAATAGCAGGTAGAATAGGTGGCCCAGGATATGTAAGAGGAAATGGACCTTTCTATTTGGATTCGGCAAAAGTTGTAGAGCGTTTGTGTGCAAAAGACGCAATAATAGGAGCAAGAAGAGGTATGATAGCAGGAGGAGCAGCATCACTTTTGGGTTCTGGTATTCAGTATGCATGTGGGAAAGCAAAAGATATGTTTTTTAGTAATAAAAGCAAAAAAGAAAATGGGATAGTTCCAGCAAGATAAGAAGGGAGGAGATTATTATGGTGAATATAATAATAAATTATTTTTTTTATATGATATATTTTGCTATTCCCGTTATGTTTTGTTGTAGGACGGCTTCAGTGTATTCTCCTGATAGTAAATCGCAAAAATATATTGTTATTAAAAATACTGTAATTGCGAAAATATTAATATCTGGAGGGATAGGAAATGACCTAATAGTAAATCCATGGGATCGTAATAAAATGTCAGTAGTTGGATTAATATTATATATTGTTATTTTGCCTGCTTATTTATTTTATATGGTAATTAAGGGCATGATATTGTTTAATTATAGAGGTATAGATAATGATTTTATGAATTTATTATCTTTAAGTGCTGAAGGGTTACTAGGGATATTATGTGGTTTAGGTATATTAATAATTTTCATAAGAAAAATACTTTGGTATATAAGGAGACGAAGATCGAGATAAGTGTAAGCAATACTAAACATAATTATTCTTTAAAAGAGATAATGTTAGGGATTAAGAATATTATCTCTTTTTTCTCAATTAATGTAAATTATAAAATTTGAGAGCGGTGTAGGAGTAACTCTCATAAGTACTAAAAAATTAACAATGAATGCAGAAGAAGAAATAATAATGAGAACTCCTAAATCTGTAAAGATAAATGCACAAAGTCAACTAGCCATATGGAGGCATCTTCAAACAAATAACAAGCCCATCTAGCGGCTAATTTTGCGTAATACTTCGTCATCAGAACCCGCTAAGACTACCCAGTATTAACGGAACCTGATTCCTTGTATTACACAAAATTATCTCGCAATATGGACTTGTTATTTGTTTTCAGATGCCTAAAAACAAATTCAGGAAGCGGGCTTGCAGTAGAAGGAGACTTGAATTATAAGTCAAATAATGTAATAATAGAAGGAACATATAAAGAATTATTTCCTGACTTTCATGATGACCCAAAGGTTGGGAAAAAACCGAAACCGCCTAAAGAAGAAAAGAAGCCTTTTAATTTGCTAGGAGTAGGACTAGCAATACTTGGAGCTACAGCAGCAATAGTTGTTGCAGTAGCACTAGCACCAGAACTTATTTTAGCAATAGCTGTTACTGCTGCAGTAGGTGCAGTTGTATCTGGAGGTGTTGATGTTTTAATACAAGTGGAAGAACATGGTGGAATTAGATCTAAGAAAGCTTGGTCGAATGTCAAATGGGATGAAGTAATTATTTCGGCATGTGGTGGTGCAGCGAGTGGAGCATTAGCGGTTGCCCCATTGACTACACTAGGAGAAGTAGCAGGTTGGATAGGAGGTCCAGGATATATAAAGTCTTATCATGAATCTGAATACCTTTTGTTCTCAAATGCTTTTTACGCAAAAGAAGCGCTAATGGGTGCTAGAAAAGGTATTGCTGGAGGAGCTGGTACAACAGTCGTTGGTGAGATTTATAATAAGGTGAAAGGTATGTTTTCAGGGGATGAAAAAAAAAGAAAATAAGATAGTTCCAGCAAAATAAGGAGGGGATTATTATCATGGTTTATTTAATAGCTGGTACTTTTATGTATTTATTTTTGGGTTTTATTATTTTTGAGCTGTGTAGAGAGAATGCATGTCATTTTCCTGAAAGTAAATCCAAGAAATATATTGTTATTAAAAATACTGTAATTGCGAAAATATTAATATCCAGTGGGGTAGGCCGCGATCTAAAAGTAAATTCATGGGATTTTAATAAAATGTCAGTGGTTGGTTTGATATTATATATTGTTACGGTGCCTGCTTATTTAAATTTTATAGTAATGGATGTAATGATATCTTCTAATAGTAATAGAGGTATAGATAATAATTTTATAAATTTATTACATAACAATGCATTAAACATATTTTGGGGATCGTGTAGTTTGCATGTATTATCACTGTTCATAAGAAAATCACTTTGGTATTATAGAAGGAGTCGAAGATAGAGATAAGTATAAGCAATTATTGCGGCATGTGGTGGTGCAAAAGGCATCTTTTTGAAGATGCCGATGTGGAGCATTTGCGGCTACGGGTATAGAAGCGCCAGGTCAAGGCGTAATTAATGCTGTAATTGGAGGTACACAAGCTGCATTAAATGGAGGAAGCGCTAAAGATATTGCTGAAGGGGCAATCGAATGTGGAATAGCAGGTTTAGCAGGTGGTTCAGGATATCAAAAATCTTTTCATCTTTTTAATCCCAATTCTTTATTCTCAAAAGCTTTTTTTTCAAAAGAAGCGTTGATGGGTGCTAGAAAAGGTATTATAGCAGGGGTAGTAGCACCACTTGGGGTTGATGGTGTTGAGTATGTATATGGGAAGGCAAAAGTTATTTTTGACAGAATTAAAAAAGAATTTAATGTAGATCCAGTAAAATAAGGAGATGATTATTATCATAAATAAAATAATAGAGATCATTATTAAAGTTTTTATTTATAGTTTTTATATCATGTCTTGTTCTAGGATGGCTTCAGCGTATTTTCCTAAAAGTATATGTAAAAAATATATTGTTATTAAAAATACTGTAATTGCCAAAATATTAATATCTGATGGAGTAGGACGTGACAAAGTAGTAAGTCCACAAGATCGTAATAAAATGTCAATGATTGGCTTAATATCATATATTGTGTACTTTCTTATTTGTTTTTTTTATTTAGTAATTAGGGTTATGATGTTGTCTATTAATTATAGGGGGATAGATAATGATTTTATGTATTTATTATATTATATTGATTTAATGATATTATGGGGATTAGGTATTTTAATTATATTAATAGTACTAATAAATACTTGGAATTGTGGGAAACAAAGATTGTGATAGTAGTAATACTAAATATAAGTTTATTATTTTTTTATAGAGATAATGTTAGAAATTGATTATATTATGTCTTTTTTGCAATTAATATTAAGTATAAAATTTGAGGACGGTGTAGGAGTAACTATCGAAAATCCTAAAAAATTAACAATGAGTGCAGAAGAAGAAATAATAATGAGAACACCTAAATCTGTAAAGATAGATGCACAAAGTCAACTAGCGATTGTAAAAACAAATTCAGGAAGCGGGCTTGCAGTAGAAGAAGATTTTCTTTGTTAGTTATATTATATGCAAAAAAAATAATAAAGGGAGATGAATACATATTTCAAGGAACAGTTACAAAGCTAGAAATTAACGCAGAGGGAAATGTTAGGAAGCTTACAGGGAGTAATTGGAGTGGTTTTTACGCACTTATTTTTTATAATCCTGAGGTACAAGAATATATAAAAAATGTGTTTTCAGTGATACTTAATGAATGGGGCTACGATATGGTTAAGCTAGATTTTCTATATGCTGTATGTCTACTACCAAGAAAAAATAAAACTAGAGGTCAAAATAAAGGAATTGAAAAAGTAGAGTGTTAAAAAAATGGAATTGTAGAAATCCTATACAATAAAGACAATGGAAAGTATTTGGAGCTTGTGAATTTAAAAAAGTCAAAATTAAATTATAAAAATAATTTTGGTGAAATTGAAGAGGTGTTTTTTGATAAAGAAGATTCTGTGAATGTTTTGGAATATAATAAATTAGAAATGGAACCTTATGGGAGTAAGGTATTTATTATAAAGTCTTAAGTCTAATAAAAAATCGCTGGTAAGATTAGTTACCAGCGGTTTTTTTAGTGCACATTATTTCCTTTTTCCAAATAGTCTTAAGAAATAAAGGAAAAGATTCATGAAATCAAGATATAATGAAAGGGCACCAATTATGCTTCCTTTTGTTATAACTTCCATATCTTCATTGTAGTTCATTGATCTAGCCATTTTTTTGATTTTCTGAGTGTCGTATGCGGTAAGTCCCACAAAAATAATGACACCAAGAATGGATATAGCCATATATAATATACTGTTAAATATAAAAATATTAACAATTGTGGCGATTATTATGCCTATTAATCCCATAAAGCAGATATTTCCAATGCTTGAAAGATCTTTATGTGTAAAATACCCATATGCACACATAATACCAAAGGTTCCTGCAGTTATCAAAAACACATTAGCTACTGAACCTAAATCGTAAGCAAGGAATATTCCTGAAAATGTTATGCCATTCAAAATTGCATATAAGAAAAATACCGCAATTGCAACGGTTGAAGACATTTTTTTTATCATTTTTGATAAAGCTCCAACAAGAAAAAGTTCAGCTATAAGCAAAATGATAAAAAGCGAGTTGTTTTCTAGAAAAATGTCACACATTGAAGGTGAACTAGCAATAGAGAATGCAACTACAGCTGTGATCAAAAGTGCTAATGTCATCCACATATAGACTTGAACAACAAAACTACGCTGTCCTTGTTCGTCATTAACCAATCCTAAATGTTCCATAAGTTACCTCCTAAAAATAATAATTACAATTTGTAATTATATAACTAATATAATAAAAATACAACTTCCGATTAGAATCACAGGGCATATTACTGTTGATAAGAAAGATGAGTAAGAGGAAATGTTTAGAATAATAAATTTTCCGTATTTTTCTTATTACCAACTTCACTTCATAATTGAAATTCTGTAGTAAGTTTGACACTACAGGATGAAAAACACATTCTAAAAACTGCAAACGACCACCCAAAAGAGGTTACAATGTTGACTGCTATGGAGAACACAGCAAATTAGGCAAAACCTTCTTTTGATGGCTGTTTCAAGCTTATAGAAAAAAATACTTAATAATAAAATTTGTTAGTCTATTTCTATGCTTAAAAATAATAATGAAAGGATGATTTTCAATGATGATGTTAGTAGAAGAATTCAAAAATAATTTAATCGAGGATGGTAAAAGTGCTAATACAGTACAAAGCTATGTTGGAGATAGTATTGGAGCCTTCAATAAAATAATTTAAATATTAATACTGGCATATAGAATAACACTAATAAATTTGGTAAAATATTATTAACAGAGGAAGTGATAGAATGGATGTTAATTACGATGATAAAATGATTCTTGACCCAAAGAATGATGTGGTATTTCAAAAGATATTTGGAAGTCCTGAGAATGAGGATATATTGATAAGCTTCTTAAATGCTCTATTAGAAGGAACTGAAAAAGAGAAGATAAAACATATTGAATATGTTGATACTAAGCTATCAGATATTGAAGCTGTAGATGATAAAATTGGAATATTAGATGTAAGAGTAGTAACAGAAAGAGGAATTCATATAAATGTAGAGATACAGCTTATAAATAGATATAATATGATAAGTGGCTTACATTTTTGACAAAACCAGAAAAAGAAGTAATGGAGGTGGTGGAAATGGGAGAACCAGCAATAAGAAAAGCTATAATGGTACTTGATATGTTAAGTAGAGAACCAGAAACTGTAAGACTTGCAGAGCTTCGAATGAAAAAGATACTAGATGAAAAGAGTATGATAGAAGGTGCGAAGGAAGAAAGAGATAAAGAGATTGCTAAAAATGCATTAATTAAAGGTGCAGATGTTTCATTTGTTAGTGAGATAACAGGATTAAGTGAAGAGGAAATATTAAAACTAAAAAATGAAATAAATAATCATTAATTATCACTATAATGGTATCTATTGGGGAAATAGCTACCATTATGATTTAAAAAAGGATTTAAGTTATACATAAAAACTGTAGGAACTATTGAAATACAAGGCTTTCTACAGTATAAAATGCAAATACAGACATTGCCCCAGGGAGTGGGAGAAGCTGAAAGAACCCCAGCATCTATATATGCTGATGAAGTTAGAAATCTTCCAAGTAGTCAAAGACCCAATACAGTTGCTGCAATAGAAACTAAAGATGAAACACTTATTTACGGACAAAATAGTGAAGGAATAGATTTGGATGGTGGAACTATCTCTGTTTCATATGTAAGAGGTCCCAATAGTACAAATGGTGTACATGGTACAGCCAAGGCACCATGCAATGTATGTCAAGGAATACTGGATGATTATGCTATTGATATATTACAAGAATTGGGTGGTATTGAAATAAATGCAGGGAGCAGTAATGGATATAAGGGTGCCATGTTTGATTTTAATCCATATAATGCGGCAAGTCGAGAATATGACAGAATAAATAGATTCCAAATTGCCGCAGGTGAGAAATTATTTCCAATTGGAAGTATGAATCAAGCTATTGCTTATGTAGGAAATAAGAAAAATATATATTATGGAGATTGGAAAACATTTTTTTGGAATGGTAAAAATTTAGAGGATTATTTAAACAGATTATTTAAAACAAACTTAGAACAACTTTTCCTAAATATGATGATGAGCCGAAAAAGGGAGATCCAAGTAAAATAGCAAGGTTATCTACAGACTATTTATATACTGTATAGATATATCAATTAAAATTAAAATAAATTTTTAAGAAAAGGGGGAGAAAAGATGATACCACTAGGAAACGCACTTATTCTTTTAGCACTTATAATGGCTTTAGTTTTGGCTGTTATTGCAATAATACGAGGATATAGAGGTATGAAGATGAGCAAACGTTTTGATACATCTGATAAAAAAATAAAAGTTGGTTATTGGTTGATTTCGGCTATACATATGTGGGTGGGCATTATAATAACTTTGTGTTATTTGATTGCAGGAGTATTAATTTTGAATAAATTATAAGGGGGTGATTTTGATGGGCTTTTTTATTTTTCTACCATTTATTGCGGCTATAATTGGATTTATTATTGCTCTTATTTGTTTTATAGGAACATGTCTGATAATTATCGGTGGCACAGGTATAGCAATGAATAAAATATACTTAAAACAGATGAAAACAAAAAATAGTGTAGTAAAACCGTTATTTAATACAAGCTCAATAATTTTAGGAATTATATTTATATTATTCCCTTTAGGATATGTTTTATTTGGAATTATTTTTTCATTATCATCAAAATAAGTATATACGTATTGTTTATAGTATACGCATAATCGATAGTAAACTTAGGCATCTCGGGATGATATGTGGAACCCTTTACTGGTAAATATTGTGATAATGATAACAATAAACTGTATATATAGGTATTATTGGCTTAGAAATCATAATTTTATTAATTTTCATTATAATTATAGAAAAAAATGAGGGCAACCTGCCCTCATTTTTTCTAACTTTTATTGTCCTAATATTAAGTTGCCAAGGTCTGTACTAAATGTTGTTTTGTCCTCTGGAACCCATGCATTATCTTTAAATGTAAAATTAAAAGTTTTTTCTCTCGTAGAAGTTGAAGGTTTTGCAATTTTCAACTGTTGAACAATATTAGCTGCATATGCATCCCAGTATTCTTTAGTTGCTTCATCTTCATCTGTTAAGCCCTTACTTCGTATTTGTGTAGTTGCATCAGTTGATGCTTTTTGAAATAGCTTTTTAATATCAAAATAAGTTGTTTTAATTTTTACTTTTGCTGATTTATCATCTTGTGAAACAACAGATGTAGTTACTGTGGCTTTTTTGAAATCATCCATTAATGCGTTGTACATGTTTAAAATTTGTGCATCTGACACAGCAGCTTGTCCAGTTTGAAAAACATTCTTTATATCTTCAATATTGGAATCTTTGTCTTCTTTTAAAATTTTGTCTGCTTCGCTATTTGTTATGCCAATTTTAGACATTTGACTTTTGTCACATTTTACAATCATATTAACGTAAATTTGTGCATCTCCATTTGGTGTTTGTTTAGGTTGGCATGCCGCTAATATTGATATAGATATTAGTACAATAAATAATAATAATGTAATTTTTCTTATAATTTTCATCTTAACCTCCGTATTTTAGAAATTATTGCCTGCATAAACATATCATATAAGCACTAGTTTTGTCAAAATATATTTTTTTGATATGTATTATTCCAAATTTGTATTCCAATCCAAAGCTTCTTTAAAACAAGGACGACAGGAAAATTATTATATGCCCTCTAAAATGCCCTTGTAAATCATGTCGTGCATATGTAATAATATAACATATATGTATTCTGCAAAGGGGGATAAATTTATGCAAAAACAAATAGGAAAAAAACTAATAGCATTAATTATATTTGCTGTGATGGCAACAATTTTCTTTGTTACTGCACCAACGCCACAGGGCGATTTAACTTTTAAAGTGAAAATGGATACGGACAAGGCTATAAGCTCAGCAAAAGCAATTGGAGAAAAAAATGGATGGCAAATTAAAAATTCTACTGAAGTTGCTTCATTCTCATTAGATGGGGAGGCTCAAACTTATTATGAGCTTCAAGTAGGAAATTATAAAAAATTAAATTCTTTAATTGAAAAAGAAGAGGGTTATATACCGGCTATTTGGACAGTTAGCATCATTCCTAAAGATGGAGATAATAAGGTTTCTGTGTATTATACTCCTTCAGGTAAATTGTATGGGTTCAATCAGAATGTTCTTGATAATGTTAAAGGAGCGGCTTTAAGCGAAGAAAATGCAAGAACAATAGCAGAAAGGGATGCAACTTTAAACTGGAATTTTAATTCAGATGAATATAAATTAATAGATAAATCAAATAAAACTCAAACTAACGGAAGAATTGACTATACATTTAACTATGAGAGGGCTAAGAAAATTGGTGAAGCTAACGACAGAGTTGTGTTAGTTGTAACTGGTGATAAACTTACTAAGGTTCAACATTATCTTAATATACCTGAGTCATTTTCTAGAAAATATCAGGAAAGAAGAAGCAGCAATGATAGTATTGCAAGTTCTTCTATGCTAGTTTTTTATATTCTAATATTTATTGTAGGATTTTTCTGTTTCTCTTATTTAAGTAAAAGAAAAATGATTCAGTGGAAAAAACCTTTGGCATTTTCAATATTAATTGTTGTGTTGACGGTTTTAAGTAGTCTTTCCACTTTAAAGCAAGCATTAATTGGATGGAATACATCAGTGCTTAGTCCATGGGTTTGTTATGTAATGATTGTTTGTGGAGTCTTGCTTATAGGTATTTTTACTGCATTATTTACATATATATCTCTTTCAATTGGAGAAGGTTTGTCAAGAAAAGCATTTCCAAAACATTTGCAGTTTTGGAGAATGTTATCTATAAGAAACTTTGGGTCCTGGCAATTCTTAAATAGGGTAATTATTGCTTACGTTTTTGTAGTAATAATGTTAATGTATGAAACTGTATTTTATGGAACTATGAATCATTTTCCTGGATGGTGGCAGCCAGCTTCTATGGTTACAGATCCCAACATACAAACCAATTGGTTAGCTTGGATAAGTGGTTTTGCACAAGCTCTTAATGCTGGTTTTTTTGAGGAGTTTGCCTTTAGAGCAATCCCTATTTCACTAGGTGTATTGATAGGAAGCAAATATAATAAACGTAAACTAGGAGTAGTAATTGCATTTGTATTTGAAATATTAATGTTTAGTGCAGCACATGCTAATTATCCTGGTTTTCCAGCTTATGCAAGACTCTTAGAGCTCTTAATAGTTGCCTTTGGATTTGGACTAATGTTTTATAATTTTGGTATTATACCAGGAATAATTGCTCATTTTACTTATGATTTTATACTTATGTCCATGATGATAATAACCACAAGTGGAAAAGCTTTAATATATCAAAAGGTTATAATAGTACTCATTGTTGCAGCACCATTACTTTTAGCCATATATGGAAGAATTAGAAACAAAGAGTGGATCAATGTTACAGAGGATGTGTATAATGCAGCAAATCAAGGGGAATTAACTGTAGAGAACATAAGTACTCAAGTTGACCCAATAATAGAAGAAACCGAAAGTAAAAATCAGGATGATGAAATTCACGAACCAAAGGCAATGGGTAAAAAGGATATAATTATATCTGGGGTATTTGGCATATTAGTAATTTCAATTATTCTAGGACTTTTCACAATTCATTCAGCTATTCCACCTTTAAAAACTGAAAAGAACCAGGCGGAAATTTTAGCAAGGCAGGAAATCGAAAAAGAGGGCTACAAGCTTTCTGGGAATTGGAAAGTGATTAGTGATGTAGAACCAAGTGATATTACAGACGTTCTTTTTATTAAAACTGAAGGAAAAGATAAATATAAGTCTTTAATTGGAAATTATATAAATCCTTTAAAATGGAAAGTAAGATTTATTAAAACTGTAGGTGATGCAAATGAAAGAACTGAAGAATTTGATGTAGAAGTCATTGATAAGAATCATGATATAAATGTACAGCATATTCTTGCTAAAAATGCCAAAGGCGAAAATCTTACAAAGTTTGAGGCACAAAAGGTACTGTATAATGCTATAAAAAGTAAATATAATATTGAAGAAACAGATTTAAAGGAAATATCAGCAAGTGAGCTTAAGTTAGATAATAGAACGGATTGGTCCTTTACGCTTCAGGATAAAACTACAAAGCTTAAGTTGTATATACCTACCATAACAGTTGTAGTTTCAGGAGATAAAGTATTACAAATAGATAAATCTCTCGAAGTACCTCAAAGTAAAAAGAGAGAGATGGTTAAAAAGTATATTGGATTGACAATGGCAGTAGTTGTATTCTTATTAGTATTTATAGGATTTATAATAGCAGCTGGTGTAAAGTCTATTATTGGTTGGACAAAAAAACAAATATCAAAACCTATTTTCTTTACAATGTTTGCAATACTTTTAGTACTAAATTTATTAAGTTTAATTTTAAACATTCCTACCAGTGAAATTGGATTTAGTACGGATAAGCCTTATAATACACAACTTATAACTGCACTTGCCGGTGGGGTATTTGGAAGAGTAGTTATATCGTTTTTAGAAGCAACTATAATTTCATACACAAAAAGTTTTTATAAAAAGGCAACAGATAATAATTATTTTAAAATATTAATATCAATTTGTGCACCGTTATTTATCTCAGCTTTATCAATAATATTTACACAAGAACCAGTGCTAAGTGTGGATAGTTCTAAATTCTGCTCTTTAGGTTCTTATAGTAAGCTTTTAAGTGAAATTTGTAGTATTTGTACATCTTTTATTGGAAGTCTAACTTTATTATGCGCTATAGTTATTATGGTTAAAATCATGAAAAATAAATATGTTGAAATATTTGTGGCTGTGTTGTTATTTTTACCACTTAGTATTACAGCAATATCTGATTTTTCAGCTCCATTAATGATAATTATGCCTATAATTACATTGGTGACTTATGTTCTGTTATATAAGTATATATTTAAGGATAATTTTACTTTCGCTGTACTTACTGTTGGAACTTTCAATATACTTGGTAATGTTAGGGGAGTTGCACTAAATCAATATCCAAATTTAAACATTAGCACTGTTATAGGGGTTTTAATTAATATTGGTTTAGTAATATACACTTATAGGATGCTGGGGAAAAAGTTTAGCTTATGAATAAGGTAGCAAATTAAATTCTAAACTGTACTGTAATATACATCACAAACAATACAGTACAGTTTTGATAACGTTAAAAAATCTATATGAATAATTTACAAAAAAAGAAAAAAGTTATTGATGTAGTAAAAAAATATAGTATAATAAAGATAAAATTGTTAACGTGTTCTAAACAGAAAAGAGGTGTAATAAAAGTAGAAATGTAACCGTTTTAAACAAAAATATTAAAGGTATATGGAGGGATTATACATGGGAAATGAGGGAAACAAAAAATTAACCCTTAAGGAGAAAATCTCATATGGGTTAGGAGATTTTGGCAATGGTTTTATGTTTGATTTAGGTCAACAATATCTACTTCAATTTTATACAGATGTTGTTGGAATAGCAGCTTCAGCAGCAGGTTTAATTTTTTTAGTCACAAAGATATTTGACGCATTTATGGATCCATTAGCAGGAACAATAATAGATTCAAGAAAACCAGGTAAAAAAGGAAAGTTCAGATCAGTAATGTTCTGTTCTAGTATTTTATTAGCAATTATGACAGTTATAACATTTACCAACCCTTGTAAAACACCTACTTCGAAACTAATATTTGCATATGTAACATATATGCTATGGGGCTTATTGTATTCTTTTACTAATGTGCCATATGGCTCACTTGGATCTGTTATAACACAAGATACCCAAGAGAGAACTGCATTATCAACATTTAGGCAAATAGGATCCTCAGGTGCACTATTGATTACTGGAGTAGTTTTTATACCACTTCTATCATTGTTTGGAAATCTTAGAATAGCATATCCTGCAGTAACTGCAATAATGGGACTCATTGGTATATTTGCATTCTACAATACTTATAGAAATACAACAGAAGTTGTAGTTCACGACCCTAAGAATGAAGAAAAAATAACACTACGTACAGTAGCAAATGCAATATTCCATAATAGAGCATTGCTCACAATAATTCTTATGACAATATTTTCGATTTCTGCCTACAATATTAAAGGTTCAATGATTGTTTATTATTGTAAGTACAATTTAGGTAATGCAAAGTTGGTTTCGTATGTAAATTTCTTTACTATTGGTTGTGCTGTAGTAGGTGTTTCATTTACACCAAAACTTGTTAAAATATTTGGAAAGAAGAAGACTACAATTATAGGATTTTTATTGAGTACGTCAACAGATACTATAAACTTTTTACTTCCAGGCACACACTTTCCAATATTTGTTGTACTTGCAGCTGTATCATATGCAGGCATAAGCATACCAAATGCTGTTACTTGGGCATTTGTTTCAGATGCCATTGACTATGGTGAATGGAAAAATGGAGAAAGAAGAGAAGGAATTACTTATTCGGTTTTTAATTTTTCTAGGAAAATTGCACAAGCTATTGCAGGGGCTTGTTCAGGTCTAGGTTTAGGAGCAGTTGGCTATATTGCCAATGCTAAGCAAAGTGCACATGCGCTACTTGGAATAAAAGCATTACTTTTACTATATCCAGCTGTTTCAATATTTTTAGCTGCTCTTGTACTAGGAGTGTTATATAATCTTTCAGACGCAAAATTCTCTGAAATAATTGTTGAATTGCATTCAAAGAAAACAGTAACCCAATAAGGCATCTAAAAAAAATAGACAAACTCATAAGTAGAGTTTTGTTAACGTGTGCAAGAAATCATTAAAAATTTTCATATGACTAGTACCTAAAATATAGTAAAATATTATTTAAGATATATATAAATATTATGAAATGTAGGTGAAGTTAATTATGAGTTATTTTAAAAATGGTGAAGTGTATTATGGCTTTAAATTTTTAGAGGAAGAAGAAGTTAAGGAGATAAATTCAAAAGCACGTATATTTGAACATGTGAAAAGTGGAGCAAGATTAATGCACTTAGAAAATGATGATGATAATAAAGTTTTCTCCATAAGTTTTAGAACTCCTCCAAAGGATAGCACAGGGGTATTTCATATTCTAGAACATTCGGTACTTTGTGGCTCTTCCAAGTATCCTGTTAAAGAACCTTTTGTGGAACTTTTAAAAGGTTCTTTAAACACATTTTTAAATGCATTTACTTTTAGTGATAAAACCATGTATCCAGTGGCAAGTAAAAATGATAAGGATTTTGTAAATTTAATTGGAGTTTACATGGACGCAGTGTTTCATCCAAATATATATAAACACGAAGAGATTTTTAAGCAAGAGGGCTGGCATTATGAACTGAACAACGATGAGGAAGAAATTACTTACAAAGGTGTTGTTTACAATGAAATGAAAGGAGCATTTTCATCTCCTGATGGAATCCTTATGAGAAAGATACAAAATTCTCTTTTTCCAGATACTACTTATGGATTTGAATCAGGTGGTGATCCAGAAAATATTCCTGATTTAACTTATGGAAATTTTATTGAATCTCATAAAAAATACTATAGTCCAGCTAATAGCTATATATATTTGTATGGGGATATGGATTTAGAAGAAAAGCTAGAATATTTGGATAGAGAATATTTGAATGCCTATGAAAGAATAGAAGTAGATTCTAGTATTCAAATACAAAATCCTATTGGTAACAGTGTAGAAAGTATTGAAGAGTATCCAATACTTTCAAATGAGACTGCAGAGGATAAAACCTATTTAAGCTTAAATTTTGCTGTTTCAAAATCAACTAATCCGGAAACCTATCTTGCTTTTGATATACTGGAATATTTATTGTTAGAAAGCAGTGCAGCACCACTAAAAAAGGCATTATTAGATGCGGAGATAGGTAAGGATGTATCTGGAATTTATGATAATAGTATTATTCAACCTTACTTTGCTATAAGTGTGAAGAATTCTAATGAGGATAAAAAAGAACAATTTAAAAAAATTGTATTTGAAACCCTTAGAAAATTAGTGGAGGATGGAATTGATAAGAAACTTATAGAGGCAGCAATAAATGTTAAGGAATTTCAGCTTAGAGAAGCAGATTTTGGTAATATGCCTAAGGGACTTATTTATAGCATAAAGGCAATGGACAGTTGGCTTTATGATGAAAATCCACTTATAAACCTAAAATTTGAAGAGAGTTTAGAAAAGGTAAAAAAAGCATTAACTGAAAATTATTTTGAAAGACTAATTGAGAAATATCTTATAAATAGTGATCATGAAAGTTTGGTTATAGTAAAACCTTCAAAAACTATTGCAGAAATAGCAACAAAAGCACAAAATGAAAAACTAAAAAAACTAAAGGCATCTTTTAATGAGGAGGGGCTAAATAAGCTTATAGAAGATACAGAAGAGCTTAAGAAGAGGCAAGCAAGTGAAGATTCTCCTGAAGATATAAGGAAAATTCCTCTACTTGATATAAGTGACATAGATAAAAAATCAGAGGAATTGCCTATATTTGAAACAGAAATAGATAGAGTTAAAATGCTATATCACGAAATTTTTACTAATAAAATAGCATATTTTAATTTGTATTTTGATTCAAGTAAAGTGGAGGAGGATAAAATTCAATATCTTTCACTGCTTTCAGAAGTTTTAGGTAAAGTAGATACTGAAAAGTATAAATATGCAGAACTTGCAAATGAAATAAATATTAAGACAGGAGATATAAGTTTTACAAACAATGCATTTGGAAATAAGGCTTCCTCAGATGAGTATAGTCCTAAATTTATTGTTAAGGTAAAGGTACTTTCAGATAAAATAGTAGATTCCTTAGAAATTATTAATCAGGTTTTATATACTAGTTCTTTTGAAAGTAAAAAGAGACTTAAAGAAATAATACAAGGTTTAAAAGCAAAAATGGAAGCATCTATAAGTCAAAATGGTCATGCAGTAGTAGTAGGAAGGCTTAGTTCATATATCTCAAGTACTGGAAAATATAATGAAAGTTTAAATGGAGTAAAGTTCTATAAATTTATATGTGACATTGATAAAAACATAAATGAAAAATATGAAGAAATAAGAAAAAATCTAAATGAAATTTGTAGACTACTATTTAATAAGGATAATTTAATTATAGGATTCACAGGAGAAAAGGAACTTTATGAAGGCTTCAAAACAAGTTTTAATGTATTGAATGTTCAAAAAACTAACATAAGTGATAGTTCAAATTTTGTTAAAGCCCAAAATTGTGCCGAAAATGAAGGATTTACAACTTCAAGTAAAATTCAGTATGTGGCAAAGGGATTTAATTTTAAGAAACTTGGATATGAGTATTCTGGCAAAATGGAGGTTTTAAAAAACATTTTAGACTTAAATTATTTGTGGAATAATATAAGAGTTATGGGTGGTGCCTATGGCTGTGGGACGGCTATAGCTGAAAGTGGAAATTTTGTGTTCTATTCCTATAGAGATCCCAATCTTAAGGAAACATTAAATATTTATGATAAGGCATATAAATTTGTGCAGGATTTTAATGCAGATGAGTACGAGATGACAAAATATATTATTGGTACGATATCAAGTTTAGATACACCGTTATCTCCTAGAAAAAAAGGAGAAAAATCAGAAGAAAATTATTTTAGAGAAATAAGTAATTTTGATATACAGAAAAAGAGGGAAGAAGTTTTAAGTACTAATGCAGAAGACATAAGAAAGTATTACAAGATGGTTAAAGACATTACGGATAAGAATTACCTATGTGTAATTGGAAATGATATTAAAATAAAAGAAAACATTAATGAATTTAATAAAATTACAGAGGTTTTTGAATAAGGAAAATAAAAGAAGTTGGGCTTATTGCTCAGCTTCTTTTATTTTCAACGTAATGCATATTGAAGAAGATAACAAGTCAGTATGCTATAGAATATAAATATAGTATAAGAATAAGTAGAAGGTGAATTAATGTTAACGGTTAATAAAGAAATTTGTGATATTACGGAACTACTAGATTTTGAGCGCAATACTATAATAGATTGTAAAGTTAAGCTGTTGAATATTTTTACTAAGGAATTGACAGAGGGGAGAACTGGTGTTTATGGAGATTATGATATACTCCTATTGTATACGCATGGAGCTAGGAGAAAAAGTAAATACGAAGTTAGGAACATTAAGAAAACATTTTTTGAAGTATTTTCTTCAAAGGAATATTTTAAAGACAATGATGAAGAAAAACAAATAGAAGGTATTACATTTAAACCCATATGTAAATTTAACCTAAAGAATAGACATCATAGTGGTTCATACTATGAAATTGAAGTTGTAGGAAATATACAAATTACTTATGATTCAGAGGAAAATGAAGTTATAAAAGTAGATGAAAACACAGCTAGTGAACCACATGATACAGGACCTAAGCTGGAATCTGAAGTTCTTCAGTTTCATGAAAATAGCAATTATTCCATAAATCAATTGATGAATATGGATTTAGATTTATTAAAGAAAATATCAAAAAATAATAAGGCATGTGAAAAAAAATAGACTAGAATAGTGATTTATTATTTACTTAAATATGCCTAAACAAAAAAGGCACAGCTAGGGAAATAAACCTTAGCTGTGCTTTATACTATATTTATTTAATTGTAAGGTTCAGCAGATACAGCAACGTGTTCTATTTTTGTGATTTTAAGTTTAATCTTAACAATGATTTTTTCAAGAAGCTTGTTATAGGTTACAGCCCAATCAGGAGCACCGTCAGCTAGAGGATTTGGGTCTAATAATTCTTCTTTTTCCCCTTCTACATAAGCTTCTAATATTTCAGCATTATCATCTTCACAGAATTGATCATCTGCTACAACGTCAACAAAAGTAGCAAAATCTATTCTTGTTGTAAATTGGTATAATGGTCCATTTACAGCATCGCAAGTATAATCTGTTATAGTTTTGTAGTTTACATTTTTATCAATATAACCATCTAAAATTACCTTACCAAGCCATTTGTCACCTGTTTTACAAGTAGGTGGTACAATTAATAGATTTGTGATTACAACTTTCTTATCAATGCCTTCAATACGGAAAACAGGTGGACTAGGAGGGGATACTGTGGAAACTTTAACAACTAATTCTTGCTTTTC